>Ga0098040_1000139_pt1 | contig 35383 bp, 35 predicted proteins | sample 7_EtaG_FD_75065 | JGI IMG/M metagenome (GOLD analysis project Ga0098040, IMG submission 75065) | Marine viral communities from the Subarctic Pacific Ocean - 7_ETSP_OMZ_AT15161 metaG | ecosystem: Environmental > Aquatic > Marine > Oceanic | place: Pacific Ocean | collected 2015-01-08
GCTTATAAATCTCATATTGCGGATATCTCGCAAATTTGTCTGCTATGTTGCAGCCGGCTGAACCCAATCCTATTATAGTTTCCATTCTTTCATATCTCCATAGTTCTTACCGATCCTGATTGAGGATCGAAAATCTCCAAAAATTGTCTGGGGAAAAATTTGGCGGATCTGGTTTATGTGATCCAATTCACTTTTGTCAAAGTCAATAACCAAACTGTCATGTATCAGGAATGCTATGAATGATTTTTTGTCTTTTAGAAAGTCATGCACTTTCATTACCTGTTTCATAAATAGGTCGCTTGTTGTGCTTTGAATGATGTAGTTAAATGCATGGTAGTCGTCTGATGCAATCTCTCTGTTAAAGATTGTCTTTACCTTGCCATCTGAAAAGAAACGATCCTTTACTAGCCCCCGGTCGTAGTAACGATTCGTTAACTTGTCCTCGGAGTTTGGATTGTAAAGCCACGCAAATACTCTCTTTTTCGCTTGCTCTCTCGTACCCATGCCTCGGTATATGTTCTTGACGTTCCACTCATGGAGGTCCATAGAGGGCTGTTCCTGTCCATTTAAAGCCAAGACGGTGCGGAGTTCGGCAGCGTTGAAGTCAAGCTCCAAGAAGCAGTCGTTTGTAGGCTTGATGATGCTGCGAAGGTCCTTCTTCATCGTGAGAATTGGGAAGCTTCCATTCATCGTCGATAATCGTCCTGTTTTTGTCCCGTATATATTATAATTGATATACGCGCACGAAGGATCGTTCTTTTTCAGGAAGTCTCGCAGCTTTGATGTGATCGTGACACCGTCAAGATTGACATTCAAGTTCTGATGTCTGATCTGAGTCGTTATTTTCGTCATTCCCAAAATGATATCATAATTCTCTGGTTTCTTGAAGGTGTTAAACACATGTTCTGTGATTTGATTGCGGAGATCATAATAAACAAGCAAATATCGCTCTGGAACAAGATCGAAGAAACAGTTTTGCCTCAAGGAAATCTTTGCTTCCACAAACGAACGATGATACGCCGCCATTCGATTACTAATCTTCCCCCATTCTTCTTTTAGGTGTTCTGGACAAACTTGATCCAGCGATTTGCCGCCACAATAGATCTTTGCATACTCAATGTCGCGACTCTCCAGAAATGCTGAATAACTCCATGTCCTTGAGAGGTCGCCAGGTAGTTCATCTGTGATCTCTCCGTTGAGATAGATCGCGATGCATTGATCTTTGTCGTCTAGGGTCTGAAACAACATATACTACAATATAATAACAAGACTTTGAGGTCCTGTCAAGTACTTTTTCTAATATCTTGTCGGATCGACTATTGTAACACTTCTGGTCGATTCATCTTGTGCGGTGATCCTATACAACGCTGCATGTGTGTCAGAAGTGTGCTCTCGCCCAACCATGGGGCCCAGTTCTGAATGGATGTGGTAGTATCCAACATATTCTTTCCCATTCGAATAAGCATATTCTCCACCAACCGTGTATAGGTTTTTTGTAGCCATGTATGTTTTGGTGCCAGGATCTAAAAACGGCCTTTGTTGGCCCAACAGTTGCTTGTTGATGTATTTCGCTGCCGCCTTAATATTGTGGTGTTTCCTAATATTCTTTGCCCTCTCTATAATATTTTTTATCTCGACCTTTGACATTTTTTTCGAAAGTTCTTCGTGGCGAACCCTAACATATAAATCTAACCAATAACCTGAACCATAAACATTTTCAAACTCTGCATCCGACATCGGAGTTCTGGTTATTACTTGCCCCTTTGAGTCACGGCTCAATGGTTGTGAGGCCAAATAAGATTCATAAAATTGCTTCAAATAAATCCTCAATGCAGGTATATCGTATAGCCATGACTTAACATAACATTTTTTATAAATGTTGTCAACTGTTAACGCGTACCTGCTCATGTAAGCCTGCATATTTAAAGAGTTGATGTCAGCAACCAATCTCCACGGGGCATTCTTATCAATCATAAACCCGTGCTTCCTGGCCTTTGCCATGTATGAACTAAAAAACCTACTTTGATACCACCCTTCATGTTTAGGTAAATCTAAAGCGTGCCCTTCTGCTCGAAGATCGACACATAAACCGTTAATGCTTGGAGAACATGTCAAGCTCTTCACAAGGTTTGTCCTCGTCACAGGAGAATTAACAGCCGTTCGTGAAATGAAATGTAAAAACATATGTACAAAATCGTCAAAGTTAACCACCGGATTCCCAGCTTTTAAATTTATTGGAAGATATGAAGAAGCAAAGTTTGTATATATGTTTTGTATGTGAGCGTGATAAATGGTGTTTATATTAATCCAGGCGGCCAGGGGAATTAACCTTTTTGGATTCAAGTGCGGATCTTCCCAAAAGGCAGGGTTCTGTTTGTTTTCACCAATAAAATCACTTTTGAAGCGCGAATAAGCATCAACCACAAAATTTAAGGCAAACACTCCCTCGCTGGCTGGAAATTGTTTTAACTTTTTTCGAGTAGGATAAACGGCATGACCCCTACTATCTACCCTCCCATATAGACAGTCGCCGTACCAAAAATCAATGGTGTTGTCTTTGCCATCGTATTTCTTTTTATACAGTTTCCTCTGCTTAAAAAGATCACGGGCGCCTAGGCTATTTTCACCTTTAGGCTTTCTCCTTCCTCTAGCCATCGTCTTCTCCTGCTCCTATGGAATATCTGGCAAGCCCTGAGCGCGGCGTTGTCTTATCTCTTCAAAAAGGGCCATCCTAACATCGTAGTCCATACTGGATATTCTCTCACCTCTCCAAGTACTAGGAAGGGGTCGACCCCCATATTCTGAGTAGCGTTCTTGTTGCCATGTGTCCCAAGCTTCTTGCCTCTCGTCCGGATCGTCGATGTCAAACGCGATTCGGCGGCCCTGTGGATCGTGAGCGGCCCGGGCCGCGCGATTCTCCTGTTGTAGTGTTCTGTTTTCTACCTCCGCTACTGGCGTGCCGGCAATCGTAAGAGTTGTTGTTGCTGGGCTGGGAGGTGTCGGCTCTGCACAAGGATCATCGTCACACTCATAATCTCCAATCCCAGTTCCAGAAGCCACCCAGAAGCAGTTAAGGCCAGTTTCGTATCCTACGTCTCTAATCGTACTGTCAACATCGATAATTTGATAATATCCGCCTATCCCCAGCACGGAAGACAATTTCGTCGACATCATCGGAGACGACAACCCCATTGCAGTAGGGTTAATATATATTATCTGCCCGGGCTGAAACAAATTGTTGCCATATAACATTATATCAGCATCATATTTGTCCCTCAACTGTCCCATTCCCATTTCTCCCTCTCTTTCCATTCTCGCCTCCCTGGCTCCTTGAACTTCTGTCTTCTTAAACTTGATCGATTTAACCAAACCCCTGTCGTTTCCTATGTTTAACCAATATATACCATCTTCTTCGTCGCGTTCTGGTGAATCTGGCTCAGTTGCAATGCGCTGGGGTGAGATATACTGATCTGACGACACAAGCATGTACTCATATTGCCGGCGATCTTCTACCCTGGCAGACATGGGAAGGTTAGGTATTTCGCTCTCGAAAACAATCCTCCCATTATCAGGGAGGCGAGAGTTGTTCCCCTCGTCACCATAGGCGCTAACGTGGGAAATTGTTATGTTTGGTCTTCTACCAAAATCGCGCGCGGCGCAGGCGGACCCCAAGGCCGGCATAACAATATACGAAAACAACTCCTTAATAAAAGTCTTAAATGGCCACTCTTGCCTGTTCCGGGCGATTACTCTATCGGTGAAAAATTGCAAAAACAAATGAAGCGATATGGGTATGTCAGCTATATTGACCAAATATCGGTTGGCGCCAACACGCAGCGCCTCTCGTTGCCCCCCAGACACTGGGGCAAGGTAGTTGAGGCCGTTGTTTCTAAACGACGGAAGGCCGACGAGGGCTGTCCCTATGACAAGCCTTAGATTTTGAAGTTCTCCTCTGTCAGCATTAGAAGTGCTCCTTAATTGACGCAGAACAATGTTAATCAAGGCACCGAGCCGAAACCAATAGACCCTTCTTTTTCCGTCGTTTATTGGAAGTTCGGGAATATCCTCCATAACATCAGGGGCAGCCGGATCGGATTGATCCTGATCTCCCGCCTCCTGCTGCATCTCGGCCCTCATGTTCGACAAGTAGTCTTCAATAATTTCATCGCCGGGCCCAGTGGAAGCTCGGCCGACGCGACCTGAGTTGGACAACTCATATGCAAACACCTCCTCCCAATTGACAGCCAAAGACCCTACTTGTCCTATAGTATTAAGTTCGACCTCAAAAACTCTCTCGTCGACATCAAACCAATATGTGTCACCCATCAACTCTCTCAATATTCTATTGTAGGTGTTCGAAAGAATGACTGCTTGATGGCGACGAACCTGTTCAAGCTCATCCTGTATTTGCTCTTCTGCTGTGTAATCATTAAGGCCGAATGTCCACATGCTGGTGTACCATGGGTGATCTAGATCCCCCCTCACAGAAGGCCCCCCATCGGCTGGACAGGAATCGTCTTCAGGCGGCATTGCACCCTCTGTCCCATCATCATCCTCGGCTCGGGCCGCATCAAGTTCGCCGGTGAGTTGTTCCATACGGGCGTTTAAAATCGCTGTTGATTCGTCCAAAGTCATAGAGTCAAACTGAGCGCGGGAATATCCCATTTGTCGAAAAATATCAAAAGCAGCGTCTCCGCGAAGCACGAGGCCAGCATCAGGAAACAGAACATTAGAATTTCTAGATGTTAAAAGAGCTTCGATAGCAGCGTGATATTCCAACTTCAACTCTATTGTCCCATCTTCTCTAAAGTCTAAATCATGAGACAACAAGCTCAACAACAATGTTGTTCCAACCCCCTCAATCCTATCACGCAAGTCTGAACTAATCACGCCGGCGTCGACCATAGCCCGATCAACAGTCCAGCCCAATACCGCTTTGATGCGATAATATTTACTATTGTACTGCTCTCTATCTCCATCTCTGAACTTTGCGGCCCTGAAAAATAGGTCTATGTAGTTTGCTGCTTCGTAACGGCCCCCTTCTTGCGTGGCAGCAGAAAACCCTCCACAATTTAGATTTTCTGCATCAGCTTGCAGAATATGATCTATAAGATCTTCGCTAACCAGATCAGCAAAACTTTGAAATTGTAATGTCAATGTTGCTTTGATGTTGTTATCAACTTCTGCAGTATTTGTCCCTAATAATTTCCAATCAAAACTCTTAATCCCCACACCCTGGGCGCGTCCAGTGGCCCCGGTTGTTAGCGAAGAAATATCCCCTTCAGTAATGTGAGTATTGAATCTGAACGGTATTGCTTGTGGTTCCAAATCATCTGCGCCACTATATATCATCTTATAAAGCTTTAGCTTTGGCATCACCGCTGCCATTTGATCAGTTCTCAATGCAAAAAGTTCTTGAAGATCTGGTCGAGTGACCAATTTATTGAGTAAAGTAGCGGGGCTCGCATTATACACCTTCACAAACTCGCTGTAGGTCTCCCAATTTACACCAACAGCCGTAGCAGACACATCACTGGTGCTGGATTCGCCTTCGCTCTCACTATCACCTTCTACGGCCTGTTGAAATTCTTCCGTGCGATCCTGGCGGCTGGTGTCGCCCTCAGTACTACCTTGAGTCAGAATATCAATAAAAGACATCAAAAGACATTGTGACTTTTTTCTGATATTGGCTTCCGACATGTTAAACTCTAAATATTCTTAAGATTTCTTCTAGTGGAGACGGAACATAGATAGTTTCTCCCAACCTCACATGAGACTCTGTGGGTCTTTTATTATACCAGGCAATGACCCACCAATATTTTGCATTGCCATAATGCTTGTGAGCCAGTTTGTAGTATCGATCGCCAACTTTCCAAATATGTGTCAGCCTAGCCAGGCCCCCTATCTCCCGGGGCGTCGGGTGTCTCAATCTCGGAGTGGCATAATGGCGGACCTCACCCACGTCCCTATCTTCGAAGAGATCCCTGTAACTAGTAAATCGATTCCGAATAATCTTGCGTGCTAAATATCTCACAACCTAACTCCCATCTTACGACCCTTCGCCAGGGCCATGCCCGGAAAGGCCCTCCTGCATGGCCGTGACAACGCCGAGATCAACGGCGCCTAGATTCCCACGTGACAAAAGATCATCGGCGCGGGCTTGCATTTCTGCCATATCACTATCATTAATGCCCGAGTCGGGCTGCGCCGCGGCGTGGACCATCCGATTCATTCCGCGAACAAAGTTGTCAATCTGCGCCTGGTTGGGTCTGTTACTGTAGGGAAACTCTGAGTTTGTTTTCCACACACCGTACTGATCAAACCCCAGATCGTGTGTGTGCAATACCGTGAAAGTACAACCAAGTTCAATCGTTTTCGGATACAAACCATGACCAACAGATTCCCCGGGCGCTGTGGATTCTCTAACATGATCTTCCACAAAGCCATCTTCCAGTACTGGCTTGTTCGTAAACCCATCAACATATCCCAAGAGACCGGTACCCGCAACATCCACACTACCATAACTATCATCACCAAAAGCACCATCAGCTTGATTGGCGTCTCTGGCCAAATTCATGAACCTCAACTTCAACAAAGGGGGTCCGGCAATATGAGTAGAGCTTTGACCTCCGCTTTGGTATGAGGGGTAAAGAAAACGAATCAAAGCAGAAACCTTCCTCAAATTAATTATTGCGCCATCGTGATCTTCTGCTACTACTTTCCACCCCAAGTTTATTTTCCTTCCTGTTCTCTTAAAAGTAGATAGTGGATCCATTCGACCAAAAACTGGTTCTTCATTCCATTCAGAAGTAAAGACATCTTCGAAGTTTGTCAAAAACGCATGAAAAGAGACAGATTGGCCACTTATCAAGTGATGAAACTGTAAATATTGCCCCTTGCTCGCTAAAGCATCAGGGGCCGAACCTCGGGTACCGGGCGTCGCGGCCGTCGAAAACAAGCCCGCATCACCAGTTTCATCTTCATTTAAATATCTCGACATTATCTCCCCCTTATCAAGCTGCCTTCAAATCATATTTCTCATTGATTAGCTCAATGACTGTCTTGGCAAATTGTCTCTTATCTATTTCTAATATTACCGTCTTCGGTTCCGATTTTCCGCCTGTGCCGGCGCCACCTGAGCCCAGGCCTGCGCCCTGCAATATCTTAACTAGGTTGTCGACCGCTTTATCAAAGAGAATCATATTGGTAAATCCCAATTTAATGGAAGAAATTTCCTTAACTATCTCAACCATCTCTTTTGCTGACGTCATGGCCACTGGAGTTACAGCTTCTGCAAGGTCGGTCATCTTGCTCATTATTTGCGTCAATATCAGACCCCTTATGATAGGTACTTCATCAACTGCATCAGCTAAGCTTTCTACACCAACAGCAGCAATACTCAACCGGATTCCCGTTGCAGGATCTAGAGATTCCATATGCTCTGTCAACTGTTCGAAAGCTGCAATCTTCTCCAGGGACATGCTTTTAAAAGCCGCGGCGATATTAGACATACCACTAGCAACGGCCGCGAGGCCAGCTGTGGCCCACGGCATGAGCATGGCAAAACCAATAGCTGAGAATGCACCTGCAAGAGCCATCAAAGCATAAGAAATGGCGAACAATTGCGCTGGTGGCACTGCTGCCAGTTGTTTAAACATCGTCGCAATCCCTTCAGCAGCCAACATAACCCCGAAACCCATCATAACCGCTGCGGCCCCTACTGCGAATGCAACCAGTGCGAGCATGCCTAAACCTACTGAGCCACTGCTGGCTGCCTTTCCGAGAAGAAAGACGCCGGCAGCAAGAATGAAAATACCAATATAAAGGGCGGGAGAATGCATCGGCGCAAGAATATACATAGCCAACATGGCGAAGGCGGTGGCTATAAGGCCGACCCAACCCATGGAAGTTTTAGTGGCTAGGCCAAGTATAGTGATTGCGCCGGCGAGAATAAAGACAGCTTCGGATGTGTTAAGTCCTAATTCCTTCAAGCCGAAAAAAGCAGCAACCACCAAGGCTATAAAACCCAGAGACTTCATTATGGCTACGCCGTTCGCGGTGATAGCTGTGGTCAGGCCTATAAAGGCCTCCGAGACCGCGTGAGCAACAGCTGCAGTCGTGCCGGAGATTATTTGCCAGAGCCTCTGCCCAATGGTGTTTCGGGCGGCGGCGACAGTATTTGTTTCGATTAGGGAGGTCTGCGTTATGATTATAGCGTTTTTAGTAGCTTCTATCGTGATCTGCGTGCCCGTCGCAGCGACATCAGCAACAGCGGCGGCCTTCTTTTTCGCGAGGGCCATCGTAATCAAAAAGACTGCAATGGCAAAACCGGCCGCAACTGGAGTTGATACATCAAGCACATCACGAAGAAGCATAAAAACTCCGATGGCAGCACCGAATGCGCCCAGAGTTCCCCAGCCGGTCGTGTTTAGCATCTTCATATAAAAAATGATACCAGCCAGTGCCGGAAGAAAGAGTGGCCCGGTAAAGCCTTGGATTGACATAATAATATCCAAAACAGCGTTCATGATATCGACTATTGGGCGAGTGGCAATTGCCAAGGACTCCATGGCATTGGCCAAAGATTCCTGTGCTGATGTGTTCTGGCGGGCTCTTTCCGCCATCTCTTCTTGGCTCATGGCGCCGGCGCTGGACGCTGCTTGTTGACGATCATATGCTGCCAAGCTTGTATCAAACATTTGATTAGCCAAAGCCATATCTCTGATGCCTGCAGCATTCGCAACTGCCTGTCTTTCAAACCTACCCATCTCTGACCAATTTCGGCCCGAAAGCTCAATCGATTGAATCAGCATGCGGATTCTTTCGTCTTCTGAGGCGTTCAACAGATCCACAGAGTTCAACAGATCTCCACCCAATATGGCATTCAAGCGACCAGCAGCATTAGCCGCATCTTCAAAAGTATCAAACTGGCCGACAACGCCCAATAACGATTGTATATCTGCACCAGTGGCCTTTGCGGCTGCAGCCACGCCCTTAAACACCTCCACAGCGTCATCACCGAACTTACCCAACGTTGGAAGTGCAGCATTAAAACCCTCTATCATCTCTCCAGGCAACATGCCGAGCGCAGCACCGGTGGCCATCAACTCTCTGGCGGTATGTTGCGCCTGATCTGCTGTCATTCCCAGCGAACTGGTCGCAAGGTTAATAAACGTCGCCGTCGAACCAGAACTGACACCCAGCCTATCCATTGTAGCGGTAAATTCAACCATTTGTTGTTGTGCTTCTTCGCTCATGAGAGTGAATTGACGGAAATTGGCGAACAACTCCTGTGTTGCCGCAACAGCATCTTGAAAGGATACTCCGAGAGCAGCTGTCTCGACACGAGTCTCCATGATGACATCGTCAAGTGAGCCGGCTGCGCCAGTTGTGCGGTTAAAGGAAGCATATGCAGTATCGGCTGCAAGAGCCATGTTGATTGTAGATTGGAAAACCTTGCTAAAAACACTAGCAGCAATATTCATAGGATCTAGCGTTTTATCCAGCTGCATACCTATGGCCTCTAGAGAGCCCCCCAGGCCGCCAAGCTGTCCATAAGCATCTTTTAATTTAAAAAGGATCGAATCTTCTACTCTTGCCCCCAGGCCCAGGAATGCGCCGCCGAGAGAGGCAACGCCATTCATGATTAGTTTTTCGCCTTCGACCACCTTTTCTTGGTCATCGACGCGTTTCTCGCTGGCGGCGACGGTGCCCTCCAGGCCATCCGCTTGGTCTTTAGCCAGCTTTGCTTGTTGTTTGGCAGCTTCAAGCTGGGCTTTTTTGATCCCTAATTCCGCTAGACCTTGTTTTTCAGCGAGGTTCCCAGCATCGATTTCTTTCTGAATTGTTTCGAGGGCCCGCTCGGCCGTCGCGGCTTGCCGGGTGGCAGCTGCATGCAGAGCCTTAAAAGTATCTAGCCGGGCTTTTTGGGCGCCATAAATAGCATTTTCCGCTGCAAGCTCTTCTTCCCTCTGAGTAAGGAGTTCTTCATTATCTTTCTTTCTCTGCTTGTTGGTTTTTGCAATCTGATCTGCCCTGATCTTTGCCTTATTAATAGTCTTAGAAAGCTCGTCATTATACTCTCCTTCAAGTTTGTTTAAGCTCTCTTGTACGCCCTTGGTCTCTTCTTTTAACTTCCTAAGACGTTCTGCCTGCGCTTCGGTGTCTTCGCTGGCGAATGCAGGTATCCCTAAGATAAGAAAGAACGTGAGAATTGCAGCAACTGTTATTAACACTCTTTAAGACTTCCTATTTAAAGGGCCATTTGATCCCCGTCTTTCTCTGGAATTCGGCCACTGATTTAGCTAACTCCGCTTTTGTTCTATAGGTGCGCGGGTGGTCCAAGCCGTAATGACGGAGTGCCTCAATGTACCTCTTCTCTCGACCCATGGCCGTAGTAAATGCCCGAACATCAGATGAGGAACCCTTTACCCTAAGAGGAATGTCGATACCTCCAAACATCGCTTTAAGTATCATCTTTATCTGTTCTCCAAACATTTTCAACCAACTTTCATCAATTGAACTTCTTTGTGTGAAGTCGATTACGACTGGAGCCATTTTGTCTTCTTTTATAGTATTTGACATGATATAAGTATCCCCTTAAAAACAACCTTATATATAATTAGTTGTATTAAACAAAAAAGGGCTGGGATAAACCCAGCCCTTTGTCAGCCCTTCTTGGCTTTGTTGTATTGTTTTTTCTCTTCCTCGAATTGTTTAACCAGTCGATCAATGAACCATTGTCTCAACCTTACTGGAAGATTGTAGGCTTCGGTAAAACTCCAGCCGCCATGATATTTCAAAAAGAAGAACTGTTCATATACGTTTTCAATGTATTTACTGCTTAGGCCAAAAGAAGTCCGCACTAAGCGGAACCTCCATTGCTGCATCGTAATCGCAGCTGTTACAAGTAAAGTTTTGCTTCATATCAACGTTGGGTACGATCCTCTCATACATTGTTCTCAAATAACGAGAATCACTAGCAGGAACACCATTGACAAACTCATTGATCGATTTCGGATCCGAGTGACCATTAACAGAAACAATAAACATTCTGAATTGATCAGTTAAAGCAGCATCTGGAAGATTATTCTTCCTTTTCATCTTAATTGAATCAGCAAGAAACTTCTCATCTTTGCCATTTAGAAGCCTAACTTCCACCTTGACCTTGGTCCTGGGTAGCACAAATATGAAATTGTTCCCCCTTCTCGTGACATCTCCTTCTGAGAGATCTGAACCTTTTGTCTGAAGTTCTGAAAGGTCAAAACTATGCTGTGAAGTCTCGCTGCAGGCAGGACAAGTTGTCGACGTCTGATATTCAGAACCATAGGCATGAATCCTTGTATCAATCAATATTGCGTTCTTGTCTCCAACAAGGAGTGACTCGACATCAATACTTTTATCAACCAGAACGCTCTGCAGAACTCGGTTAATTGCCAAGCCCTTCTTCAAGAGGCTTCTGGAAGTTAATAGATCCTCCTCCTTTGCGGTCATGTGTTTTATTTCGACAACCTCTTTATTGTGCAAAGGGTGGCTTTGTGGATAGAACTTGCCCTTGGAGGGAAGCTCAACAAACTCACTTGGCACAACGAAAGAAAACGTAGCAGATGATTTGCTCTGCGAAGCATGTGGGGCCTGCATTTGCGGGGTAGGTGGAGATTCGTCTGGCTGTTTGGCCCCCAGACGATCCTCATTATTTCGAATCGACATTAATCCTCCTAAAGTCTATATTCTAGAGGTCCTCGAAGACCCCTCCGTTGGCTGCGCCGGGGGCGCCAAGTTGAGGCTGCTGTGCATCGGCCGTCAAAATACCTTCGATATCACCCTTGGCTGGCATGGTAACAAAATCATACCTAATCGACAGAGTTACATCGACCAACTCGTCGCTAGAATAATCTAAGTCACCAAACTTAGCACTGGACAGCCAGGCATTAATGAAGGTAAACTGATCAACCATTCCGCCCGAGCCATCTATCTGGGTGATTCTAACATCTCCCATGGCCCCGACCGCTCTTGCTTTGGTGATCGTGTTCGTGACATCCATGGACGTCGGAAGAGAATATCCGGATTCAGCCAACAACTGCATCATAAGACCAGCTGCGTCAGGTGAAACAGGATCAACGAGAGTTATCTCGCTCTTTTGATACTCAACTCGCCCGGGATAATAAAACGTGTGGTTCAAATAATTGTGTTTTACTTCCGAAATCTCGAACGAAGGCTTATTAACCTTCTTAACGAGCCATTGCGGAATACCATTGATAGTCATCAACCATCGATGTTGTCTTTTGGGTGTTAATTGTGGATCAAACCAAAAACTACTCATTCACTTTTCCTCCATACCTTAAATAGTAAGTCATCTTAAAACTCACTGTTTTTTAATCCGCAAAGGCCGCCCCGTCATTCGTGATAGTGAAGTCAAGTGCGATGAATTCTATTGCCTTAGTCGGCTTCAAGAAAATCTTTGCATACATGATGTTGCGATCGACCAAGGCCGGCGTAGTCGTCGTCTCGTCGAGAACAACCTTGTAAGCATCCAAGCCAAATCTTGCCTTAACGCTTCTCAAGAAGGGCATAACAAGACTTAGGAATCGGCTCCAAGTTGCCTGCACGTTCTGGTCAAAGAGAACCTGCGTAGCCATTCTAGAAACCTCTTTCTTGACATAAATCATTAACCGTCGAACGTTGATTCTGTCAAGAGCAGACGGCGTCGTCTGAAGGGTCTTTTGGCCAAAGATTACGATACCCTCTGCTGGGAACGTGGCAATCGGGTTGATGTTGGCAGCATAAAGCGTGTCCCTATCAGATGCAGTCAATCGATCCGCAACATTAACAACCGGAACACCGGCAGCACCATCAGTCAAACCACCTCTTCTAAAGCCTGCCGGCGCAAACCAAAGTTCGCTTCTCCTCTCAGAACTAGCAAACGTGCCCAGTGCGGCAATAGAGGGTGGTGCCCAGATGAAGTTACCACCTTGAGGATCTCGAATCAAGACCCATGGGTAATATGCGCAACCGTAGCTGCTGTTAAGGGCCCGGGCCTCCAGGTTGTTAACTACGGCAGCTACCGTGCCCTTTCTGTTTTCAACAGAATTCGAATTCTGTGCGGAAGGCGTATAATCCCCTTCCAAATCAACAATTGCTAGGGCATCGCCTCGATCCTCACACACATTAATCATGTGAGAAGTTAGCCCAGAATCAACAATACCGGGGGCAACCATTAAGTTGTATTCAGCAACTTCGGGATCCGCAATTGCGTCGATGGCCCTCTTCACCGAGTTGAATGCATAGTTATAATACTCGCGGGGGCTACTGGTCGAATTCGTACCAATAGTTCTATTATTGAAGGGTTCTTTCTCAGTAATATCGAGCCCGTCAAAACCACCGTGAAGGTCCAGCGTGAATCTATCAAGCCCCTTCTTCAAGAGGACATCATAAGAGCCCGTGGTTGCTCCCGTTGGGATATCAGCCGCAGTTGCGACACCTCTATAGGAAGTGCCGTCCTGTCGAGAACCAGACAGGTAGTGGAAAGAACTAGAAAGGTTACCTGCAGTTCCAAGAGCCACAATGTCATCTAATGTAAAGTAATATGAATACTCAGTCTCTGTGCCAACAGCAACGTCTCCTGTTGTGGCGCTGGGCAGCTTTCCTCCTAACATTCGAACGGCGTCTCTATAGCTCGGATCAAAAGCCGTGCTATCTCTCTTTGACGTCGTAACACCCCAGTAAGTATTCTTCAAGCTGGGGGGGTTGCCATCCGAACCGGATGTTCTAAGCAACGGAGCAGGGAATAAGAATGTGTTAAATCCACCTGCGCCGGCTGCCGTGTGAGTGACGCTCTGGAGACGCCCAACGGCGAGGTCAGCCGACTCTGCGATGGCGCCGACGTAGGTCTGGGCTGCCGGGAAAGCATAGGCACCAGTCACAAACGTGGTAGCGGCGGTGGCGCTGGTGGTCGACGCGACGAACGTACCAGAGGCAGCGTCGCTAGACGAACTAACTGCGAACCTCGTATATCTCGGCTTACCAAAGAAGCCAAACGGAAGATGCTCCGCATTGCCGCCGCCGGCGTCGAGATCTAGGTTCATCTCCACACGAATATATGCGGAAACATTCGGATAAGTACCATAGTGCCTATATGTCCGAGTAATATCATCCCACACCGAATAAGTATCACCAATCTTTCTTGCTACATAGTTTGCAGAGTTCGGGTTAAGGTTGCAACCAGAATATCTTTCAATAACCCGGGGAGCGTTATCGCTGTCTTGTGCTTTCCGAACAACAACGGTGAATGTACCATATGGATCACTGGTGCTGGTTGATTTCTTAATATCTTGAATAGATATCTTAAGATTTGCCTGCTCCCACTCGCCACTGTGAAGACCTTGAACTCTAAACAGCTTCTGCATGTCTCCTGGTTGAAAGGCACTAGTGCTTGGATTTAAATCCTGACAGATGACCCACCCGGTTCTAGCATTAACGGCACTAACCTTGTGGTCAGCAGCGTGATAGGTGGATCCTTTGCTCAGGGGTGCGATAAATGCATTCTGTTCGCCGGCGACGGTGCCGGTAACATAGCGCGCCACCATTCCTTCATAAGATTCGCCAAGCCAGTAAGTTGCGGCGGTACCGTCAGTAGTGTTACTATTCGTTAGCGTTGGGTTGGTATTTAATACCTTTCTAATGAAGTTCGGAGAAGCTTCGTTAAAATTAATCCTATGTGTCGATTGGACGCCGGCAGAAGTTGTAATGTTCAGAATAAACTCTTTGGCGGCGTTGTCAGATTTTATATATGTCGCGCCTGCAGCGACGCCGGCCGTGCCGGCTGCCGTTGTTCCCGACAGATGAAAGGTTGTGCCGGCGTTAGCATAAAGGACCGCCGCCAAGACACCGTAACCATCATCACCAAATACAGTAGCTACGCTCCCACTGTCGACAACAAAGAGTCCATGGGCGCCGCCGTTAGATCCAATGGTTGCGCTCGGATCACTATCCGTAGTGTCCCAACCGGCCTTGCCGGTGGATGTGGTGGTGGTGTGTTGGTGGCCCAAAAGCCTCACAATGGTCGCTGCATTGTTGTTTCTCAACCAAGCTTGTGCAGCATATGCAGCATATGTCGGAGCAGTAGTGTTGCCGTCTCTCGAAACATCGGTACCTGCACCGCCGGCAATCGGGTTTCCAAAAATCTCAATAAATTCGGAAAAAGAACTGACCCTTACAGGACGCATAGCTGGTCCTCGCTCGGTTCTTCCTATAATAACTGGTCCGATGTCTCCCGGGGTTCTTGTTAACTGCGAATTATCAATCTCGTTGATAAAAATTCCAGGTGATACAAAATTAAACTTTCTTTCTGACATTTGGTGATATCTCCTTTATAATCAATAAATGATTTCTTTAATAAATAGTATATTAGAATCTCAAAAGGAATTTCATTCCTTATAAAATCCCCTCTTGTCAATATGTTCTGGAATGTCGCCCATGATGACTCGCTCACGGGGAATCTTAACCTCGACGGCGTTTTCTCGAATAACCACTTTGGGTTGTTCTGAATTGTTGGCTTCACCCATGATATATCCCAAAACTTTGATGTCTATCTTTGTTTCGTATTTTCGATGCTCGGCCTCCATGGAAGCAACGTTGTTATCCAGCCCAATATCCCCCTGAATGTGTGATTCATATCTATGACCATCATGGTTAATAACAAAATAATTAATCCCATCTGTTTTTGTTACAAACGGGGTCACCAAATCGTTCATTTGCTGCTGGTATTCCGTTTTTATCATAATTGAATAAGTCATGTCCAAATAAACCGGTATTGGCATCGTTATTGTTTCATAGACAATCTTTTTATTTGGTATTACTCTCCCGAGCGAGTCGCGTTTTGGAGAATTAATTTGCTTGTTACCAACGGCACCGCCGGCGAGCCTCTGTGAATCTGCATTTGCAAAGTTAGCAGTCTTGTCTTGTTTAATTCTCCTTGCAACAGTCACCGAGCCACCTTTTGCATCATTGATCCGTTGTATGTTTCCCCAAACAGAGCCTTTTTTGGTAAGATCTTTGACCACACCCGTCCTGTCAATGATAATTCGTGGTAAAATTAGCGTCCCGTCGCGGTCTCTTAGTTTGTGATCTTCCCTAGATTGAATTGCGCGCTCAGCAGTCGCCCAGATAACCGGGGTTTTCTTCCACCCATCGTTCGTTTTCGTATGAAGATCCATCTCTTCATTAAGCCAGTTGTAGATAGCATAATCAACTGTCTCTAAAGTCGAAGGCATGAATAGTATTTCTTTTAAAACGTCATGTGGCATCAAACAACCCCTTACGTGCTCGGATACATTTCGCTGATATTTCCATTTTGTGGCTTATTTGACCAAAGATCTGCTTTGGTTCATTTAAAGTTACAATTTCATAATAATAAGAACCATAAAGGACAAAATCACCCTCTCTCACAAATAAGTCTTGGTCCTCGGTCAATCTCTTCTTGTGGAAATGAACCGTGATGCTGGATCTTTTGTCGATACCAGCGCTGGTGTTTGTTGTTTCTTGTCCTTCCCAATCAACAAGGGCATAAACCCTAACCGGTGGTAAAAACGTTTTCTCTATTGCCTCACCATAAAGCGAATGAAAGTTCGTATGATCGAGACTTATCGGATAATAGAGGACTTGTTGGCCAATAACTCGCTCGATAAGCTCATCATTAACCTGCTTAACAAGGTTCCTCTCTTTTTCTCCCACAAACAAAGGCGGGGGGGGATTTGCTGGTTGGGACCATTTATTATCAGCCATCTTTTATTACCCCACATATATCCCGCCAGGAATTGACGAGTTGGTTTTATTAACATTCTCAGACAACGCGGCTTCTTGCTCCGCAAGCTTGCCATACACCATTTCATCAAGTACAGTCTTGAGTTCCTCTCGAAGTTTCTCCTGTTCTTCTTTTCCCTGTGAGAGCAATTCGGAATGATTTAGTGTGACTGATTCTCCTGGTATTGGTATTGTAGAGAACTTGCCCCTAACTTGTCCCAACATTTCTTTCGTTAAAGCCAGAGCGAATCTGCGAATCCATTGTTTTCCAATTGAATTAATATGCTTATAGGGGAGGTTCTCGAATGGAAGTGTGTTGATGTTATTAACACCTTCGGTAGTATCCTTGAACTCTGTCCTGGTGGTCCATGGATCTTCATCAACCGTGAACTCAACCCACATCTTTGTCGGATGAGATTTCGTAGCTGAAGGGAAAATCCTTAACCTATTGTTCTTGATCTCGTAAGAATAATGAGAAGTCCTGGACCACAGATTATCTTCAAAAGCCATGGCTTGAAGTTTGTTCTGCCATGCCGGCACCAATTCAAAACTCGAATCATCAGCAAACTGACCATATTGATGAAGATTTCCAACAGTGTTTAAGCCACCGTAATACCCATAGAACCTCCACATGGCGTGTGGGGTTTTATAATATACCTTTCTAATTGTAACTCTCTTGTCTCCAACTTTATCATAATAAGGATAAGAACTATTGTCACTATCAACAGCAGAAGAAGATATTATCGTCTGTAAATCATAATCTTGTTTATTTACACTAGTGCTGAAAGAGGCTGAATATATTGGTTGCTGCCCTCCGATCCCCGTTTCTGTCGAAGTGGCATCCCCGACGCGCTGGGCATACCCAAACTTGAACCTGGGGAATCTTAAAGCAATATTGCTTCCAGAAAGAGAGTCCCCAGACAACAACTGCCCTTTGTTATCAAAAGAGCCAGTAGTTCTTCCAAGTAAGTTATCTAAGACATTTTTTGCCTGGTGTGTGTTGATGAGGTATGAATACTCTAAAACCGCCTCTTCATAAGCTGCATAAACATTCTGAGACTTGAGTTCTATGTCTAATACATCACCGCCAAGCTTCCTATATGTATAGGAAACCTGCTCAACTGCACCAGCGACAAAATTGGAGTCTTCTAGCACACCGTTGGTGGCATAATATCCGAATGGTAAGTTTGTCGAAGTTACATCGCCAGTAGTGCCTGTGGCCGGCAATATGACTGTACTGGTCTGGCTTGAAGGTGTAAGGGTGGGGACCGCCATTAGATTATATCTCCTCGGATATAATTAGTTAGTGGCGGCGTAAAACTACTTATCTTTCTTTACTGTAGTTCTTTTGGAACGCTTCGTGGTTGGCTTCCGCTCCTTCACGACAGGCTCAGGGGCAACGACGACAGGCTCAGGGGCAACGACGACAGGCTCAGGGGCAACGACGACAGGCTCAGGGGCCGTTTGGGCCTCTCTCTTTTTCCTTAAGAACATCTTCTTTCTCTTCCTTCCCATAATAATATCCTCCTTTTATTAAATAGTTTATAAAACAAAAAGGCTCGCCCCGTAGGGCGAGCCTTTTATTCTAACCGATCAGTTATCGATCAACCACCACTCTCACCGAGCAGTCCGCGAACAATAACCAGACCGTACATATCCGGTCGGACCATCTTCTTAGCGTAACGAGTCATCACGCCCTTGCGGGGCACGAAGTCCTCGATACCGAAGATCGTCGGAGTGACCTGGAGTGGAACGTATGGAGCGTATACATATCCGCTCTCAAGGAAGGAGCTTCCTTTACGTCCAACGAGGACCAGGTTACGCGGGAAGTAGGGGTCGACATAGACGTCCCACTTCTTGCTCATGGAGCCAACCTTGACGGTACCGACAGTACCACGATCATCACCAGCGGCCACACTAGCTCGGAAGCCAGCAGTGAATTCTAGGATGGTCGCGACTTCAGGCGAAACAACAATGAAGTTGGCGCCGCCACGAAGCGTCTTGCGATGGATCTGAGCCGAAACATCATTGATAGTCTCAGCAAGAGTCTCATACCACTCACTAACCGTACCAGTGAAATCAGGAGCAAGGGCGGAAGCACCAATCTCTGCACCGGTAGTGCGATTAACAAACAGACCAGGCGAACGTGACCAGTAATAAGTACCAGCCGTAGCGTCAGCGACAAGGTCTGCAAGAATCTCACGGTCAATCTCAAGAGCAATCTGCTCAGAGAGAATGCTCGTAAGCTCAACCTCTGCATCCAAGTTGTGATAAGCGTTGAGATCCTGACCTAACTCAGGAGTCCACTTCGCTTTCAGTTTCTTGGTCAGCGCGGTGACGCTCACCGAATCGACCTTGATGTCGATTTCGGGAATGTTGGCCGTGTTCTCAAGTCCCCAAGTGGTCGCACCAGCAACAACACCGATACCATCAGCCGTGCCGGCAGTTGCACTACCTGCAAAGTTGTCGATAATCGGAAAATGAAGGTCTGCCGCTGAATACGCGGAGTGAGTTTGCAAGGCCGAAACCCCGCTTGCACCAACCGCAGTACCAGTAATCTGCACAACAAGGTTAACATGAACCTTATCAGATCCACTAAAGTGAGTCAGTCGACGACAAAGACGACTACCACCAAAAATGTTGTCACCGCCGACTCCTGTAGAAATCGCAGGGAGATTGTTTGGATTAAGTACCGAATTACCATCAGTAAGTAGTGACGTAGCAACCTTATACACGACAACCGACTCGCCCTCAAGATCCGGATCAAATCGAACAGCTTTTCGCAGTTCATTAATCAGCAATGCGCTAGTGCCAAGTGCCATGACTCCAGCCGTTCCAGTTCCACCGTTAGTGCCGACAGAACCAGAAGCAACAACAGCAATTGTGGCGTCGTTGACAGAGCCAGTTGGCGAAGAATATCCGTTATTGAGACCATAAAAGCCCTCTTCAAGGCCCTCACCAGAGAGATCGACACCACCGGTGATCTCCAAAGCAACTTTCTGTCCACCATACAGTGAATCGTTGGCCTCGGTACCAAGCTTGGCACCGGTGTGCTGAAAGTCAAGGAAGAAGATCAGACCAGAAGGCAAACTCATGGGCTGAACACTTACAAGATCGTTGGCAATAAGTCCACCGAATACTCGACGGACAATCGGAAACGCGACGGCCGCAAAGCCCTCAACGTCACCAACAGACATAGACGAAGCCTCTTTAAGAAGCTGTCTTGCCTGGTTTTCAAGAAGTCGCGACATACTGGACTTCTTTTCTTCGGAATCGAGACCCTCAAGAAGGCCGGTTGCTTCCCACTTATTAAGAAGTGCAGTACCCTCCTTCTGAAGGTCGCGATTAACAATTCCTTCAGTTAATTTTTCTAAAACACTCATTTTTCTAAATTCTCCTTTTAATTATTTAGTCTACTTAAGTCCCGCTAGCTTTCGCATGCGGTCTTTCACGGGATTTGGCAAATCAGAACCATCAGACTTTTGTCGACGAGCCCTAAGCACCGAGTTCCTTCTTTCCACAGCCTCGTTCAGTGATTTCGGATCTCTCCTCCTTGAAGGGTTAGATCCCACTGCACTTTGAAGCGTTTCATAAAGAACTTTAGCTTCTCCTACCGTATCCGTTTTCGAAATAGCCTCAACAATTTTTTGTTTTTGTCGCTCATTCAGGGAGGCGCTATTTAATACTTTATTTGAATAAAGAAGCCTAGCGTTTGAGGCTGAAAGTTCACCAACCTTCTCCTTAAGCAACACTACTGCTTCTTTATATTTACTTATACTTTCGCTAAGAGCCTTCTTGTCTCTAGTCAGATCTACATTTTGTTTTTCTAACTTCCTTAAAGCCTCTTTTAAATCTTCGTTTTCTTCTTTATACTCCGTACCCTGCATGCGAGCAAGGTCTAGATCTCTTTCATGATCCGTCTCTGCCTGGGGGCGCCCAGGCCAAGCTGCCGTCGAAGGGGCCAAATCAACAATAAGTTTTTCTATCAAGTCATCGGTGATATCAATATCTTCTTCAAGCGCAAGAGGTTCATCCTCTTCAGGTACCTCCGGAGCCAACTCCAGAGCCATCTCCTCTTCAGGAACTTCCGGCTCTTCCGGCATCGCCTGCAAGGCGGCTTCCAAGCCGGCCAAATCTAACGTAACTGTTTCTTCGTCATCGGGACAAGGACAGGCATCCTCCCCGGGAGTTGCGGCGGGAGGGGCATCGAGATCATCTAAGTTCTCTCCCTCTCCTTCCATTCCTCCCAGTCCAAGTTCCTCTTCTTGTTCTAGAAGAGCATTAACTGCCTCTTTGATATCTACAGAATACTTTTCAATAATAAGTTGTTCTGCATTTTTTACTGCGGCTTCCTTTAGTGCATTTGCATCCACAATTGCCTGTTCTAACATCGATGACATTTATAACTCCTTTATATAATGATATTATGATAAATAGATATCCACAAATAAATAGTATTCATATTTCTTAAAAGACCTAGTTAGGATCTTTTGCCTGTATCAATCCTAGGAGCCGTCTTCCAGCCCGTCTCCGCCGGCGTTGTTGCCGCCGCCGATAAAGTTCCAATACTGGCCGTCGCTTACAAACATATATACCCCAAGTGTTAACATCTGAGATGTCTCTGCATCGGCTCCCCTCAAAAGGGCGGTTCCTTCTGAGTCGTGGAACTGCAAAATCTCGCCCCCTACGTTCTTCACAATCAATATTTGACCAGCCGAGCCAGCGGCGTTGAAGCGGATTCCCGTTCTATTGCCGCCGCCGGCATCAACGAGGGCCACAGTAGATGTTACCGGAATTGTTCCGTCATCTCCGAGCGTAGCCGTGGCAGAGGGGGTAAAAGTCGTGGCACTAGTAACCGTAAGATCACCAGAAACGTCTAAATCGCCGGTAACAGTTAGCTGGCTATTAGTATAATCATATAAGAAGTTGTCAGACCCAGTTAAAACTGTGGATCCTGAATAGAAAAGTACATTCTGATCAGATCCAGTTAGGGTGGTTAGCGTCGAACCAGTTACATAAGCCCATCCTAGAAATCCTGTATTTGGCATTGAATAAAAGTCTCCGTTTGTTTATTAATTAGTTCGGTGATCAGTTATAAGTTATATCGATCTTCTTATTTGTTGAATCTTCCCATCGTTTCTTCATTGTTTCAAGAAACTTGATGGATTCTTGAAGAGCTTCACGATCTTCTTTTGTAGAATTTATGATATTTTTTCTTGTCTCGTCGAAATATTCACCGAGACTTGTTCTGCTGATTATCGGAGAGAGCTTGTCCAAGACCTCGACAAACTTTACATGATTGTCGAGGGTCATTTCGAGGCTGAAGATTAGTGATTGGCAGAGTTCATATAGGATGGTAACGATTTTCTTTGATTCATCGTTCATTCGTCATTAACTACTCTACTCGCCTTCAGTTGGGGCGCCGCCTATCATATACATGGTCACAGCGGATCCGCCTGTTCGTCTGAAAATCAAAGTCGTGCCACCTTGTGGTGTACATAGCTGTGCATTGTCTAAAATCGTAACGCCAGTGCCACCTACAAAAGTCATTTCCTGATCCCCATCATTAATATAGTAACACTTAACACATTGATTATCAGCAGTCAGAGGAATGCCGGCAATAATGTTTGCTGCTGTGTCCGTGGTAACTTCGTCGTCTCCGCCGCCGCCTGTCGTAGTGTGAACCACAATTCCACCTTTGATCTCAGCTGCTAATAGTGTGCGATCTTGAGTGGTTTCAGCCGCTACAGTTAGAGTTTCTATCTGGCGGCCTTCGTTGACTACATTGAAAGCAAGCGTGGTCAACCCGTTGCTGGCAAAAGTTAGTGCCGTATTCGTTCCATGTGCATCACCAAGGCCAAGCTCTAGCTGGTCATTGCCATCATCAAGACCTAGACGAAAGTCGACGGTGTCTCCATTGAATACCAACATGGTGTCTTCTTCGCCGGCGTCGCCAATTGTTATTTTGGGTGTATCACCACTAATAGTTAAATCTTCTGGTAAATTTCCTTTTCCTGATTTAAAGCCCATCTGTTATTTCTCCTATTCTGTTATGCCGGCGCCAGTCAAATGATACATTGAGCCAGTAGAAATATTCGTCAATGATGCATAAAGTTGAAACCCCTGTGCGGCGCCAGGGCAGGAGACATACATTTCTTTGCACTTAACATCAAAATCAAAAGAATCTTCATGACTATTGAGATGAATATAATGCAACTGATCCACAACATTTCCAACCCCGGAACCTGTCGAAGCAAAATGAACCCTTAAGCTGTCGCCGGCTGCAAAGGAACCAGAAGCAATAACTGTAACTTTCTTCGTAACATGAGGGAAAGTTACTTTCACCTGGTCGCCGGCGCCGATTACCGATCCCGTGATGTAGGGGTGACCACTTACTTGGTATGAGCCTACATTTCTCAGGCCTGGTCGAGCCATGCCTTTAAATATATTCTGCCCACTTGAATCTGTACTATGTGCCATTTTATTCTCCTAGTCTCTCATGCTTGCTTCATATTCTTCGCGAAGCTTCTTAAGAACCTTTCGCTTCTTCTTTCTCTTAAGTCTCTTTACTTCAGAAGGCTTCGTAAATCTTTGTCTTTCCACAACTTCTCTAAGAAAGCCTTCCTTTTTGCACTTCCTAACAAAGCGCTTTATCATTCTTTTCGGGTCTTCCCTTCCTTTCGGGTAGACCTCCATATTTATTCCCATGTTTACCTCTATTATATAAATAGCTTTTAAATTAGTTTACTCCAGTTACTATTGAATAGTTGTGAAATATCAACTCCGGGGTCGCCTGGTGCCATGTTTGCTAATGGAGATTGCTGATTGCCCTCTCTTGCTGGCTCGACGCCTTCGAAAACATTTACACCATTATAGGAGTCCTTCCCGATAGCATCCAACATTCTTTTTCTTTGTTCTTGCAATTTCTTCTTAGCCAATCCGTTGTTTGGCTTAGAAACTTGCTTTTGTTCTCGGATAACTGGTGCTGTATCAACACCCTTCACTACCTCACTAATGATGCCGGAAAGCACACCCTCTTCGAAGATGACTTCCTTGATGCATTGTTTGATTAGTGGCTTGAGAACCTTTTTCAATTCGTTTGTTTTCATATTCTCACTTTAAATTTTCCAATAATTTACCAATCTCAGCCTCATCATATCCACGGTTGACCATCATGCTTGCAACTTTCTTTCTGATAATGTCAACGAAACCGCTAAATTTAGCAGTATCATTAAACAAACCTTTGAGGCCTTTATCACCTAGCAGTTCTTGATTGTCAGAAACGTATCTTGCTAAGACTTTCCCCAAAATTCCAGCATCAGCCTTTTCACCAACGCCCCGAAGATGATCCCGCCCCGCAGCCTTCTGGCCTTTCTGTCCTTTTCTCCATTCTAGGCCGGCCTGGTGATATTTATTAAATTTGTCATCCACGAGGAGGCTGTTCATTAATTGTTTAATCTCTTCTGGAGGAAGATCTGCAAATTCTTTTTGGGCTTTTTCGTTGCCCCGGATCCAGCCTCCAATTTTGGACCCCTTTCCTGTGCGCGTTGCCCATTTTAAAATGGTGTTTCTAAATTTTTCTACATCTCCTGACTTAGCAAGACCATGCATTGCCAAGACCATTTTGGCTCCTCTATCTTTTGTTTCTTCTTTTGCTTTTGGCTGAAGAAGACTTTGCATCTGACCTAAGATACTCTTTCTTACCATGTTGGTAACCGTATCTTCTAATAAAAGACCATTCACACCTATATGTTGAATCATCCCTTCAACAAGATTATCGATAAAACCATTATCTAATGCTTCAGCGATTGGAATTTCTCTTTGTTTGAGATAGTCTCCAATCCCTCTTGCTATTTTCTGTGATGTTTTGGCGTCCAGTCCCACTTTCTGTATATGTAAATTCAGAGGAACTTCTCTCTTCCCATCAATTTTAACACCCTTTTGTCTAGTGTTGATAGACAAGGGTGTCTCCTTTGATATTTGAGCTTTGGATGCTTCGTCAGGTGCATTAGTATCAACCGCAGCGCCCCCCTCGCTGCCGTGAAAATTCACGGCCAAATCCTTAAGGGTGGCTGGCAAAACCCCAAACACCCCAGGATCGATGCCCATCTTTTCAATATCGTTTTCAAGCTCGTCGGCCATGGCTAACAACTTCTTTCTATAAAGCCCAATGGCTCTTTCCGTTTTTGCGCTCTGGTACTCACCCGAACCAGCAAACTTATGTGGATCAGCCTCGCCGGTTTTGGCATATTTGGCAGCGCCAGACAACCTCTTACCCACATCGCGAGCAAGCTGGCCCGGGCCAACTTTTTTTGCCCACTCAGAGCCGCCATGGTATCGAGACTTAAGTCTATCCATCCAACCCTCTTCAATTGCTTGTTGGATTTCTTCTTGGATGAACTGATCAAGTTGTGATTTCGTATATCTCATGTTGTTATTCTTCCAGTTCCCCCTAGGCCATTGTTGGGGTCATCCTGGCGCCAGCTGTCGGTGTGCGCCCTGGGGCGGCGGGCTCCTTTTCCGAAGCCATCGAAACCGTGCCGTGCTCCCCTTCGAAGGATGCAGATTCTTCTGAAAAGTAAGCCAGCTTCTGGCCCAAATCACCCTTGGGGCTCAATTTTGCGGCAATTTCTGTAATGTCGTTATAAAGATTTTGGAATGTATCCGTCTTGGCCTTGTCCAGGCCCAGCTTTTGTACATCATTCTTAAAGTCATCAAGTCGATCTTGAATCCCAGCCTGCGCTTTGGCCATCACCTTTTGCAATTTTCGCTGATGTAGCGTTATGATTTTTCCTGCCTTCCCAGCAGCATAGTCGGCGCCGATAGAACCCTTGGTTGATGGAGCCTCACCGGTTGCGGCATATCTGGCAGTGCCCTTCGCTCTCTGAGCGACAGCGCCAGGTGTCCGACCGACACCAGAGGCTCGGGCTCGCAAACGATCCAGCCACCCCTCCTCAATCATTTGATCAATTTCTTCTTGTACTATCTGTTTAAGTTGTGATTCTGTAAGTTTCACCAGCATACCTCCTATGCGTAAGCATATATAATTAGTTACTTAATGTTAATAAGTATACTCTCTTTTTAATCTCTCATAAATCAAGTTGTTCCTCTTTTCGAATACACTAGTTAGTGAACGACTTTCTCTTATTTCGCCCCAATCAACTGAGTCGGGTGAAACCTGAGTCTTCACTTCTATATCTTCGCACCCACCCAGAACTTTGCACATCCTTGCAGCATCCGAGTTCTTCTTGAAAAACTGCGTTGCCTGGGATTCCTGTTCTTGTGAGTAAGACTCAATACCCAATTTTTTTCCAACCTTCCTCACAAGATCGGCGTATGCTTTTCTCGCTTTACCAACGTTTGTTTCTAGGTTTGTAAAAGCTTTGGTAAAGGTTGGGAGATGCTTGCGCGCTGCCTTAACCACTTTTACAAACCCGGCGTCAACCTCGGATTCGATACCGGCCGTGGCCAACGCAGATTTCACCTTACCACCAGGTGTCCAGGAAAATGCACGCTTAATCAAGTCGCGGGCGGCGGCCATGGGGCCCGTGATCTCTTCGGCGCCCTTTGCCAATTTCTCTCTTTCCGCTTCTGCTTTGCCTATATAGGTTTCTTCCTCTTCAAAAAGGAGTCTCCAATCTAGTTCTTCTTCTAAGCCTTCGCTAAGGCCTGGTATTAAGGCTTTCCAACCACCCATCTCCTTTACTTGACTGGTAATCTCGGGATTTTCTTTCTCTACCTTCTTGTAATCTATCTTGGCCTGGTCCTTTTCTGTAATCGTTGCTTCCGCTGCAGCCCAGGCCTTTCCAAACATCTCCAGATCGTCAAACACGGTGTCAAGTATGCCACCATCATCCTTGTCTGCGGCGTCTAACATTTGATGCCACTCCTTGGTTATCTCGCCTGATTCCTTTACGCCGCTAGCGATGTCTTCAACAAACTGACCTAGATGCTCCGGATTAACCCCTATTTGGGCCCCTACCGGATTAGGCACAGCCTTAATTCCTTGTGCGAGAAAGTTTAACCAGTCGCCTTCAGAAAAGTGATACGCCGCTTTTACAGCTTGAGAAACGTTCCCGGCGATCGGCAACTTGTCAAACAGTATTCCAAGAGATTTCACCGTCTTACCTGTTTCGGTTTCCTTAAAGCCCTTAAGTCTTTCAATATCGCCTTTCTCTTTCTCGGGTGTTTCGCCGCTAGCCTTTGCCGCGGCAGCTGCTTTGGCATAGCGGGTTTTTCTTATGGCCTGTTCTTGCTCCCATGGCATCATTTTTTCTTGCATGAGAGAGCATGGGCTCGATTTTATTTTAATCTTAATCGCCACAAACCCCCTCCTACTTCAAGACATCGTAAAGCGCTCGGTTGATCCGGTCTGCTTTAGTCCAAACTTTGTTTCGTAATTCTTTCTGTTGGCTCTCAGAAAGAGTTAGATACGCAGCAGTCGTTGAAGGTTCCGATACAATATCAAAACAAATCAACTGAAAGTCGTCCTCAACAATTGTTCCTTCTTGGCCCTCTTGCACTGAACCCATACCTCTTGAAGAGATACCAAGAGAAACACCTGACCTAGCCAAAGATTTGAGAATATTACCTGATGGAGTGTCGAGTGCTTTAATTTTGCCCATTACCTTTTGACCATCCCACCAACATTCCGTTACCATGTGTGAAACATTACGAAGATTGATGACTGAATCTTCTGGGTGGTCAAGCTCCCCAAGAGCACGGCTCTCTTCGATAATCTTCTGATAGCTATCCATTTCTCTTCGAAGGATACCTTCAGGATATATCCTGCCGTTACCGTTCTTTTGTCCAGCACACTGGATAATGCCTGTGAGAAACACGGCGCCGTCCTCATTGACCATTCGTTTTTCCGATTCGGTCAAGAAGTCTTGGCAGATGCCGCCTTCGCATAGTGCATGATATTCTCTGAGTAAAACTTTATTCATCTTTGTCCTCGATTAAAAAGCAGGCGCAACCTGCACGATTATGCTTCCTCGGCAACAATTGGCAACTCTTGGAATCATGTATCGTTTCATTCTAGCCTCCTACTTCTTCTTTCTTAAGCGACGAACCATTCGTTCTTCGACTTTTTGTGCGATGCGTTCAAGGTTTTCTTCAAAATTGGAGCCGCGGGCCGGCTCAGACGCCTTTCGCATGCCCTTCTGACCTTTGCCCGGGCGGGGCCCGTAGCGTTTGAAATCCTCCCATTCCTGGTCGGCCTTCTCGGAGGCGCGGCGGTGGCGCTCCACGTCGCGGTCGTCTCTCGCCCGCTGGCGTTCGCGTTCGGGGCGGCCGGCTTCATACTCTTCTTCTTCTTTGCGTTTGATCTCAAGCGCTTCTTCTCTTGCCTTTTTCTCTCTAGGATACAAAAGCACGTCAGGAAGACCACCATCTTTTTCAAGACTCAAGATCTTCTTGTCATAGGACTTGTGGCCGGTCATTTTGTCAAGGAATAGTCTAGACTGGTGCCAGACCTCCTGCTCATATTTGCCGCCCTCTCGTTGGCCGCGAATAATATCTTGGTTTATCGCCCAGCCCCACGGAAAAGACCCACCATCTCTAAGCTCTTCCATGCCCATTTCCAGGAACCTCTTAGCTTTCTTTTCTCGGGAGCCGCCGCCGAAGTATGTTGCGACTTTGTCAAAAAGGCCCTCGTCGATTTCTCCGATTTCCTCTTTGATGATCTGTTTTAGTTGTGATTTTGTAATCTTCACCCCTGTCCTCCTCCTAGATTAACACTCAAACCGCCATCATTAAATAACATAGATAACGTATAACTTGTTCCGGAACTTAGACACCCCAGAAGCAAGGCATTAACAAAATTATAGTCAAATGTAAATAGTTCTGTATATCCGTTTACGCAGAACAAAAACACACCAACCCAAAAACCCACACACATGGGACAATGAAAGAAATGATATTTTGGTCTAATTTTATCGAAGATGGTCCCGTATACTAAAAGTAACGTGAGGCCATAAGATACAAGAATAAAGTATATTAGACTCATTACTCCCTGTAGCCGTAGGCAAAGTTTAACCCATATGGGCTTCTAATATACATGGGGCGCAGAACTCCTTTCCTTTCAGCTTGTCGGCTGGGGTCGAAATCAGTCGACTCCTCTTCGGAAGGCTCTGTGAAGCGATCTTCTTGCATTTGCTCAAACTTCTCTAAGTAATCGAAGTAGGGTCTTTCCGTTTCAACCCACCTGGCAATGCCCAAAAGAACAAACTTGGATGAACTTTTGTTTTCTGTCGGAACTATCTTTGCTTCCATAGAGCCGAAAACATTTCCTCCCTGTAGGCTGTCGCGAATAAGAACCCCCCTCTTGATTAAGAAGTCAAACATCTTATCTTGTGTATTATAAGTTTCTTCTGTTGAAGATTCCTTTGGAAAAGCCACCAGCTTCATCTTTTTAGGCATGATCACGACATCAATGTCTGGATGATCTCGAATTACTAAGTCACCATCTAGGGTTTTCCGAGCATTAAGTTCTAAAGTTATTTTCTTTTCATCCTTTTCTTGAGAATGTATCGTGATCTTAATACCCTCATCGGTTTCGGGCCCTATTTTAACATTAATGGCCATTAATTCTGAATCTCCCTAACCAAGTTCTGAATTTTTAATACCCTCTTTATCATCGCCTCGTTTATTGGTGTCCTTTTAAAGCCATCGATAAGTTCCAAAATCTCTTCAGTAGAGCGAACCATAGCCGGATCTTCCCTGACCTCTTCCATCTCCAAAGACGACCGAAGAGCCTCTTTTAACCTACCGACCTCTTCATTTAAATATATTGATAAGCTTATACTATTATCACAGAACGAAGTGATATAACAATTTAGCAGCTGTTTTTGTTCTTCCAATAAGTCCCCATATTGTGAATTGTATTTTTCAATAAAAGTCTTATAGGTCAGGTTGGTGATTGGCTTCATTCCTTCTCTATCTTCAACAGAAGATGTTAGCTTGTCAATAATTTTATTTTCCAAAAGGATTCTGTTTTTTACAGTTACATCATCATCAAATAACTGAGAAATCGTAGCTAAATCCTTATAATTTGGAACGAAGTTGGAATAAACAGATTTCGATAACATTTTATTGATCTTTGAAACAACAGAACTCTTCTCTTCATTTAGTTGCTTCCTGTTGAGTCGTTCATGTTCCATTTTCAAATAATTTACAAACTTCTCAGCATACTCGGGCTCCATACCTGTCGAGGAGACGACGTCCCTATAAAGTCGTAACTCCCTATAGAGGAGGGTGTTTTTGTTAAAATGCTCCTTCAATATTGATACAATAGAAACCCTTCTATTGTTGTCTTTACTGATAACGCTTTTAGTTAACTCCCTAACCAAAGCTTCATACAGAAATGCTGTATTACGCTTTTTGTTGTGTCTTTTCGCCATTGTTCATGTTCTCCAATTCCGTAATCAAATCTCTAACATCTTTATTAGATTCATTAAGGAGTTCTTCCTCACTATCATAATTAGAATCCCCACTCTCTTCTAACCCAATTAAAGACGGAGCTTTCCAAACATTCCTCTTTGTTGGGCGTGCAAGTTCATCAGCCCACGAACCTTTCGTCCTTCTGTGAGCAGCGCCGATGTCTCTTGAATCGCTCTTGACAGGGTAATAAACCTTCCCCTTAGAGCCCTTAGTTACATAACCACCAGCAGAATTTCTCCTGTTCTTAAGATTTCTTATGCCTAGATCTAAATTATCATCGCGGTTGCCCGGGGCGGCCAAAAGAACATCCTCCTCACCACCGGCTTCCTCGGGAGCAGCACCCTCTTCGTCACCACCTAGATCCAGATCTTCGTCACCACCTAGATCCAGATCTTCGTCACCACCTAGGTCGCCGCCTAGGTCGCCGCCTAGGTCGCCCATTTCACCACCACCCAGGCCGGCGTCCATGCCTTCTTCTTCAGCGGCGGCAGCCTCAAGCGCAGCAGCAAATTTACGATCATAGAATTGTTCTCTCTGGCAACGTAAAAACTCTTCTTCGGACATGCTGAAAATATGTTCGGCAACCCAGCGCTTACTAAAATAACCCTCAGTTGCTGCTCCAGCTGTTTCGAATTTGGTTCTCCAGTGTTCCAATAGTTGCAGTTCTGCAAGTTGTGATGGGTTATTCAGCTTTAACTTAAAGGAAACCAGATCGCTTGTCCTATAACCCAAGGAATACAAATGAATGATCCCAATTTTTTCAAGCTCGGACACGACAGCCCTCTGTAATCTCTGAATTGTTCTTGCAAATCGAATATCTTTTTGCGCAAGAGTCGTCTTGTCTTCTTCTGCCCCGTCACCACGAAACAAGTATGATTGAGGAACTTTAAGTGCGGCAAACAATTTATCTTTCAGATATTTAACGTCATCAATGTCACCAGTATAAGTGCCACCGGGCAGAGACTGAACCTCTGATTTCACACCATTTCTTACCGGTATAAAATAATCCTCCTCAACAGAAAGAGGGTTATATCTCAAATCGACGCGGCCGGTGCTAGAATCGACTAGCTGGTTTCTCTTCATGGAAGAAATGGTCTTCTGCATAAATTGCTCAATATCTTGTGGAGGGATGTTGCCTGTATCAATATAGAATACGCGGCGTTCAGGCGACCGTACAATCCGATAAGCCATCATTGCATCTTCTAAAAGAGTTAATTGCCTAAAAATTCGGCGGGCTGGCTCCAAGGCCGATGTTCCATATGGAGCATATTTATCATTACCCAATATACGAAAGTGAGCAACCTGCCAACTTTCAAAAGTCATGCCGGCAGAATTCCACTGGTACTGGACATAATTTGGATTTGTCGGATCCTCTCCCTCTATTCTTTCTACTTGATCATACGGAAGAGCAATGACGTTTTTAACCCCGTACTCTTCCTGAATGTCGACATAAAGGAACATGTCACCATATTTACACATGGTGCGACACCAACCAAAAAGGTTAAATTCAACATTCATTATGTTGTGATAGAGAGTATTCAAAACTGCCCTAATCTCTTCGTTGGGGCAATCAATTTTCAACAAAGGCTGTAAGTCTGACGAAGTCGTCATTTCATCTGCATAAATATCTAATGCAGAAGCAATGATTGGTTCATATTCCATTTGATCAAAATCAGCATATCGCTCTACGCGATTCTGAGTTGCGATCATATTTGTTTGTAAGTTTTCAAACGGGTTGTGAGATGTCCTCTTGAAACCCTGACCACTTAACGACTTGAATGTGTTCGCAAATTTATCTAATTGGTGGCGCCGATACTTTCGTATCGTCTGCGCACGATAATCAATGATCGGACCAGAAAAAAGCCTAGTTAGCTTCTTAAATAACTTTGAATCTGGGTTTTTGGGATTGTTCGTAATGGCCATTTTTTATCCTTTGTATATCCATGAATATTGTTCCAATTCTTTCCTATTTTCTCTATTACTATGTGGCACGTAACCCTTCATTCCAGAAATGGCCGTATTCATAACACAATCAACTTTTTTCATCGAATTTAAAATCACTTTTGTATATTCTATCTCTCTTTTATTAACAACCAATGCTGTGTCTCTAACCCAGCAAGCAATGGCAAAAGCCATTGTCAAATCATCATTGTACCCCCTCATCGCTTCTGGCTTATTACCAGTCCAAACAAAAGTCTTTATTTCATTGAGAAGGCGAGAAGAGTATATCTTAATTATCTTGTTTCTAATAAATTCTTCCATTTTTGCGATAATCATTGGGCGGGTTTTCGAAGATGTTGTGAAGCCCGGAACACAATCCCTCCTGCCTTCTGCTGCATATTGTTCGATATACTCATGAGTCGACTTAACTGAATGATAAACATTGGGATATTCAAGTTCCTTCATTTTTTCTGCGACTGTGAAGCCAATATTATTATTCTCAACAACTATCATACACGTGCCATAGTCTCGGCCGACGCTGCAAAGATATTCAGCATAAATATCCGGTGTAGGTTTCCCTTGATATTCTGCAACAACTTCCATTGTGTTAAGGTTTATAATATGAAACACTGAATAGTCTTTTCCATCGCCTCTGGCAACATCTGCAGACATAAGATATATACAAGAGGGGTCATGTTCTTTCCAAATCCAAAAGTTTCTGTCAATCCCTGTCTTATATTTGGGCTCACACACTTCTTCTTCTATTCTCTTTATATCATCGGGATGAACAACCGTCTCACCTGAAGCATTGAAATTGCACTGATATTCCTGCGCGATCTGGCGAAGTGACATATTCTTTGTTTCTTCATCGAACCACTCCTGATCACGATCGGGATGCTCATCCCACATTATTCTAGTAGAATTGAAAGCATTTATCTCCTGCTCAGCCTCAGTATAAGTCTGGTGGAACCAGTTGCCAACACCGTTTGGAGTGGAGGCGACGATGCAGCGACCACCAGTTGAAATGGTGGGCGATAATCCTGTCCAAAGTTCATCTAAGCCCTCAACGTGGGCAGCCTCGTCGATAACGAGGAGGGACAGTGCTTCTGAGCGACCAGCATCAAATGCGGTCGAAGCCGCCTTGATTTGAGATCCATTTGATAACTCAAACGAAGTTCTATTGTCCACTGATATTTCTGCCAACCGTATCCATTCCGGAAGAGTTTTAATAATAGCTTTCACTTTCTTCACGAGCGTCGAAGCGGTCTGAAACTTCGTCGCCATTATAAGAATGTTTTTGTCGCGATGAAAGATCATCAACCAAGAAATGTAAGCCGCCATAATGGTTGTGACACCCATCTGGCGAGCCTTGAGTATAACATTAAATCGATGATTATTAAAGTCTTCTAAGAGTTCTTTTTGAAAATCGTAGGTCTTGAAGGGAATCAGACCACGCACTGGGTGTGAAATTTTTGCATAATTGTGAATAAAATAGTTCGGATCCTTACCGGACTTCACAATCTCCTGGACCAGTTCTTTTTTGGTTAATTGATAGCTCATTCATTCTATCTTGCAACATCGTTCTTTCCAAGAGATAGCCACTTCTTGAAAGAATCTTCCAGACGCTCTTTGCTCGCTTCAGCAACGGGCTCGACATCACCAATGCCGCCAATCTTATACCACTTATGGGCCTGAACCCAGGTCCGGACCCGAGACGTGTTCTGAACCAGCGCTTCCATTTCTCCATCAGACGTGAGAGTTAAAGTATCTCCAGTAACCTTCTTATATTCCTTTTTGATAAAACTAGCAATCTTGCCAATCATGTCTTCTACGTCTGATTCAAAGTTCTTACCATGGACGTCCTTAAGTTTTATCTCTGATTGATAATGAATACACAACATGTTGCCAGACAACTTAACCTTGAAGCCATCCATGACGCGAGAATCAAGAAGCGGATCTCCTTCTTCCCTTTTCAACCCAATGGTGTGTGCTTCTCCGTCGTCTGTAAAACGAGCGTCATGCCCACCATCATAAGCATAGGCTAATGCTTGGGAAATTCCTTTAATAACTTCTAACGTTGTTGCCATTTTATTCTCCTTGTGGTCTCCAGCCAGATTGCCAGCGCTGTTCGCGCCCATCTACATATTGAATAAAGCAATCAGAACAACATCCGTATTTACTCATATAAACATCATCTTGCAATTTAAATGAATATGCTTTGCAAACCGGACACGTTCTATTACTCTTCTTACTAAGTAGTTTCTTCGGAATGAAAATTCCATCTACTTCTACTTTCTCGGATTTCTCCTCTAGTGATTGGATCTTTTTATAGAACTCTTTTGATTGTTCTATGTATTCTTTCTCTTTTTCCTCGTTCCAACCTTTCTTTGGATTTTGAATTGCTTCGTCACCATATTTCTCTGCGATGGCTTTTTCAAGCTTAACAATATAGTGTGGGTCGTCGTGTTGTTTAATCATCCAATCTTTACTCTGATACCAGGCTCTGGATGACAGCCACCATTCAGCGACATCATATGATCGTAAGCATCGTGGCGCATTTGTGTGAGTTTGCCCAGATAGCCATTTCTTCTCAAGACTTTAAATGCAAGGTTTTCTGGAGAAAATTCACCTCCCGTTTCCAGGCCGCACTTGCGAAAGTTCCTTATCTTGTCCCTTATTCTTATAGCCTCTTCGTAGGCTTCTGGGTAATCTCCTCTATTGTATTCATTTTCTACTCGATCAACCAAGTCCATTAGGCAGTCAGCCTTTCTGGCGACTTGTGTTTCGTCGATTGTGACGTCTTCGTAAGTCGGACGAATCTCCCACTCGTTTCTAGACAACGAATATACTCCTGTTGATACATGGGGTTCGCTGGCGTCTTGGACATAGACCTCAACTTCGTGACCTTTTATCATTATATTATGCGTCTTGTTCCAGTTGGCTCTTACATTTCTAAAGAATGCCCCAACTAAATCTGTGTTCTCATCAACATCTGCAAAGTTCACAAGAATGTGCAAATCAATATCAGACATCTCTGTCCAGTTATAGTTGGCGATTGAGCCAGTGATGATTATATCAACAATATCAACATGTTTTAAGTCTAATCCGTCCCAGAAATCATTTGTGATCTCCATTAGTTTCTGTGCCACTTCTGGGTTTATCTCGTCATTTGTCCAAATCTTTGGGTTGAGGGTCTCTTTGA
>Ga0098040_1000140_pt1 | contig 35132 bp, 31 predicted proteins | sample 7_EtaG_FD_75065 | JGI IMG/M metagenome (GOLD analysis project Ga0098040, IMG submission 75065) | Marine viral communities from the Subarctic Pacific Ocean - 7_ETSP_OMZ_AT15161 metaG | ecosystem: Environmental > Aquatic > Marine > Oceanic | place: Pacific Ocean | collected 2015-01-08
ACTCAAACCATTGCAGTCAATAACGCATTGGCACACATCGGCGCCGACGAAATCATTCCTTTTGAAGATGGAACTTATTATGAGATAAAGCGGGGAGAGATTATACTAGAAGTAGAAGAAGAAAACACTCCTTACGGAAAAGAAAATTATGAAGTGGAGGCTTTCTTTATTGAAGATTCAGGATTGGACACTGAAAGATGGATTAAGTTATATTTCAATCCAGAAACAAAAGCAGAAAATGCGTTTTACGCCCCCTATGTTAATGATGAGGAGAAAAATAAAGTTTACTTACCTCCTAACATGGAAAATATTTTGGCTAACTTTTTGGAAATTACTTTCGATGAAGAGATATCTGAAGATGTAATATGCAATACCAGAGCAGAATTAAAAGCAAAGAACTTATTTTCTGATGTTGAAATTGATTGTGAAGATGTTGAAGTGTTCTCTGCAGATATCACCGATTCAGATATGTATGGAGATTCCCTTGAAGATACAGGAGAAATTTGTTAATGAGTGTTGTATCAAACAGATTTGGACAATCAGTACCTGACGTCTTTATAGGAAATATAAGAATATCAAAAGGTTACGATTCTATAAAAGAGAGAGAAAATACTCGAAACAATAGAGTCACATCTGATAGGAGAACATCAGATCGCTATAACGATGACTTTGCTTCTAGAGTTAAGAGTGAAGAAGGATCACAATTAATTGTGACAGTAAATTTATATATTAAAGAAGTTGTAAATTCTTCACAGCGCACATCTTGGTTTAATGGCTCTAAAATAAGCAGAAACTTGAAAATAAGAGTAGTGCAAAGCTTGTCAGAAGCGTCCACAAAAGAAATATCTCGTGCACCAAGACAGATTTATCCTGGTGGCTACTATGATAATATCTCTAAAACTGCCGCCCATGGCGCGGCAACTAGTGTCATATGCAAAGATATACCTCTCAGACAATCAAACAACTTTAAAATAGAAAATTATTTGACAACAGAAACAAGTGATTATAGAGTATATGATATACCATATCAGATAATTTTTTCTATTCCAAATGATGCGCCACCTCACTTAACTTATTTTGCAGCATGCTATTATGATCCAAATCTTACAGATGGAAATCGTAACAAAAGAAGCAAGATACCTCTGCTTTCATCTTTAGGGAGATTGGCAGTAGAACAAGTTATAAATAAAAGCAAGACTGTAAAGAAATCAAAATATTATTCTGTTGAAGATACTGGAGATGCTTATTTTGGACCAATATATCATAAAGAAACCGGTGAGGTTTTTACCGGACTAACAAAAAATACTGGACCAAATCAAAAATTGACAACTAAAGTTGTTCCAAATACTAAAATTGTAGATTATAGAATATTTGAAAAATTTAAAAAAATTGATATCTCTTTTAAAGATTCTGATAAAGATGCGGTCAAAGGATCCGGCAGATCTAAATCCAGAGTGACATATAATAAGAAAAATGATGATGTGTTTTTTACAGACTTATACCTAAATCGAAGTCAAAACGGTGTAGTTGATATGGTTTTTGGTATAAAAATGGAAAAGATATTTAAAAACTACAGTCATTATGCAAAGTTGTTTCAAAACACAGACAATACAATTGTAGAGACCATCCTTGGCGCCTCTAAATTAAGAAAATTAAAAATAATTCGACGTCGAATTGACAACAACAAAACTAGTTTTGATCGTCTCGGCGGAGTAAAAATGACACCATTTGTCAATCCAGATGGTTCATATGATGAACATGTCGTCGTCGAGGCTTATAACAGACCTCTTTTAACAAAAGCCGGCAGTGTAAATATCAAAGCAACCACAGAAGACAGATATACAAAGGAAACCGTTGGCACAATCGATAAGATTGATTTATCTTTGGGTTCTGCAGGCGATGTTCTCTTTTTACATATAAGCGACAAGCAAATTGCAAAAGTTACAGAGGGTTTATATCAATATGGAATAGAATTAGATATTGAAGACAGAACACAAAATTATCTAATTTCAAGATTATCTAATTTTGAAAGCGCTATTAGAAATTATGATTCATTAGCAAATATAGCAAGAATGGCCGGCTACAACAAATATAATAAAAAATATACACAAAGCTTTATGTCGGTTTCGTCGCTGGTTAATTACAGCTCATCCGGAACTACACCATGGTCAAACTTAATAACTCAGTTCGTTCAGATTATAAATTTGTTCATGGGACATAATTCTGCACTCACCGAAGAATTACAATCTAATTTAGTCAAGTCTTTATTCTCTTTGTCGTGTCCAATAAGTAATAATCCAAAAGATATGGATTTTGTTATGACAATGATGATAGAGTACGCAAATAAGATCAGAAGTAAGATGTTGTTTGATTCTAACGACACGAGAAGGAAGAAGATAACCTCTGCGCTGCGCACTAAAAAAGAAGCTTCTCCTAAAGTTGCAGTATTTAAGTTAGAAAAATACTTTGGCGCCTCGTATAAAGGATATAGTAATAATAATGTAACATCTGAAATCGTCAATGCTTCACTGGATCCAAATTATGGTTATGATTATTTCGATTCTGGCGATAGTGCAGAAGGCTTAAAAACATATAATGCTTCTGATATAATTAGCAGATCACAAATTGAAACATTAAGATACTATAAATCAGAAGATCCAGTCCTATCTTTAAAGGTTGATGATAAAATTTACACGAATAGAGATTTTGCATTGTCAAATAAATATCAATTTTTTGCACCTTCATTTGTAACACTCGGTGGAAATAAAAAATTAAACCTAATTGATGAAGAAGAAAACATTTTTAATAAAAATAAAAACACAGCGCTCTTATTAGATATCATGGGATATAATATGGCACAAGAAGAAAATAACATGACAGACTACACAAGATATTCTTATTCGCAAAAGCTAGATTCTTACTTGGCATTTAGAGATGTTAACAGAGTCGCTAATAGAGATCCGGTATCAGAATTAGAAAGTTCGAATTACAATATTGCCGATGATTATTTTGGCAAAACAACTAAAATTATTATTAATAAAGATATTACGGACGATCAAGAAATAATTGATATGATTAATCGTGAAAGCGACAGTAGATATAAATCTAATAATAACAACCTTCGAAGAGGGGCGGAAACCCAAACGGCCGGAACTGGAATAATGTTATCACTTCTTGGCGCCCATTATTTAAAAACACTAGAACCTGTTAAGGATTTAGAAAGATGGAACTTGAGAAATCCTGAAAATATCATCGCATTTCTTGATGGTGTCAAGAGTCAAGGAACTTCTAGATCTGAAGTTATTGACACTAGCAGAACATCTAAATTACAAAAAAGACAAGCAAATCAAGTATCTCCGGAAAAGCAAAGAATTATAAAAGAGATGCCAATGCAATTAAAGTCTTTATTGCATCAAGGTGTTGGTAATGTATCAAAAAACAATTTTAGAAGAGAGTTGTTTGCTTCCAATTTTAACCCCTTACAAGATGCTAGTAAGTTTATAATGTTCTGGTTGATGCATGGACAACTAGTAGAACTACAAGCATATGTTGGGCATAGTATGTCAAATAACGATGCCAACATGAAAATGCCTTCTTGGCGTCCAGTAACACCAGATGTGTGGAGCAATATTGTTAATAGAAGTACTACTTTGTGTCGACTTGTGCGGTACAGAAATCCAATGTTATTAGGTACTTATCCAGAAACTTTAGACCTGCCAATATACAATGAATATTTTATAATAAGAGGAAATACCACTGCCCCTGGAAAAGATTCTAAGTTAAAGACAAGAATATCCAAAAGAGTACAAAAAGTTGTCAGAGATGCCGATAAAACGTATAGAAGTGGCATACAGCCAGAATATATGTTTAATTCACAAATTAGATCTGGCCGGACTAGTATCGAAAGAAAGAATCGTCCCAGACCAGCGGATATCACATCTCGAAATAGAGACTCCAGAGTAGGAAGCGCAGAGAGCGCACCCCAACCACAGAGAGGCAATACTCCACGCTCAGGCGGAAATATGGGACGAGGTACCGGTGGCAATAGAGGTGGAGGAGGCTATTAATGTCTATTGAGAGAAGTTATATAAGCACAAATTTGTTTGGTCACGGGAAAGGAAAGCCTGTATCCGGAGACTCTCTTGCGACTGGTAGGGGATATTACTATAGTTCTCAAAACAATGATGCTCCTAAAGATAACGAGTTCGCTAAAAAAGGTATTAGTATTACCTTTGGGCAACCAACAGAAGAAGATGAGGATCTTGGAGGTTGTTTTGAATTTAATGATATATTCAAAGTATATCCAGTTGTTATCAGGTCTAGTGCGCTTAAATATAAAAATGCTCTCGGGCAAGATCTTATAAAGCCTGTGACGCAGGAAAACAAATCTCTTAATGTTTGGCGCTTCAGTCTTTTCGGAGGAGATGTAGAAGGGCAACAAAATGATCCTCTTGTCGAAGTAGAGACCCCATATGGCACTCAGCTTATTCCTTTTTCCTCCGATGGAATGATACCAAAGAAGCTTTTTAGCACAAGGTATTATGATCATTCGTTTAAGCAAGTGTTGCCGGCCAGACCTGAAATTGCTTTAGAGAATCAAGATTTATTAGGAAATTCTAGTCCTGCTAAAGACTTATCATCTTTCTATTCGTTTCATGTTCCTGAGTATGAAGAATATACAGACAGCAATATAGAAAACTATCAAGAAACATCCTTTCCTTACATTTATAATTTTATCGACGAGATACATAATTCTGATTTAAACAACTTGTTTTCTTCTTTAGAGCAGGCAAAGACATTCTTTTGGGACGATCCGAAATGTAACATGTTCTTAGGGGGAAGTAACACACCTTCTACTCGAACAAGCACTGTAACAGGAGATCAATATGCTAACAATACTCCTTCAAGTATTAACGCTCAATTTGTTAATTATGCTCCCTCTATACATGAGCCTTTTTCTGACATAGCACAATTTGAAAGAAGGATGCATGGCAATGCTTTGGACGCTGATTTAGACACACTATATGAAGGTCAATATAAGAAAGAAAAAGATTCCGCCCTTAAGCAATATTTTCTAAAGTGGACAGTAGAGTCAACGTTCCCTTCAGATCCAATTGTAGTAGACGAAGTTAAGCCGGCACCTACACCATATACAACAGAAATAACAAAAAATGTTAGAAAGCTTCTTGAGCACAAATACAAGAACATCTTTTTTAGACAGCCTGAATTAATGGATTATAACAATACTCAAAATTTATTTCCTATGAGTAGTAGAATTAAAATTGAAAATATACCAAATATTAATTCTGGTTTTGGTTGGCAAAAATCTTATACCTGCGTCGATACAATCAAAAAGACATTGAAGAAGTATACTTTGTTTGAAAACATATTTGATAAATTTGCCGAAACAACGTCACAACCATATTTCAGACCTGTTGTTTTGGGTGAGCAGCAAAATTCTTTTTATGCATTAGAGAAGTTATATCCTAGAACCCTAAACCAAGAGAATGAATATTATGATTCTATAACAAATTATACGCCACTTGATTATGATAAAGCATCCAATCAGAGCATCTTAGAACTTCCCTTTAATGCCAAGGTCATTGATTTTAAAGAGTTTGTAAAAGAATTTAAAGATCCTAATGGTGATTTTGTTTATGACGTACCCGGCTCAGCGCTTGATCCAACAGATCCAAATTATTCACCAGAAGAAGGCGCCGGGTATAACATACATTTAGAATTTACTAAATCACAAAGATATGCTTCTGTAGGTATTAATAGGGAATTAGGTGAGGGGGATGAATTTGTTGAGGGAAAAATAACAGATCCTATTGATTTTGAAAAGCCCTCTGAGCATGTTGATCCTAATTTACCACAGCCATCAAAACCTTTAATGGCCGATTACTTCTCACAAGATATATACAATTTTGTAAACTATATTTTTAAAGATACCATTACAATGAAATATGATTTTAATAATGGCGCCCCGATCATTACATCTGATGATCCACATGCTCAATTTAAATCATATAATGAAATATTAGGACTAAGAATATCCAAACATGAAATTGATGCGTCTGGCAATCCTGTCGAAAATCCAATTCAAAATGTATACTTTCCTAACAATTCTAAATTTCAATTTATCGAAGGTTCGTTTAAAAATTCTTTTCCGTCATGGACAATCGATTATCTTGATACTCATGTAAAATATGGAAAGAGATATTTCTACAAAGCTCATTTAATAACTGCAGTTATTGGTAAAAAATATTTCTATAGAAATTTAACTTCACCAAAAATTGTTGAAGATGGAAATGAAAGCTATTTTGAGTCGACCATGGAAATGGTTGTGGAGCCATCTGTAATAATAGCAGAAGTTCCCTATGGCAATTTAGGTAGAACATCAGTCACCTCGCCTCCACCACTTCCTCCGCGACCCGAATTCATTCCTTCAACAGAGATTCCTGGCTCTGTCAAGATCTTGTTAAAAAATGATAACAATAGTGGCTTTAGAAAACCGATTCCAATTGAAGAATCTGATAAAGATTATTATGCAAAAGTATTAGAATCACAAAGTCCCAAAGGGGAAGATGTTGGCAAAATATACTTTACAAGCGATGATCCTGTGGCTGGATATAGAATTTATCGTCTAGACGAAAAGCCAACAGCTATTGGAGATTTTGCCAATGCATATACTTTGCTGAGTACTGATTTAGACGCAACCCACTACAATGAAGTAATGTCTCTAAATCAAAAGTACTATTACTTATTCAGAACTGTTGATGTTCATGGGGGAATATCGAACCCCTCAAACATATATGAAATAGAATTGGTATCCTTAACCGATGGATCTACTGATGTGGCCATATATCCTGTAATAAAAGTTCATTCAATCAATGAATTTTTTGTAGGAGAATCGTATCCAAACAAAAGAACTTTTAGAAGATATATTCACATAAAACCATCCAGAAACCAATCACAGATTTCTAATTTAGAAAAGCTCTTATCACAAGATGCACACAAATTGAATCTAGAAGATCCTGATACAGGAGAACTCACACAGAAGTTTACGGACGAGTGGAATAAATATTCTGAAAACTATTCAGTGAAAAAAAATGAGTTCCCAACTTTCGGCTCAAGCGCCCCCGAAAGCAGGTTTATAATTGGGTCGAAAATTAGTGATGGGGTTTCGACACTTAAAAATAGAAAAATTAAAATTAGGTTAACATCTAAGTCAACAGGGCGTAAAATAGATCTAAATTTAAATTTCAAACATACACACTTTCCTTATGACCCATCTCATCAAGGTAAGAATGAAAATGTTCCCGATCAAGATGATAATTAATCAAAATCGTTGGTAACGTTTTGTTAATACACTATTTATAAATACAAATAAATATTTGAAACTAATTAATAATTAGTGAATATAGGAGCTACACAATGGCATTTTTAGACAATTCAGGCGACATAATTTTAGATGCTGTGTTGACCGACGCCGGTCGACTCGCACTAGCAAGGGGCGATGGCACTTTTAAGATTGTATCTTTTGCGCTATCTGACGACGAAATCGATTACGGTCTCTACAACAAGAATCATCCATCAGGATCAGCATATTATGATCTTGAGATTTTACAGACTCCTGTCTTAGAAGCCATAACCAACAACTCCGTTAGTTTAAAATCAAAATTAGTTTCATATTCAGATCCCAATATTCTTTACATGCCTATTTTGAAAAAGAATACTGTGGCAGATGGCAAAAATACAAAATTATCCACAGATTCTGCAACTTCTGGTCTTTACGTTATCGCTACAGACCAAACAACAATGAATAAAATTGGTACTGTAAATGCTCAACCTGGCGTATTGAATGGAGTTAATCCTTCACGTCGCCCTTCCTATGTTCGTATTGATCAAGGGCTGGATACAACAGAGCTTCCGAAAGATAGAAGACTGTCACCAGATCAACTTGAGACTCAATACACAATTGAGATGGATAATAGATTAGGCTTTCCAGTAAGCCTTAATGGAAATCAACGACCTAATTTAAGATTCGTTGATGACGATAACATTGCTACTTACCTTCTTTCTAGTACAAGAGATCGCGGCGGCACATTGACTTCCACTGGTGGTTTTGTGAGTGACGTTCTTGGACAATCACGAGAAGAGATATTAACTCAAGCTACAGACACAGAAAGTGTTTTATCTGGACCACCAGGTTCCAAGATTCAATTTAAGCTAGCAACAACGCTTGATCTTCAATCAGATACAAACTATTTCTTATTTAAGAGATTAGGCGGAACAAGCACCTTTACTGACTCGGCCGGTGCAACATTCAATGTTAGACACATTGATACGTTGATTCGAGTCACTGCTCTCACAACAGGTTATTCAATCGACGTGCCTGTGAGATTTATCAAATATGACTCATCACTGTAAAATAAATATGGAGATTTAAGATGGCATCTACTTTTAAAACTTTTGGAAATGGAGATATCCAAAACACAAGAACTTTATTACACGAATCGATTCCGGTAACCGGATCAATCGTATCGGGTACTTATCTACCAGCTTATCCTGTCGAAGGAAATATTAAAAATTACTCTCACAATATGTTCCAGTCTGTATATGACTATCCATATTTGAGTTCTTCTGCAAACCACTTGTTTGATATTTCTTTGGGATATTCGTCTCAATCTCCGGTTTCCGCATCTGCTAATAAACACAACGCTAAAAAAATCAATATTTACAATACATTTGCACAGCAACTAGTTGGATACGAGGCTACTGGGTCTTCGAAAATTATCAAGAGATTTGATAAAGACGGTGATGAAACTACAACAACTGATAAAATTAATGAAGCTTATTTCATTACGTTCTCGCGCTTACTGATAAAAGATGAAATCAAGAAAGGATCTTTTAAATTAGATCTTGGAGTAAGTGGTAATTTCTGGAAACCTTTCCGGAAAGCTCGAATTAGAATTGACGATGCTCATGCTGCAGGCGCCGATGGTAATTTTAAAATTAATTCACCAGCAGGAGAATACGCAATTCTTAAAGCTAGAAATCTTACAACAAATGCTGGTGGAGCAGGTGGACCGATTAATCACAACTCTGGTAATGCTGATAAGAATGGTGTTAGTGTTGGATTGATTTATTATCAAGCTGGTATTGTAGTTCTTACTGCCTCTATCTTTCAATCAATTGGTGGATCCGAAGCCTTGTTAAGTGCCTCTGTTGATGATGGAACACGAGGAATTGACTTAGTTGGTTCCGGTACTGCAGCTAATGCTGGTCCGCACATGAAAGCTCACCTCACTGGTACAACCATTTCTGGAGCGGCCGATGGACTAAGAAACAGAATCTATAACATGCAATTTAATAATACGACAGAACTTCACTCAACACTTTATTTCTGTCGTGTCAATAATACTGATTTTAACTACAGTACGAATCCAACATATGTATCCTCTAGTAAGGTTGTTGTGAAAGAAAATGCTGTAGATAATCCAGTATCATATGTGACAACAATTGGGCTTTACGGAGCTAATAACGAATTGTTGGCCGTAGGAAAACTTTCAGAACCTCTCAAGAAAACTCCGAATAATGAGATGACTTTGAGAGTGAGATTAGATTATTAAAGAAGAAGAAGAATGAAAACATGCCTTTCTACAAATTTGAAAAAAATGATAAATTCTTTAATATAGTCAAAGCTCATCCTAAAAGTGCGTTTTCTATTTGGAGTGGTTCTGTTTTCTATAATAATCAAAGCGCCTCCGTGCCTCGAAGAGGGGCATTATCTGATCCTGGCGGTGTAACTGGTGCACGCCCTGATCAAAAAAGCGGTTATTTAAATCTCTTCGAGGCAAACGTCAATCGTCGTTACGGACAAGGCACAAATGCAGACGGCACTGATATATCTTTAATAACACCATTTCGAATTAAAGACGTCGGAGATCTTGTATCATTTAAAAACATCGGACAAGATAAGTATTTCAAAGACTATAATCAAGGAGATACTCTTGTTGGTAGTTATCCTTTAACGTCTAGTATAACCAGAATCTTTTATAATTATGGGGGAAACGATTATAAAAGCACTGGTGGGCATGAGCCATTCGACTTTCCTATCATTACTGAAACAGGAGGTAGAGCAAATCGCCTTCCCAATGACACCGTAACACAAGTTGTTATGTCTGGAACAACAGATGGCAGAAATCAATTAAATCAATGGTGGGGGCCAGGAGTAGCTAAAAGTCTATATAAATCCATGTTCAGCGGAGAAAGCGGTAAAGGTGTTAAAAACGTTTTCTTTTCGGGATCTGTTTGGTATAACAATGAAAACGATTTTCCACTTGGAGGTCCCCCGTCTGCAGGTACAAATTTAGTTTATAACTCAAAAGGCAGGCGCCGCAGACACCTAGAAGCACTTAAAAATACACTAAACTATTATTCATATCTTAGTCCTCATTATAAATATATTTCCCATGTAAGAAAAGATGGTGAGAGAAATTTTGGTAAAGTTCGTCTCAATATGATTAACATTCCATCTATTTTCTATGGTTCGTCAATTAAAAAAGGCACTGTCTTTCTTAAATTTTATGTAACCGGTACACTAATCGGAGAACTTGGCGACATTAAAAGAAATGGAGAACTAGTCCAGGTTGGACCTACAGGTAGTAACGGCAGTGGCTCTGTGGCTGGTGTTGTTTTATACAACGAAGGTGTTTTACTTCTTACAGCTAGTCACGATTTGACAGCGCCCGGCACAGCCATGGCTCCTGCACATACTGAAAAATATATTTCTGAAGGATTAAAAGTTGCTGCGGATTCCCCTAGCTGGCTTTATTGGGGCGCTTCCATGCGGGAAACCACAATATATAATTCAGGCTCTGCACCAACCGCTGCCGACTCTGATGCGATGAGCGGATCTTACGGAACATGGTTAACACAGCCTGTATATTGCCCATCTTCCAGCTTCTCAATAGATTTTGAAGGTACTAATCACGTCAATACCATGACGATGTTTGCTCATGCGCCAAAGGGCGTTCTTAACCATTCTAATAACTTAACTTACTTGGATTACCAAAGCAGTTTGACAGGAAGTTCACAAAAAGGACCAGAGACAAGCAAAAGAAGATATGTTGAGTACGAGAAAGTAAAAATTAAAAATACAACAAAGAGCCAATTTAAAAATTATCAAGAAGATTTTGAAAAACAGGTTTACATTTCTAAGATAGGCATATATGATAAGGATAAGAATTTAGTTGGTATTGCTAAATTGGCAAATCCAGTTAAAAAGAAAGAAGATAGGGACTTCACTTTTAAAATAAAACTTGATATATGATTTTAGGACTAGATGTAAGTACAAGCATTACTGGTGCGACAGTATTAAATAATGAAGGAAAGATTATTTATAATGAGGCATGGGATACGAGAAAGTATAAAGACTTCTTTAAGAAGGCCGAGTATATTGAAAAACGTATTGAGCAGCTTCGTGATAACAGCTATGGGATCGAAAGAGTATATATCGAGCAATCTCTCCAGTCTTTCAGATCTGGATTCTCGTCGGCTAAAACTTTGTCAACTCTCTCTCGTTTTAATGGGGTGGTGTCATGGTTGGTATATAGAATATTGCAGACAGAACCAGAATATATAGCTGCCACTTCTGCTCGCAAACTATGTGGAATAACTGTACCAAGAGGAACCAAGGCAAAGAAAGTTGTTATAGATTATGTTCTTGAAAACATTCCTCAAATCGCAATTGAATATACAAAACAAAATAATGTAAAACCCCAGTGCTACGACAAAGCCGACAGTTGGGTTATAGCCACAGCCGGCTATCAAACTAACAAAAAATAGCTTTTCGTGTACCTTTTAAACGTGTACTTCCTAATTAATAATGAAAGAAACATTGGTTTTCTGAGGAGGATATGTTATGAGTCAAGTAGATGGTAGCGTCAGTGTTCAGGGAAGCGTCAAGCTTCAATATAAAAGTAGTATATATTCACCCCCACCGGTCGTTTATTTGAGAATGAATGAAGGTGCCGGCGACACCGCTGCTGACTCATCAAATGCCGGCAATGGCTTCGACGGAACACTTGGAGGGGATGCTGCTTGGACAGACAGTAAATATAAAAACGGACCCTATGCTGTTGATTTCGATGGGGCATCTGATTATATTAACCTGGGTAACAGTACTACATTGGTACCCAATACAGCACTTTCGCTTTCTATCTGGGCACTGGCTGATGACTTTGGAAATGTTTATCAAAGAATGCTTTCAAGATGGCAATCCGGTGCCGGATCCCCAAAATATTCATACATTTTAATGAACGGCAATGGTAACGGAAAGGTGCGTTTTTATGTAATGCAGGCTTCACACATAGGCTCTGGAACTTATATTGAAACAGATGATGTTGTGATGACCGCCGGAACTTGGCACCATATCGTCGCAACTTATTCTGGCGCTAATACAAGAATGCGCCTCTACATAGATGGATCTTTAGTGGACGCTACTTTTGGTGGCTCTCCTTCATCCGCGCCTTCTTCAATTGCTCAAGGAAGTATTAATTTATCTTTGGGTATGAATCTAGATGGTAGCGGTGCTTATCATCGCTCTTGGGATGGAGGACTTGACGAGTTCTCTCTTTGGAACGTAGAACTTACAGCAGACCAAGTTTCTTACATTTATGGAGCCGGCTATCCCCCCGACTTATCTGTTGGCATACCATAGATCTTACTAGACAGACTAGAAAATGTTACTATAACTTATGTAATAGATTATAGGTTGTAAGTTGTCACAAAATAAAAAGATAAATATTCTGAGAAGAGTATTGGGTAATTTCTATAACTCCAGCGAGGAATTATTATTTTATTGTCCTAAGTGCAATCATCATAAAAGAAAGATGTCCGTCAACATAGCTAAGGATGTTTTTAAATGTTGGATTTGTGATTACCACGGTATTTCAATTCGCAAATTAATTAGAAATCATGGCTCTTTTAAAGAACTATCCGCGTGGTCGGAACTTACCAGTGAAGTAGATATATCATCTTTTGGTGAAAATTTGTTTGGACAAGAGCAATATGAAGAGGAACAAAAAATACCTCTACCAGAAGAATATATATCCTTAGCCAATAAAAATTCTTCTATGTCTTCGCTCAGGGCTAGAAATTATTTGGCTTCTCGTGGACTAACAAAAAGAGATTTTGTAAGATGGAAGATAGGATACTGCGAAGAAGGCGAATATGCAGGCCGTATTATTATTCCTTCATTTGGCAAAACAGGCTATGCAAATTATTTTATTGCTAGGACCTATACTGATAATTGGAAAAAGTATATGAACCCTCCAGCAAAACGAGATATTATCTTTAACGAGCTTTATCTGGATTTTGATAAAGATCTTGTTATTGTCGAAGGCGCCTTCGATGCTATTGTTACAGGTCCAAACTCTGTTCCCATTTTAGGATCAACGTTGCGAGAACAATCTAAGTTGTTTCAAGAGATTATTAAAAACGATTCAACAGTCTATATTGCCCTTGATCCCGATGCGGAAAAGAAAGCAACTTTCTTAATCAAGAACCTTTTAAAATATGGTATAGAAATATATAAAACAGATATAGCTCCATATGATGATGTAGGAGAGATGTCAAAAGAAGAGTTTAAAAATAGAAAGTCTCAATCTAAACGCATAACATCAGAAGATTATTTGTTATTGCGCCTACAAAGTATGATGCCATAAGTGTTTTAGCCTTTGCTTTTTAGTTGGACTATTTATTAGTAACAGCATTTTATGGAGGTATTAAAATGAAAAATTTAGTTAAAGTTTTGGTTGCTCATGCTAAGAAAAATTGGCTATGCCTGTCAACCGCAGCCCTCGTCGCACTTGTTGTGTGTCGGAGTTGTTGCTGTTAGTGCCTTATAAGAAGAAAGGTAAATGTGTCTATAAAAAAGACACTGGTAAAAAAGTTGGATGCACTGACGGCCCTGTAGATAATTACTTGGCCGCACTGCATGCCAACGCTACTGATGAATCAAAAAAAGAGGAATCTATAATGGAAATAAAAAGATCAAGATTAAAACAAATTGTAAAAGAAGAGATGGAACGATTAGACCGATTGTTTGAAGGCAAATTAGCCGATCAGGTATACGAAGATAATACTGGCCGCCGCGGCACAATTTTATCTCAAACCCTCTGTGAAAGCGGTGCTGTAACGCATTACGATGTAGAATTCGATGACGAGATTAAATTGAATCTCCCGGCCGAAGAGCTGACAGTCATCACAGAAAAAACAAAATCCTCTAAAGGAAGTATAAAATGAAAATTTCAAAACAAAGACTTGTTGAACTAATAAACGAAGAGCTAGAAAAAGATGCTCAAACAGCGCTAAACGAATACGGTGCCTACACTGCTATCTCATCTGGAGTGGGCGACAATCCAGCTCTCAGAAACAACCACCACCCAGACCCGGTTAATGATTTAAAATCTCTAGAAGTGGGACAATTAGATGATATAGCTACAACTGGAATAGAAGGATTGTTTAACAATGTGCAGATTGCATCAAGAATTCTAGAAGATCTCCCCTTCGAAGAGATCTCTAATTCAAATATTGCAGATATGCTTGTTGAGGCAGCAGACTTCCTCCGAGCCGTTTTGGACAAAATCTCTATGGAACGCGAACGTGAAGAAAGAGGATATTAATAATTTACCTTTTTAAGAAGTGTTACTATGTTTATAGCAACACGCTTATAAACACGTAAGCTAGACCGGAGAATTTATGCGATTTGCTCATATAGCGGACACCCATATCCGCAACTTGAAATATCACAAAGAATATCGTGCAGTATTTCAGCAACTATATAGAAAACTTGAAGAATTAGATGTTGATTACATCGTTCATTGCGGCGACATAGCCCATACAAAGACACAAATAAGTCCAGAGTTCGTTGATTTGTGCAGTGATTTTTTTAGGAACTTGGCGAATATAGCTCCTACATACATAATACTGGGGAATCACGATGGCAACTTAAGAAATTCATATCGACAAGACGCGCTAACACCGATTGTTAATGCGTTAGATAATCCGAATTTAAAGTTGATTAAAAACTCCGGGGAGGTCAATCTCGATGATACTTTTACGCTTAATATCTTATCTGTGTTTGATGCTGACAATTGGATGGATCCATCCGACAGCACCAAAATTAATATTGCTCTTTATCACGGCTCCATATCAAATTGTCAAACTGACGCTGGTTGGGTTATGGAATATGGCGAAAACGACATATCTATTTTTGATAGATTTGATTATGCTTTTCTCGGAGACATTCATAAAACAAACCAACGGCTTGATAAAGACGGTCGAATCCGATATTGTGGTTCCACTGTACAACAGAATCACGGAGAAACCAACGATAAAGGCTTTCTCATATGGGACATCGAAGACAAAGAAACCTTCTCGGTAGAACATCACGTACTAGCCAATCCTAAGCCGTTTATAACGATTAATCTTACTCCGAAGGGTAGCATGCCAAAAGGCACGAAAATCCCGTCTAAGGCACGCTTACGGCTGGTTTCTGAGAATACCTTACCTCTGGATGTTATTCGTAAGGCAATTGATGTTGCAAAAGTTAGATTTAAACCAGAAGCAATTACATATTTATGTAGATCAGACGGCCGTTCAGGTTTAGATGGCTCTGTCAATTCTCTTATACAAGAAGATCTTCGTGACATCGCCGTACAAGAAAGTTTGATAGAGGAGTATATTAAAGACTATCAGGTTGATGAAGACGTCTTACAAAAGGTATATGATCTAAATAAAAGATATAAGACCCTCGTTGAAGAAGAGGAGGAGGTTAGCAGGAATGTTAACTGGAAACTAAAGAGAATCGAGTGGGACAATCTATTCAATTACGATGAAGGAAATAGTGTCGACTTTTATAATCTTAATGGGGTTGTTGGTATTCTAGGAAAGAACTTTTCTGGCAAATCAAGTATCATTGATAGTCTTATGTATACTCTGTACAACACAACTTCAAAAAACAATCGCAAGAATTATAATGTGATTAATCAAAACAAAGAAGAATGCAGAGGTCTTGTACAAATTGACATTGGTACAAAGACATATTCAGTTGAAAGAACCAGCAAGAAGTATGTAAAAAAGCTGAAAGGCAAAGTTACTAACGAAGCCAAGACTGATGTTGAATTCACTGTTTATGATAATGCCACCGGGATTGAACAAGAACTAAACGGTACCAGTAGAATGGAAACAGATAAAAACATTAGGAAGATATTTGGTACTGTCGAAGACTTTCTAATGACGTCGATGGCTTCGCAGCTTGGATCTCTAAGTTATATCAGCGAAGGTTCGACAAAGAGAAAAGAAATTCTTGCTAAGTTTCTTGATTTAGAAATATTTGACAAGAAGTTCAAGATGGCCAAAGATGATTCTTCTGATATCAAAGCCATGATTCGTAAAATGTCTAAGCGCGATTTCGTGCAAGAGGCAAAAGATGCTAGAACAGAACTTGCAAGAAGCGAGACTGAAACATCTCTTAAGCAAAAAGAGTGCAAGAAGTTGGCTAGTAAGATAAATAAATTGAACTCTGGTCTGGTTGAGTGCGATAAGTTAATATCTTCAATACCAGCGGAAGTAATTGATATTACTATGGTTAATAGAAAATTACAAGACCTAACAAACAAGATAAATATTTTAAAATCAGATAATGTCGGACATGAACATGAACTAGAAGAAAAACAAAAATTCTATGACAAGATAGTTGCATTCATAGATGGGTTTGATGTTGATTCTCTCAAACAAAAACAAGATCTTATTAAAGAGCACAAAGAAAGCATTGTTGCATTTGAGTCTGAGATAGAGACTGAAAGCACAAGACTTAATCTTTTGAAGAAGAAGGTCAAGTTGCTCGATGAAGTTCCGTGTGGAGAAGAATACTCTCATTGTAAATTTATTAAAGACGCATATACAGCAAAAAACAATATCGTCCCAGTACAAGCTGTCATTGATAAACTTGATTCAAAAGTCAATAAGATATCGAAAGGTATCGATAGTTTAAATCCAACTCAGCTTCAAGATCATTATGAGAAATTTCAAAAAATAACCAAGAAGAAAAACAATGCTCTCAATGAGATCAATGAGTTAAAACTTGAAATAGAAAAAACAAAGACTCATGTTTTAAGATTTGATCAAGAAAAGAGTATACTCGAAATTAAGAGAGAAGAATATGAAAACAACAAAGAAGCAATTGAAAATCTTGAAAGCTTGCTAGAACAAAAAGCAAATTATGAAGATGGGATAAAAAATCATAAAAAGAAATATGAAACATGTCAAAAAGAATCTATGGAGCTTTACAAGCAAAATGGCTTCTTGGAACAAAAGCTAGAACAGATAAGTACAGACGAACAAGAGTATGAAGATCTTAATGCTGAGTTCACAGCTTATGATTTGTTTCAGAGATGTATGCACTCGAACGGTATATCATACAATATTATTAAGAGGCGCCTTCCAATAATTAATGAGGAGATATCAAAGATCTTAACAAACATCGTTGACTTTGATATCCTTTTTGATAATGAAGAAAATAAATTAGATATTTTGATTAAACACCCACGCTTTGAACCTCGCCCAATTGAGATGGGATCAGGTGCAGAAAAAACGATATGTGCCATGGCCATTCGCTTGGCTCTTTTAAATGTTTCGACTCTGCCAAAAGGCGATGTCTTTATCCTAGATGAACCTGGAACGGCTTTAGATGAAGATAATATGGAAGGGTTTGTAAGAATTCTAGATATGATCAGTACACAATTTAAAACTGTTTTATTGATTTCACACCTAGATAGTCTTAAGGATACGGTCGAACAGCAAATTACAATTGATAAAATTGATGGCTATGCACATGTAAATCACTAAGGAGAAATAAGATGGAAAAAGTAAAAGCGTTTTTAGACAGAATGACAGAGAAAGTTATTAGTCGTAAGTTTCTTGCATGGGTAACCGCGACAGTAATGGCGTTAGAAGGTGTAGTAGTCTCTGAAGATTGGGTTGCTGTAACTGTAATGTACATAGGCTCAGAAGCTCTATGCGACCTAGCAACACGATGGAAGCACGGAAGCAACTAAGGTGTTGTTTTTAAAAAAAGCCTGGGCTTGGCTAAAAACTCATTGGTATTTTCCAATCTTACTTATTCTTTTGGCAATAACTTATTTTTCAGGTAGAGCTAGAGTGAACAAAGTTCTTAAGATGTTCGAGATTTCTAAAGAGAGTTATAAGAAACAAATTGATGTTATCAATAAGTCTCACGAACAAGAACTCAAAAAACAAGAAGAGCTTTATAGTACCTATATAAGTACGATGAAGAAGCTAGAGAAAGACCATGAAACTAACTTGGACTCATTAGACAAAGAAAAAAAGAAAAAGCTTGATGAAATGGTAAAGAAGTATAAAGGAACACCAGAGGAATTGGCTGAAGAGCTAAGTAACATGTTTGGAGTTAACAATGGTTAAGAATATAGTTGCTCTCTTTATGAGCGCTTTAATGATATTGATACCTTTCCACTCTTATGCAGGACAACAAGATCCGGATAATTCTTTGGGTATTGAAGGCCGACTTTTGTATATTGGCAAAGGCGATAAAACCCCATTTGCAGGAATCTTATTTGATATCCCTGCAGCCACTAAGCTGAAAATAGATAAGCAGTTTATGTTACTAAAGTTTGATTTGGAGAAAGATTTTTTAAGAAAGAAATTAAACGCAGAACATACACTGGCGATATCTAAGATACAAATTAAATACGATACGCTACAGTCTAAGACAGATTCATTATTAAAAATAAAAACTGAAGAGATAAACCGTTTACAGACCCTAGTTAAGAAAGAAACGCGAAGCTATTCGCATTGGTGGTTTGTGGGAGGTATCATAGCAGGGTGTCTGTTTTCTCTTGGTATTTACTACGCTGCCGTTGAAGTTAGTAAAAATCAATAAGGAAGCACAAACATGTCTAGAAACAGTCGTCGTAATGCCGCACGGAACTTTTCTTTTAAGAAATTAAAGCGTCATATTAAAAAGCATTCCGGCGCGAACCTGCAATTCATATTAGAAGATGACGACGGAACTGAAGTATCAGTAAGTCCAGACAAAGAAGTTAAGTATATTTCTGGCGGCGGCCTTAAAATTGATTGGACGAATACAAGTAACGGTACAGATGCTGATCCATACGATCTAACTTTAACTGTTGATCCAACTGACGCTGCAGAAGTAAGTATTGTAGCCAACGACTATGTTTTAATATCCGACTCTTCAGATAGTAATGCTGTGAAGAAAGCACAAGTTGGATATGCGTGGGATGGAAACAGGTTTTATGTCAATGGTAAAATTGGAATCGGTGTCGATTCTCCAACATACGCTTTAGACCTTCCTAATACTAGTGGAGTTGCAGGACAAGCAAGAGCGAATGCTTTTGTGACCTACTCATCTAAAAGATTAAAGAAGAATATTAATCAAATTAAAGAGCCTTTGAATATAGTAAACAATCTTACTGGTGTAACCTTCGACTGGAGAGACACAGATAAAACAGAAATAGGTTTGATAGCAGAAGAGGTGCACAAGGTTTTACCTGAGATTGTTGCTTATCAAAAAGGACAACCAGCCGCCTTGGATTATCCAAAATTGACAGCTTTATTAATTGAGTGTGTGAAGGAGTTGCAAACTAAAATAGACTTTTTGGAAAAAAAGTTTTTGCCTCACGATATTGATATTAAAGAAGAAAGATAATTTGTAATTAATTTTTCCTTTTTGTAGCAGAAGAAACCGCTCTATGCACACTAGTTAAATGCGACAGGCGCACTCGTGCGTCTTGTGTTCTTGCTATAGAATAAACATAATTTATGGAGGGATTAATTTATGGCTACAACTTATGGATTAGCGGCCGAATTTCAGGCGCTATTGAATACAGAGATTCCAACTGGAGCAAGCGATAAGGCGTTTTTATACGCTTCAGGCTCCGGTGCGGACGCTGCTTTGTATGCTAAACTTGGGGACAATACCCAGGTAGCGCTCATGACATCCGGATTTTCGCTACAAGATACTGCTAATGGCGGTATCGCAGATTTTACTTATGACGGTACTGCAAACGTAACTGTCAAGGTCGACCCAACTAACGCTACTGCTATTACAGCAGTTGCTGATGGTGACCTTGTTCTGGTCGCTGACGCAGATGACAGCAACAATCTTAAAAAGATTACTCGTGCTCACTTCATCGAGTCTGCTGCTCTCGATGCCATCAACATCGATGGTGGTGCAATTGATGGAACACCGATTGGAGCTAACGCCCAATCAACTGCAAAATTCACTACTCTTAGCGCTTCTGGAGACTTTAATGTGGTTTCTAACGCTTTTGTTGAGGGTACATTAAACGTTACTGGTGCTGCAACTTTTGCTAGTAGTGTCACCGCCGTCTCGTTAAGTGCTTCTAGTGATTTAAATGTCGTTGGAAATGCTTTTGTAGAGGGTACAATGAATGTCACTGGTGCTCTAACTGCTCAAGGTACCGCCACTCTCAACGGAGACGTTGATCTTGGTAATGCTACCTCTGACACGATTACAGCAACCGGTCGTTTTGATTCTGACTTGGTACCAAGCTCTGACGGAGCCCGTGATCTTGGTACATCCACTCTTGAGTGGAAAGACCTTTACATCGATGGTGTTGCATATATCGATGATCTTCGTGCTGACGCACTGGGTGCCGCCCTCGATTGCGCTTCGCAAGCGATGACTAATATCAACGTAGATTCTGGTGCGATTGATGGTGCTACCCTTGGTGGAAACGCTCAGGTTACTATAACCGATGCCGATATGAACGGCGGATCGATCGACGGTGTGGTAATTGGTGCTGCCTCTGCCGCAGCCGGTACATTCACAGCTATCAAAGGAACAACAATCAGTGGTTCTGGCGATCTTAATGTTGTCGGCTCTGCTTTCGTAGAGACCAACATGAATATCACAGGCACCCTCGTTGTTAACGGCAACGTTGATCTTGGTAACGCCACTAGCGATACAATTACGGCTACTGGTCGATTCGATTCTGATCTTGTTCCAAGCACTGATGGTGCTCGCGACCTTGGTGGCGCTAGTAACGAGTGGAAAGACCTTTATATCGACGGCGTTGCATACATCGACGATCTTCGTGCTGATGCTCTTGGCGCTGCATTAGACTGCGCAAGCCAAGCAATGACCAACATCAACGTCGACTCGGGTGCAATCGATGGCGTTACTATTGGTACAAACTCGGCTGCCACTCGCGGAGTGTTTACTCACCTTACTGCTTCTCACATGAAAATTGACAATAACTTAATTGTTGTTGGAGATCTTCAGGTTCAAGGTAACATTGATAGCATCACGGTTACTCAAAACACTTTAGAGGTTGAAGACAAACTTATTATCGCCGGCGCCTCTGGATCGTCTGCTGCTGTAAGTGGCGGTGGTCTTATGATCGGTGGTAGTGATCTTGCAGACGACGAAGTTGCTGCTGTCCTTTGGGATCATGCTAACAGCGCTCTTGACTTCAACATCGGTACTACAACTGAAATTCGTCTTCAAGATGGTGTACTCCGTCCTGAGACAGACAATGACGTTGACTTAGGTGCTTCTGGTGCTGAGTTTAAAGATCTCTACCTCGACGGCGTTGCTTACATTGACACTCTCAATGCAGACGCTCTCGGCGCGAATTTAGATCACGCCAATTTCAACTCAACAAATGTTGACATTGACTCTGGTGCAATCGACGGCACTGTTATCGGCGCCAATAGTGCTGCGGCCGGAACATTCGCTGCTCTTGTAGCTACTTCGATGAGTGCCTCGGCTGACCTTAATGTCGTCGGAAGCGCTTACGTTGAAGGATCACTTAATGTTACTGGTGCTCTAAATCTTGCTGGTGCACTTGCTGCTTCCGCACTTAGCTCCTCTGGTGATCTTAACGTCGTTGGCTCTACTTTTATAGAAACTAATCTAAACGTCACTGGTAATGCTCTTGTACAAGGTAGCTTAACAGCAAACGGCACAGTCCAGCTCGGTAATGCCTCATCTGATGTTGTTACTGTGACTTCGCAGCTAACAGCTTCTGAGGGTGTCGCCCTTGGCGCAGGACAAAATGTCGATATGTCAGCCGGCGCCGTCGATTTCTTGTTGATAGATAACAATGCCGCCGCCTTAGAAATTAAACAAGGTTCGAACCTATACATGGCGTTTAGATCTACTGACAGTCAAGAGGCTATTGTTGTTGGTTCTAACAACGTTACTACGTTCATGCCATCTGTTGATAGTGGAGTTGCTCTTGGTGCCTCTTCTCTTGCTTGGTCTAACCTTTACGTAGATGCAATTGATCTTCAGGGACAAGGAAGCATCAGTATGGGTGGAACCGGCCGAATTGACCTCGATGCTGACGATGATACTTCTATCCGCGCTTCTGCTGATGATGTCATTACTTTCGAAGTCGCTGGTGCTGACGAATTCCAGATGAGTGCAAATATGTTCGGTCCTGCTTCGGCAGACGGAGCTTCTCTCGGTGGAGCAAGCAACGAGTGGTCTGACCTTTACCTTGCAGACGCAGGTGTGATCTACTTCGGTAGTGACCAGGATATTCTCCTGACACACGATGCCGATCAAGGACTCACAATTGAGCAAGGTACAGACGCTGCTGGTGATCCAATTCTTACTCTTAAGACTGTTGGTGACCTCGCTAGTGGTGCTGAGCTTAAGTTTGCTCTTGATAATGGTGCAGGCGAAGCTGATGATGATCAACTTGGTGTGATTTCGTTCTACGGTGATGACGATGGTGATAACGCGACTAAGTACGCTCAAATCAAAGTCCTAGCTGAAGACGTAACTGATACTGAAGAAGATGGTAGTATTACTCTTTCTGCTTTGGTTGCAGGTACACTGCGTGATATCATGGTCATTGGAGATATTGCCGCCAATAGTGCAGGTGTTACATTGCCCAACAACAGCACGTATGGTACTATGAAGGCACACTCCTACGTCACTTACTCGGATGAAAGTCTTAAGACTAATATCCAGCCAGTTGAGAATGCTCTTGATAAGGTTAAGAACCTTCAAGGTGTGACATACGACTGGAAGAGTGACGGATCCAGTGATATTGGCTTCATTGCTCAGGAAGTTGAAAAAGTTATACCTCAGATTGTTAAATCTAGTGGCACCGAAGGTAGCTACGCGATGAACTATTCTCGCGTAACCGCCCTCCTCGTCGAAGGTATTAAAGAACAGCAGGCTCAAATTGAGAACTTGAAAAATGCTCTTGCTAGCATTAAAAAGTAAGTTGTTCTAGTTTCTTAGTGAAAAGGTCGGTAGCTCGCTGCCGGCCTTTTCTATTTACTATAAAGGATAGTATACTATGTCGCTTACGCTTAAAGAAAGAAACAGAGAATTAATCTTGAGTGTTGTTAAGCAAGCAGATCCAAATTACGAAGTAAAAGATAATGTTTATTATGTTGGCTCTAAAGCTTTTGTAGCGAATTCTGTGATACAATGGTTACTAGATAAGGTGGACAGCGGTGAGTTTAAAGCAGAAAGTGCACAATTTTACATCGATGCGGTTAACAAATACATCGTTGGTGAGGTAAACTTACGTTGGGTTGATGATGATCTGATAATAGAGGGAATATGAAAGATAAAGATTGGGACTATATAGCAAAAGTTGAAAAAGCCATAGCAAAGAAATATGGTAAAGAAGCTGTGCAAAATCTAAAAGCCTTATGGGATGAGGAAAAAGAAAAGGAATATATCGAACAGCTTAAAGAAATGGTTGCAAAAGAGCAGATATCTGAAGAGTCGGCCGAAAAGGCTGAAATCAATGGTTTTTTAGTTACCAAAAAACTACTTACTAAAGAAACAAACAGAAAATGTCCTGTATGCGACAATTTTTCATTTAAGATTAAAGATGATGTATATATGTTAAAATTTGAATGCTGCTTCAATTGTTATGTAGAACATATCGAAGGTAGAGAAAAACGATGGCTTTCTGGTTGGAGACCAAAAGGAGATAAATAATGTCACAAGCAAACTTAGAAATTATACGTGGTATCGCTCAGGCTGCAGCCGGCTGTTACGACGGCGCCCTTGACGATGAGGGAAATCCAGTCAAGATTGGACTCAAAAGAGAAGAGGGGAATCCTATCTTAAGCTCCAGAAACGTCGATGGATTCAAGGTTAAGTTTCATGGAGATAAACTAATGTGTACCTATCAGTCAGATATTAAATTAAAAGACGTTTACAAAGGTAACTTAGAAAATGAAATGGAACAAACAATGAATGATATTGTTAGCCACCTTAAAAAGCAATACAAAAAAATCACCGGCAGTGCATTGACACTAACACCACAAGGTGAGGTTGATTGTTTGGTTCAGTCTACTTCAAGAGTTAGAGTATTTGTGACAGCTAACAAATCCTACAAAGTAGGCGGATTAGACTCTGTTGGCTCTGTAGCAGACGATTCTAAAGGCGACCTTGACTCTTCATTTAGAAGCTTTCTGGACCTAGGTGGTTTTGGAAGTGCTCCTAAGAACAAGCATCAAAAAGGTGGACAAGGTAAAGATAGCCAGAAGGACGGTTGATACACATGAGTTATCAACTCTCTAAAGAAGAAGTTGTTAAGGAAATAATTAAGTGCGGAAAGGATGCAACTTATTTTATAAATAATTATGCTAAGATATCACACCCGCTTTTGGGACTGATACCTTTCAACACTTATGATTTTCAAGACGAGCTTATAAATGATTTTAATGATCACCGATTCAATCTTATCCTTAAGGCGCGCCAGTTAGGCATATCTACAATTACAGCAGCATATGTTGCGTGGTTAATGATGTTTCGTCGAGATAAGAACGTGCTAGTTATGGCCACTAAATTTGGTACGGCCTCTAACTTAGTTAAGAAAGTTAAAAGTATTCACAAAAACTTACCGGACTGGATGAAGATTGCCAAGATTATAATCGATAACAGGACTTCGTTCGAACTTTCTAACGGTTCACAAATTAAAGCATCGTCGACGTCTGCAGATGCAGGTCGTTCTGAGGCTCTTTCTTTACTAGTAATTGACGAGGCCGCGCACGTTGAAGGCTTAGATGAACTATGGACTGGTCTGTATCCTACACTCTCAACTGGTGGACGATGTATCGCTCTTTCTACTCCAAATGGCGTTGGTAATTGGTTCCACCAGTCTTGTGTTGACGCACAAGCATCTAAGAACGATTTTAAAATCACAACACTGCCTTGGGACGTACATCCTGATCGAGACCAGGCTTGGTTTAGTAATGAGACTAAAAACATGTCGCGACGACAGATCGCTCAGGAGTTAGAATGCAACTTTAATATGTCTGGAGAAACAGTTTTTCATCCGGAAGATATGATATTCTTGGAAGCAAATATTAAAGATCCAAAGCACAGAACTGGTTTTGATAGGAATTTCTGGATATGGGAAGAGCATGATCCTAAATTTACTTATCTTTTATCTGCCGACGTTGCAAGAGGAGATGGTAATGATCACTCTGCTTTCCATATATTCAAAATAGAAACAATGGAGATTGTCGCTGATTATCAAGGCAAAGCAACGCCAGACATTTTTTCTAATTTGATTGATAGCGCCGGCCGAGAGTACGGAGAATGTATGATCGCCGTTGAAAATAACTCTGTAGGGTTTGCTGTGCTTGAAAAGTTAAGAGACAAAGGGTACCCAAATATATATTATTCTTATAAATCCTCTCATGAGTATGTTGACCCTATAACAGCAGAGTATTCTAGTGGTACCGTCGCAGGTTTTTCTACCACCCAAAAAACTCGCCCTCTTATCGTTGCGAAGATGGAAGAATTTATACGCAACAAACTAATTAAGATATATTCTAGTAGGTTATTTAATGAAATGAAAACTTTCGTATGGCAGAATGGGCGCCCTCAAGCGATGAAAAAATATAATGACGACCTAATCATGTCCTGCGCCATCGGATGTTGGGTCAAAGACATTGCTTTTACAGTTAATCAAAGAGATCTACAATATAAAAAAGCTTTCTTAAATTCTATGACAAAATCTGATAATATACTCAGTACTGCAATAAAAGGTATGGAAGGTTATAAAACCAACAGTACTAAAGAATTAGAGAAGAAAAAGAAAAAGCAGGATAAATATATTTGGCTTCTAAAAGGATAGTAAAAAATGGCCGACAACAAAAGAAACCCTAGAAATAACGACAGTACATTATTCAGACAGTTAACACGATTGTTTTCTGGACCAATTGTCAATTACAGGAAGCAAATTCCTCGACAGTTAAAAAGAAGACAGCTAGATAATTATAAATTTAGATCATCCGGTGGACAGAACTTTAAAAAATCTGGTTATAGTCCATATGACAAGATGCAGGCTAATTTCTTTGCTGCACAGGCAAGGGCTGATAGATACGTTGACTTCGACCAAATGGAGTACACACCAGAAATCGCCTCTGCATTAGACATCTATGCTGATGAAATGACAACAGCCACAATTCTTCGTCCAATGATGGATATTAAATGCAACAACGAAGAGATCAAATCAGTGTTGGACGCTTTATACAACAATGTATTAAATCTAGATTCTAATTTGTTTGGATGGTGTCGTACCATGTGTAAATATGGCGACTTCTTTTTGTATCTCGACATCGATGATAAGCAAGGAATTAAGCACGCCACCGGACTTCCTTCTACTGAGGTAGAAAGATTAGAAGCAGAAGACAAAACAAATCCAAATTATGTACAATTTCAGTGGAACTCCGGAGGAATTACATTTGAAAATTGGCAGGTCGGACATTTTAGAATCTTAGGTAATGATAAGTATTCTCCATATGGAACTTCGGTTCTTGAGCCCGCAAGAAGAATATGGCGCCAACTAACTCTTTTAGAAGATGCTATGATGGCTTACAGAATCGTTCGCTCACCAGAGAGAAGAGTATTCTATGTTGATGTTGGAAATATTGCACCAGAAGATGTCGAACAATATGTGCAAAAAGTCATGACTCAAATGAAACGAAACCAAATCGTCGATGTTGATTCTGGACGTGTTGATCTTCGTTATAATCCTATGAGCGTTGAGGAAGATTATTTCATCCCGGTGAGAGGAAACCAATCCTCTAGGGTTGAAAGCCTTCCAGGAGGTACATATACTGGCGATATTGATGATGTTAAATATCTAAGAGACAAACTCTTTGCAGCACTTAAGATTCCTGCCTCATATCTATCTAGAGCGGATGGAGCAGAGGAAGATAAAACAACTCTTGCACAAAAAGACATTCGTTTTGCTAGAACGGTCCAGCGTCTTCAAAGAGCTGTTGTTGCCGAGCTAGAAAAGATTGGCATTATTCACTTATTTACTTTGGGTTATCGCGGAGCAGACTTGCTTTCTTTTAAACTAAAGCTTAATAACCCTTCTAAGATTGCAGAGTTACAAGAATTAGAACACTGGAGAACTAAGTTTGACGTCGCTGCCGCGGCCACAGAAGGATTCTTTAGTAAACATTGGATCGCTGATAACATTTTCGGTATGTCAGAAGAATCATTGTTGAAAATGCAAAGAGAGATGTATCACGACAAGAAGTTCGAAGCTTCTCTCTCTAAGGCTGTTGAAGCGATGGCATCGGCACCCCCACCCGGTATGGATGCCGGAGGCGGAGGTGGAGGACTTCCTCCAATGCCAGGGTCCGAAGCGCCAGCCGGCGACACTCCTCTGCCTACAGATCCAGCAGCAGCCCCACCCGGTGAAGAACCACCAGCAGAAGATGGCGATAATCCGCTTCTCGTTGCACCTCCGGGAGAGCCAACAGCACCCCCAGGAGGCGCAGAGGGAGGAGACGCACCGCCACCACCGGCCAAAAGAGATGATGGCAGTTATTTAACTGCAGGATCAAACGGTAAATACTATAAGAAAAAAACACATTCCGATCACTATCGAGGAAGAAGACTTATGTCTATGAAAGCTCAAGGAACACCCGGCTATAAAGATTTAAATTCGCTCGGTAAGGGAATATATGAGAATTTAGATTCTACTTATATAATGGAAGAACAAAAAATTATTCAAAGCTCGCAAGAAATCAAAGCTCTAATTGAAAGGATGGAAGCAAAAGATGATGATGAAGTACAAACACAATAAAAAAAGAAATACTGCGTTTTTGTTTGAGACTCTCATAAGGGAGCTTACAAAAACTGTTATCGATGAGGATGGTGAAAGAAAAAAGACAGTCCTTTCTATAGTAAAAGAGCATTTTGCAAAAAATACTATTCTTTCTAGGGAGCTAGAACTCTACAAAGCACTTTATAAGAGCGAAGAAATAACAGAAGGCTTTGCTGAAAAGCTACTGAAAGAAGTAAAGAGTGAATACAAAACACTAGATCAGAAAAAGATCTTTGAGGCACAGTCTAAGCTTATAAAAAAAATCAATATGAAATTAACAAGTAAAGTATTTGGTAATTTTGTTCCAAATTATAAAAACTTGGCCACTATACAACAAATTTTTAGCACAAAGGTTCGAAACCCACGTACTAGAATGGTCCTAGAACAAAATTATGTCAAAACATTATCTTCTAAAGATACTTTAAACGAAAACAAACTCAAGCCTGTGGACAAATTAACATTCAATACATTCATCAGCAAGTTTAACGACAGATATTCATCTGGATTATTAAAAGAGCAAAAGTCTCTTTTAAAATATTACGTAACTTCTTTTACTGATAGAGGGCTGGAACTAAACATCTTCTTAAACGAAGAAATTGGAAGAATCAAAGGAAAACTTAATGAGTTGGTCATGACAGAAGAAGTTCAGAATGACCAAAACACACTTAATAAAACTAAAAAAGTTTTAAATATTATTGAAGAATTCAGAAACAGAGAAGTTGATGATAAAATGATAGAAATTGTTTTAAAGATTCAAGAACTCGTAAGCGAGACACCAGAAAATGGCTAAAAAGAAACTAGTAATTACAATCAAGAAAGGTCCATCCACTCCATCAGTTGAGGAAACTCCTCCTGTAGAAATGAAGCCAGAGAAGGAGCCGCAAGCCCAGGTGTCTCTAAAAATTAGAAAGACGCTAGATGGTAATTACATAGTATCTGACCATACAGACATTGAAATTGTTATTTCTCCTAGTCAAAATAAAGTTATTGCTTTTGCAAAAGATACTTTTGACGATTATGTTTACGAAATTCAAGATAAATTATTTAAATTTCTTGTAAAGAAGGGTATAATAGATCCAAATACGGTTCAAGGCGGTAATGTTTTTATGTCCTTGGAGGGAACTATAACCACTCCTAAAGACCCATCTCACAATGCCGTACAAATGACAATACTAAATGTTGGCAGATTTATTGAAAATGAAAAACCAAAATATTTATTGCGAAAAGCTTACGAAGAAGAAGATGAAAGAAGACTTACTGAGCCTGGACCAAAAGATTCAACAGAATTCGATCCAGAAAGGCTACACAAAGCTCAGAAAGGCGCACACAGACCTATTATGCGCCCTTATGGTATCAGTTCAATTTACCGAGTTTGATAAGAGGCTACAGTGGATTTAATATATTTTGTTTTGATAGCGTATGGCATGACGCAAATAATTGTCACCGGAACTATATTTGATAAGATTAGACCAACCAAGGAATCGTTTCGTGGCTACGGGCAATTATTTCATTGTGCATTGTGCATGGGCTTTTGGGTTGGTGTATTTTTGTGGAGTATTAATGGGTTAACAGAACTATTTAACTTTGAATATAATTTAATTAATCCACTATTACTTGGCTGCTTATCATCAGGCGCCTCATATTTGCTTTATGCAATTATGGGTGATTTCGGAATTCGTTCCGAACAAATAACAAATGTTTATCATAGACAAAAAGGAAGGTAAAAATGAGAAGACGAAATATAGCAGAAGTAAGACGTTGCTGCAAAGGTAGTATAACCAGGCAGGGGTGAGCCCTGCCTGCTTTATCGGAAAACACTAATATGAAAAAACAAGTAAAAAATAATCCAGCTTCATATGTTTGGGGCGTTAAGAATCCCGCAAGAGTGGCCAATAAATATAATGGATTTGGAGTGAAAAAATAAACAATGACTAAGAAGCTTTTAACAGAATATTTTGAATTGTGTCCTGAAGGTAATTGTGTTCTTGACGTTCTTTCTGAAGGCGAAAAGAAATCTTTCCAAGAAGGCGCCGTCTTTATGGTTGGTGTCTGTCAAAGGGCCGGCGTAAAAAATGGAAATGGAAGGATCTATAAAAAAGAGACCCTCCAGCGTGAAGTAGAAAACTATCAAACACTCGTCAAAGAAAGGCGAGCGCTTGGTGAACTTGACCACCCAGATGATTCTGTTATCAACTTAAAAAACACCTCACACCTGATTACAAAGATGTGGTGGAACGGTGACGATGTGATGTGTAAATTAGAAGTCTTGTCGACTCCAAGTGGACAAGTACTTAAAGAACTAGTTAAATCAGGCGTAAAACTTGGCATCTCCTCCAGAGGATTAGGATCTGTGAAAAACCAGAATGGACAAACAATCGTCGAAGATGATTTCAAATTAATTGGTTTTGATATGGTTTCTGACCCTTCAACACCTGGTGCATTCGTAGCTCCGGAGAAAACAATAAGCTCAAGTCCCGAGTTGGCCAGTTTTTTATCAAAAGTTTCGGAAGGCAAGTCAATTACAGAAAATACTAAAAACGACAAATTTAATAATGTCTTAGACGACATTTTAAAAAGTTAAGAGAAGTGATAAATGAAAAAAAGTGAAATTAAAAAAATTATCAAACCAATTGTAAAAGAGTGCATTAACGAAATCTTATTACAGAAAGAAGGTGTTCTTGCTTCTGTTGTATCTGAAGTCGCTCGTGGTCTACAGCAAGGTGGTACCCCAATTGTGGAAAACAAGGCCAATGTTCAAAACAATACAGAGATTAGAGAGCTAGAAAAAAAGTACGAACAAGAAAGGCAAGAGCGTATAAAGAAGTTGAATGAGTCCATCGGCTCAGATTTTTTTAAAGGAACAGCCCCCGCCCCCGCAGCTCCTGAATCTTCTACCAGTGGACCTCTATCTGGCGTAAGTGCTAAGGACCCTGGAGTTGACATCAGAGGCTTGATGGCAGTTGCTGGAAACAGATGGAAAAAACACACAAAGTAAATAAAGATGAGTAGAAAAAGACCTGTTAACGTCGAAGTTAAACTTCGACACCCAAAAGATGATTCTAATAAACTTATTAGAAAATTTATAAAAAAAGTTAAAAAACAAAAAATCATAGAAGAGCTTCGTGAAAGAAGATACTATGAAAAACCTGCAACCAAAAGAAGAAAGGCTAAAATTAAAAAATTAAAAAATGCCAGAAAGGGGCAGGCAGAGAGAGATAAAAAAATAAAGCTACAGATCAAGTAGGAGAGGTAAGAGATGGCGTCAAAAATAAAAAAAGGTACCTTAACGGTGAGGTTATCTGAAGATATCGTTCTCAACGGACAACAACAAGGCGGAACAAATATTCTTACCATTCCAAGTATCAACGAGACATCAAAAAGAATCTTGACAATAACAACATCTAAGCATGATGTAATGAGTTTCTCTAGTATTGTCGGTAAAGGCAATTATAGCTTAGCCGATATGAGATATATAAGATTTACAAATTTAGATGACACGAACCATTTATTCTTAATTTTTAAGAATGAAGACAATGACGAATTTATTGTTAAACTAGACAAGGGACAGTCTTTTATTTACAATGGTGACCTTGCAGGTGGCACAAACGACACTATGGAAGCCTTAACTGCAGGAACGGCCAGTGTAAGCAACGTTGGATATCTTTTAAGTGTTTCTGCTCAAGCAGACACCGCTTCGTGCGATTTGGAACTATTTATAGCTTCAGCATAAAAAAGTTTTTTTAATAATAAACAAACTAAATATTAATAACAGAGTGATTTTTTTGGAGAATTAGAATGGCAGTACACAAATATTCAGCAGGATTGAGCAACGTAGGCTCATATCAAGTATCTGGTCGACCATGGATAACCGGATCTTCAGATTTAGACGCAGACAGAGTTCATATGCTTGAGTTTCCTCGCGTAACCAAGTCTATCACTGTTATTAATAACAATACAAGTAACGGAGAAGATATTCGAGTGCACTTTCAAAGTGGCACAGCCGCGGCCGTCACTGTCGTTGGCGCTGAAGGTGCAACAGTGATTGATTCTGCTGCGTCTGACGTTATTGTGCACAATCACTACATTACAGTTCCTTCCGGATACGGGAGTCTGACAATGGACGTTAAATGCAAGAAGATGTATATCTCTAATGGTACTGCCACAAGCAATTTAAAATATCAAGTATTTGCAGAGTTAACTCAGATACCTTCAGGTTCAATGTTTAATTTAACTGGATCCGGCGTATGTGGCGGTGTACCGTACAGTGAATCATAGGAGATAATTAATGGGTAGTTTTAAAGCAAATGCATCACCAACTGTTTTAACAGACTTACAAGTTGATGGAACGACAGTTGTTGTCGACGAGACAAACAATAGAGTTGGGATCGGTACTGATGCTCCTGGGACAATGCTCCAGGTTGAAGGCGCCGATGCTTATCTTACACTTAAGAACACTACTGCTGAAAATGGCGACGGTGGTGCTGAAACAAAGATTATCTTTGAAGATCACGCAAATGCAAGTTTGGCAGTTATTCAAGCAAGTCACGACGGCACTGCTGATGATACCAAAGGCGACTTAATTTTCTCCACAAATAATGGCTCTGGACTTGTTGAAGCATTTAGGGTCGCTTCTGATAAGCATGTTACATTTGCCGGCGAGACTACTTTTGCTGGACCAATAAATTTTGATAGCTTTTCTGATGACCTTGTTTTCGCTTCAGCGAATAACGTGTTTAGTTATAATTTTTGGAAAGCATCTGCAGGTAGCGGACTTACAGTACAAAATAATACTGGCGGAATTATTTTAGATGCGACAGACATTATCAAAGGTGATGCAAAGGCTTTTACTATCGCCCCCGCTGCCACATCCTCAGACAATACTGCGGGACAAACAATCTCAGCAGCAAATTTAATTGGTGGATTATGGTCTGCTATGAATAGAAACGCTAGTCAAGATGACACTACAGATACTGCCGCTAATATTGTAGCTGGTATCCCAAGTTGTGCAGTGGGTGATACTTTCGAGTTTACATTTATTAATGTTAGCTCCAATTCTGTCGATTTGGTCGGAGGTACCGGCGTTACTCTCCTTGCCGGATCCGCCGCATCATTTGCCATCGCTGCCGGCAAAGGACGTCGTTTTATGTTTCGTGTAACTAACGTGTCAGATAGTTCTGAAGCAGCACATATCTTTGCGGTAACTGATTCATTTAATCACTCTTCATAAGAGAAATAAGACAATTTGTCTTTTATATAAAAAAGTTACTATTTATTAACAGTATATACTGAATCAGGAGTAAATTTTAATGTCTTCAATGTTAGAACAAGCGATCGTTGACGCAAATGCGTTAAGAGAAGTGGCGATAAAAACGGCCGAATCAAATTTGATAGAAAAATATTCAGGTCAAATCAAAGAAGCAGTTGAAACTTTATTGGAGCAACCGTTACCTGGCGAAGATGATCCTTTTGCCGCTTTACAGGACCAAGCCGCCGACATGGCTACTCCTGGTCCAATGCCAATGCCAGGCGAAGAACCCATGGATGCAGAAGAAGACGATATAGAAGCTCCACTAGCTGCTACCGAAGGCGAAAAGCTTTGCCCATGTCCAGACGAAGAGCAGGTTGTTGTTGTCAATCTAGATGACTTAATTAAGCAAGCCGCAGAAGACGATATGGGTATGGGAGACGAAGAAGGAATCTCTCCAGAAGAAGTAGAAGATCTCGGTGAACCTGTCGAAGATGAAATGATGGACGATATGGAAGATGAGGAAGAAGATCTAATGGAATCTAGTTGTGGCAAAGACGACGATGATGAAATGGACGAAGGTCATTGTTCAGATAAAGACGACGATGAAGATGACGAAGATCTTAACGAATCAGTTGAGCTTGAAGAAAACGACTTAATTGATCTTTTAGAGACGCTTAAAGTTGACGTTAGCCCTGATTCTGTCCGCGGAGGTTGGTCCGGAATGCCAAGTGCTTATTTAGATGAAGCAGAAGAACTTGAGCTAGCTCGACGTCGCGACGATGAAGTCTCAGAAGACTTAGAAGAACTATTAGCTGCAGCAGAAGAGTTGCAGGAATCAAACGAACACTACGAGAATATGTTACTTGAAGCCAAGAAGTACATCGCGAGCCAAGAAAAGCAAAATCAAAATAAACTTGATAAAGCCGCTCAGACCTTGGAAGAAGTAAAAGAAGTAGCATACGCTCTTAAAAACAAATTAGACGAAGCAAACAAATCGAATGCTCGTCTTTTGTACACGAATAAAGTATTATCAAACAGCTCGTTGAATGGGCGGCAAAAAAATCAAATTGTCGAAGCTTTGATCAATACTGATTCTGTTGAAGAAGCAAAAACAATTTATGAGACGCTTCAAAGCGCAGTGGGCAGCACCGGTAAATCAACAAAAAGACAGCCAGAATCACTGAGCGAGGTGGTAAATAATTCTTCAGCACCAATGTTACCTCGATTGAATGAGGGACAACAAAATAAGCAAGATACATCGGTTTCTAATCGATGGAAACTCTTAGCTGGTATTAAAAATTAAAGACAAATAAATTTCAATTAATAATATAAGGAGGAAAATTAAAATGTCTGTTTTACAAAAGTTGACTGAAGGTCTTGTCAAACGCGACCTCCAGAAAGAAGGTGCTGCTCTCTTAGATAAGTGGGAAGCTACTGGACTTCTTGAGGGTCTTGATAATGACCATGGTAAAAATACAATGGCTCGCTTGCTTGAAAACCAAGCATCTGAGCTTCTTAGAGAGGCCAGCTCGATGGCAGCTGGTGACGTCGAAGGTTTTGCTTCCGTAGCATTCCCTATCGTTCGTCGTGTTTTTGGCGGACTTATCGCCAATGATCTAGTGTCGGTCCAGCCGATGAGCTTACCTTCGGGACTCATCTTCTTCATGGACTTC
>Ga0098040_1000142_pt1 | contig 34883 bp, 43 predicted proteins | sample 7_EtaG_FD_75065 | JGI IMG/M metagenome (GOLD analysis project Ga0098040, IMG submission 75065) | Marine viral communities from the Subarctic Pacific Ocean - 7_ETSP_OMZ_AT15161 metaG | ecosystem: Environmental > Aquatic > Marine > Oceanic | place: Pacific Ocean | collected 2015-01-08
ATAAACGATCTCTTAAGTCTAAGCAGTCGCTGGAACTTGACCTTTGCACGTGCATCGGTGTATATTGCTGTTGGTCTTCTGACTTCTCCATCGATCAGTTGCTCACTAAAATCATAAAACTTTGATTTGACCGGAGGCTTCGCATTGACAAATGCTGGTGCTGCCAAAAGCATCATCCAAAAGGTGAGCATCGCCGCAAACCAAGCAGCACCCCACATAAACTTTTTTGTTCTTACGGACATTCATTAGCCCCTCCACATTTTTTTAAATTTTACGAATGACTCGGCGAGGGAATCTTCTTTCTTTTCTTCGGAAGATTCTTCCGACTGCTCTTCTGTTTCTTCGTCTTGTTCCGAGGAGCGTGCCGCTGCTTCGTCGTCTGCCTCTTCGCGAGAAGCTTCTTTCTCGGCTTTTTCTTCTTCTTCTTTTTCTTTTTTTTCCGCTTCTTCGTCTTCTTTGTCAGGTGTCTCTTCCGGTGTTTCTTCTGTTTCTTCTGTTTCTTCTTCTGCCTCCGGCTCGTCTGAAATGTCGGTGGCAGACTCGGCTGCATCGGCGGAAGTCTCGGCTGCATCTGAGGCAGCTTGATAGGCTTTCTCGAATTCGGCACTAAGCTTGCTGGCTTCTTCTGCTGTTTTCGATGCCTCTTCTTGAGCTTTCTGTCGTTCTGCTGCTGCCGATGCTTGTTGCTTCGACATGGTTGCTGCGGTACCGTCAAGCTGTGCGAATTGTTCCGACGCCTTGTTCAGTTCTTGATTCGATTTCTCGAATTGTGCATTGATTTTTGCCATAGCCGCTTCCATATCGGCAGCTTCTTGCGAGGCTGCGGCTGCGGCGGTAGCGGCTTTTGCACTTAGTTCGTCAGCTTTGGCTTGTTTTTCTTGGGCATTGGCTACTGTTTTAAGGGCATCTTCTTTTTTACCATTTGCCTTTCCAGCCTGTTTACGCAACTTTCCTGCATTGTCTCGTGCAGCAATTGCATTTTTATATGCACCTTCGCGATCTTTTGCTAAGGACTCTGCATCGGAAGCGACTTTCTTTTCAGCTTCAGCGGCAGAGGATAGAGCATCCATTGCAGCACTACGGGTCTTATGAGCATCCTTCGCCTTCTTGTACAAATCTGCCAAGCCAGTGTTTGCCTCAATTTCTGCTTTGGCGGCTTTGGCACCAGCATCATCAGCCTCGCGGAGAAACTCTCCCCACTCCTTAACTGCAAATTCTGTAAGTCTCTTCTTTCCCATTATGTTCTCCTAGCCGTGATAATGATGCCAAAAGTCGGAACTCATCAGTGACTGCGCTCTGTTGGCAAGCCCCGAATCAAGCGCGGCTTTATACGGCTCGGTGCCGCTTTCGATATCTTGTATAGCTTCTCGTGCCGCTTCTTGAATCCCAACAATCCAATCGATATACTGCTGGACGGGATCTGTGACTTCTTGTTCGACTTCCTCTCTAACAACCTGCGCAGGGTTAGAAAGAGTCATTTTTTCTATCTCTTCAAATATAAGTTTTTCTAAGTCTTGTTTAGTTATGGTGCTCATTGGGTATACTCCTGTCAAAGATAAATAGTCTGTTTTAAAGCAAAATGCAAAAAATGGGCGACGGTTAAAGTGCCCCTTCATTGTATCACTTATATTAAAAGTATTTTACCTATTTTTATAATGAATGCATGCAATATAGTGCGTTTAAAGAACCTGACAGGGTTTTTTCTAAAAAAAGAGTATTTATTATATGTTTATAAAAGTATTATCTTTATGTGCTGCCTTGCTCGCTCCAGAAAGCACCGGATTAGATCCGCACGGACGAGCCCTTCACCTCCCACTCCATGAGGACTTCAACATATCTTATAAAGCCTGTATTGTGACAGCCAAGCAAGCAAAAAGATATAACATCGATCCATTCGTAGCGGTTGCTCTTGCGTATCGTACAACCAAGATGTCTCCCCAGTTGGCTCGAAAGTCATATATATTTCACCGAATACAGCGTATTTTTGGATGCGAAACCAATAGCGACAGATTCATAAGAAGTTCTTGTAGCCCCTTTATGTTGACAAGTTTAAATTTAGCCCTATTGGTTGGAGAACATCAACAGAACTATTCAACTGCCCTGTGTAGTTTTCTGTCTGGTAAAAATATATGCCGTCAAAAAACTGCGCGAGAGGCTAAGATCATAGAAAACATGGCTCGTAGATTTGTGAATGTGTATAGCCGCACTCACACTAGCTTTAGATGGAAAGATCCTTTTCAAATAAAAGAGAATCCGTATCAAAAGCCTAAAAGCTGGGAAGAACATCAAATGAATAATTTAAGACGTCCTCGTAGGCTACCAACAATCGAAGAGTTATATCAGAATAACCATCTTAGATAAACCCCGTTCAGTAAAACAAATATATCACACGCGGTTGATACAGAAATAATCATTTTCCTCGCTCCTTCGGATAAAGCAAATTTGCTTTATCTGGATTTTTCTCTGCAAAAATATTTTTGAGCCGCCTAGTTTCCGACTTCGACTGACCTAAGATATAACAGTATTTATGTTTTGCTGGGACCTTTCGCTTCTCACAACTATCACGAAAGATGCGTTCCTGTTCCTTAATTTTAATCTTAATCTCAGGTGGCACCAGAGTCCAGTCTGGAGAATACTTTTTCATCCAACCTTTCCACGTCTCCCGTGTAATACCAATCGATTCAGCATATTTATAATATTTTGATTTCTTCCGGAACTCTCGATCACTGAACCACCCCTTCTCTGGATAGTTGGGATCGAGATACTGGTAGGTTGTTCCGCTTGTCTGCCCAAGATAGTAAAAGTTGCACGCTTGGTAAATAGTACCAAGCTCTTTTGCTTCCGGATCTGAATACGCAGTGAAGTATCTGAACTCTGTGTTCTTGACCATCCACTTGATTGATTGCATGATCAGCCACGAGCCTAGATTCTTGGGTGCCCACGAAATACAAGCTCCGCGTGATATTAGTTTTTCCCGGTCTCTGTTCTCTCTGCCTAGTAGGTTTGAAAATGCATTGGGTGTCGCCATCACAATTGTTCCCGCAAGAATACCCTTGTGTCGCGCTATAAACCTGTGTGTGGGTCGCGTCGGGAGCTTTCCGAGCCACTCGTGTCGTTCGATAAACTGCTTAATCTCTTGGCACTGTTGCTTGTCTTCCTTCGGCACGTACTCAAAAATAAAATCATCAATGCGAAGCTGCGCAACTGAGTACTCGCAAAGCCCAGCCTCCAGCATGTCATCCTCTAAATTGCGCATGCGCATCTCATATTGCCAGCAGTGTTTCTTATCAAAGTCTTTGAATCTCTCATGCACAACGGTCATGTTAGTTAACCGTCAAACTCAAGCCGAGGTCCTCTGCTCTATTTCTTAACTCAATTATTGCTGGTAAAAACAGCGATTGAATTATGAACCCTTCTTCCTCGGATATCAGATAATGATCTTCGCCGTTGTGCTCTTGGACTACGCCAGTCTGCGCTATGCGTAGTGTTGCAGATAGCCCGTCTAGGCTAACAAATAATTCACATAAAGTCTTTACTATGTCTTCTGAGGAACTGCTTCCTGGTGCGGCATAATCAGCCAGATGAGATCTCGTAAGCATCAATCGGATGTCTGTCTCTTTGAGAAGTTTATCGCACTCATGCTTTTGCAAAAGAAAGCCATTGCCAGCCATGCTACTTGCCCCTTCCCACACCCCAGAAATTTCTATTCTTTTTCTGGTCTGTTGTTACGACCAAAACATAAGAAAGCTTTCCATCTTCATCATATTTTCGCTGCTGGGCTTTTAATTGCAGTATCCCGTACGGCGCTTTTGGTGCTTTTTTCGCATACTTTTTCCGTGTCGGGGGAGTGTTCAAGTGCTCGATGCACCCTTCTGCAATCTCATAGTCGGAGAGTCCTTGGTCTATCCACTCGTTGAAATCGCCATCAACACACATCAACACAACATACCTCTTCGAAGGCACGTTCATATGTGAGCTTCCACTGTATCGCCCTAACTTTTTCTTGTCAGGATTCCAGTTGGGAAGAGTCTTGCCGTACTCAGTCGTCGGTCTAGGCTTGCACGGTATCGGGTTCACTGTTATCAGTTGTTTCGCCGCGCCCGTCTTCTTTCTTCGTCCCATCGAGATACTCCTTTAAATCGTCATAGCCGCCAATGAATTTCATAGTGTCTTTATCAAACACTTCCAAGATCAAGGGAACTGTCTCTTGATCAAAACTTTCTTTAAGCTCCTCAAGGACAGAGGGAGCCTTATCCATGTATGTGGTTATGTAAGGTAATTCGTTAGCGTCCAATAGCTTTGTTGCTCTTGTGCAAAACTTACACCTTTTTTTACTAAACAAATGAAAATACATTATTCTACCCCTTTAATATTTCTTTATTCTTTTTCGCGACCTCGAACATCTTGCTTTGAACAATGTTCGGTGACCCAACTACTGTTATATCAATGCCGCTCTGTCCACGATTGATATATATTTTTGTGAATTCTTGACGTTGGTCTAAGTTATTTGGCAGTAAATTCTCTGATAGGCAACGCTTCATCCTTTCATCTGCACGCATGCATACGATATGTTCTGGATTGATATACACCTCTCTTAGAGTATACGTTTCTTTTGCGATAGCTGTCCCTTCGTTGGCTAACGCTCTTTGTGGTACAACTTCTGTCAATTTAACATTCATTTTTTAAGCTCCTCATTGGGTATAGTTGGATATATGTCAACAATTTCCACCGTCCATTTTTCACCTGCATATATGACTTGGCAATCTTTCAATGTGCCTTCCACCAAGAGCACGTTTGCAGGTTTCGATGTTTGGATCCACCTAGAGACCACATTGTCATCATCAAGTTGACGTAACCTCACCCCGGCTGGTAGATATACCAGTGCACCCTTAGAATATTCATGATGATTTATATTAGTCATTTGCTTCGACCGTATGTTGTTCTTCAACCGGCTCCGCGAGGGCGTTTTGTCCCAACAGAACCGATTGAAAATCATTGAGGATTTCCTGACAGTCTTGTAATATTAGATCCAACCGCATCATACGCTTTCGAGCTTCATCAATAGATTCCCAAGCTGTCCGGTAGTTGGGCTGAGTCGATGTCAATTCTGTGACAGCCCCCACAAGAGACCTTTCGATTTCCGCATGTGGATCTTCATACTGCCGCACTAGCTCCGCCACACGAGCGGGTACTTCGTCCATGTCTACTGTAAAAGATATTCTTACTCTATTATTTGTTTCTGACAATTGTTCTCCTTTACACTGTCTTTTTAGCTTTTTTAATATCCCGTTCTTCACAAAGAAGAGTCTTAGGGCTACCAACAGGCAACACTCGATAAATCTTGGTACCACGTGCGGCACTTGTTACCGGTTGAGCATCGGATTCAATGACAACCATCATCATATCTCGCATCGTGCGATGAGCGTTAGCTCGACCACGGACCCAAGTACCGACCGGATATTTTGGATCGGCTTCGGTCGCAGCGATTACCTTCTTGGCATATTTATTTTCACACAACGCACGCCATTGACGTTCAGTGGGAACAAACTCCGGTTCCTCCAAGATCTTTTGAGCAAGATCACGGTAGTAAGGAGGGTTGGCAAGGTAGTACTCGGCACAGATCTTAGCCGTTGCTCGACGCTCTTCGGTATATTCGCCAGCCCAAGCATTTCGCTGGGCAATTGCTTCATTAGAAAAACGTTGCTCAATATTATTGAGAGCCTCTACTTGTCGTGAGGTCAAGCCTGAATATTTTTCATTTGCCTCAACAAGCGATTGAAGAAATGCAATAGTGTTCTCTGGAATGTTGCCGCCTTCAAGTAGAGTTTTAAGGCGAGGTGAGATTGTCTCATCCGTCAAGCGCTCGGCTGGCGGCGAGTGGCGATAATAATTTCGGTAATAACCCATGCTTCTCCCTATTAACCATTAGGACAATTGTAGAATACCAAGTTTAAACTCTTTTGTCAAGTAAAAAATGCATTTTAATATAACTTTTTTACTTTTTATTCTTTCTTGTCTAATAATATATAGGAGTTTATTTAAAGTGTCAAGTCTTATTTTTATTAACTCACGATAAAAGTCTTAAAAATAACGCTAACCACGGCGGCGACACCAGAACCAATAACCATCCATTGCAGTCTTTTCATTCCCTCAATTGTCTCTTCTAGCTTCGCCACTCGAAGATCCCCATCCTTAATAATCTGCCGCTCGACGTCACGAATTCTAGAATAAATTCCTTCGTCTGGATTATAAATTGCCTCTTTAAGCTTCCCAATATCTTCACATAAAGATTTGTGTGATTGTATTAACTGGTCGATCTTATTAGTTAAATCTAATATATGAGCAGTTATAGTTGGATCAAGCTTTCTTTTTATATCAAGGTTTGTTGTTGTTTCGTCTGCCATTTGGTACACCTCTTTTCAGCACACGGTAAATAGTTTTGTGATTTCTATTCAACCTCAATCACGGCGCAATTTGTTGTCAACAATGTAGAGGCGGCTGATGTAGCGTTTTGAAGCGCGTTAACAGTTACCTTTACTGGATCAATAATCCCCAGATCATTCAAATTTTCTAATTTTCCTGTTCTAAAATCAAACCCGACCGGAGCCTCTGGGTTTGCCTTAAGCGCATCCATGAATCTGCCGAGAGTTAAATCCGGTGAAAGCCCTGCGTTTTCTGCCATCTGACGAAGGGGCGCATCCAGCGCATTGAAGACTGCATTTACACCCTTCCCTTGCTCTTGATTCTCCACTTGAATCTTGGCAACCGCTCTTGCTCGGAGCAAAGCGGTACCGCCACCAGTTACCACGCCATCCAGCCGAGCAGCATGTACCGCTTCCAAGGCATCCTCAACACGATGTTTCTTTTCTATCATCTCAACCTCGGTGGCTGCACCGACTCGGATGATGGCGACCCCACTGGCGAGGCGGGTGATTCTCTCTTGTATCTTTTCACAATCGTGCATATCATCAGTCTCAGCCAATTCCGCTTTAAGGATCTCAATCCGCTTGTCGACATCATCTGGGTCTCCAGAGCCTCCGACAAGAGTTGTATTAAATTTCGATGTTTCTACTGTTTTAACTTCGCCTAAGTGTTCCAGTTTGACATCCTGCATCTTAATCCCTGACTCTCGGCTAACAAAAGTTGCGCCAACAGACAACGATAAATCCTTAAGCATGTTCCGACGCTGTTCTCCATAAAAGGGTGCCTTCACTGCCATAACTTTAAGCGTGCCACGAATACTGTTCATGATTAACGCTGCTAGTGCTTGCCCTTCAACTTCTTCAGCTATGATAGTCAAGGGGCGTCCTTCGCGAGCGATCAATTCTAATACGGGCATCATATCATCGACAGCAGAGATTTTATAATCTGTCACAAGAACAAAAGAATCATGATGATTTGCTACTGCGCGGCGTTCATCGGTGACAAACTGATTGGAAAAATATCCGCCATTGAATCGGAAGCCCTCTTGCACATCGAGGCTGCATTCCATAGATCTTGCCTCTTCTACTGTAATAGCTCCATTCTTTCCAACCTGATCAACAGCCGTTGCAATCATCTTGCCGATAACAGCATCACCGTTGGCTGAAATCGTAGCAATATTTTCGATGTCGTCGACGCTGGAAATAGGAGTTGCGTCATCTCTAAGAGCTTCGACAATCTTCTCTGTCGCTTTGTCGATGCCGCGCTTAAGTTCAACTGGGCTAGCGCCAGTGGCAATGTGTTTCTGAGCCTCTACAAGTATTGCACGTGCTAATACTGTTGCAGTCGTTGTGCCATCTCCAGCCACTACGTTTGTCACAGACGAAGCTTGCCTCAAAATCTGTACTGCGGCGTTCTCTACAGGATCGTCCAAGTCAATGAACTCTGCAACTGTAACACCGTCCTTTGTGATGATTGGTCGCTTGCCCTTCTGATGAAGGATAACGTTTCTGCCCTTGGGACCAAGGGTGCTGGCAACGTTATCTGCCAGTTTATTAACACCGTTCAAAATCCTCTTTTGAAGATCCTCATCGGAACTATATACTTTACTCAAAGTTTCACCTATTTCCTTGTTGTTTTTCTTTCTTGCGGCTTGATAGAAATCAATTCAACCAAATATGGTTTTTTCTCCACATAATGTCGAATAGCCCCCTTGCCCTCATACTCAATCTTTGGACGTACGCTAATCAAAGTGTTTTTCTTATTGGGTTCAGAGCCCATATTCGCGTCAAAGATATAAAGATATGGAGTGCCCGTTGGTGTTAACACTAACTTCGCAGCAAAATTAACCTTATTGGCAATCACATCGTCAAGTGTATCATAAAAATCCAACACTTTAAAGTCTCTATGAGAAAGATGAATTAATTCAACGCCCTTTTCCTTTAGCACAGCCTGTGCACGGATTCCTGCGGCAAACTGAGATAAGAATTGCTTTTCTGCCTCGGGATCATCACCAGCCAGCTTTTGCTGAATTGCCTTCTCTGCTTCTTTGTACACCGGAGTGGCGGCGTTGCGGATAGAGAGGCTTCCCTTGTTTTTAATGCCGATGTTGGGGTTTGTTGCGGGATCGACTGCCCTCTCCCAGTCTTCCCTGTGTTTTTCGCCGATATCGGCACCGAAAAGAAGAGAAAACAAGCCAGATAGCTGTTCCCACGTTCGACCGATCTGTCCAAGCTGTTCGGTCGCTCCGGCTTTAAGGGAAATCTTCCCAATGCTCACATCTTCCCCGTTGTTGATAACCCGTACATCGACCTTGGTACCCTTTTGATCGCTTGTGCCATCAGCCAACACATGTATTTTATTTTCAACATTGTTGACATACCACTCTAGTGTCTGATCTAGTACCCTATTTGAATTCGCATATGCGACGGCTGAATCGAAAAGGTCATCAACACTGTCTCGCTTCTCCGGGTTCATGAGATCTGTAAAGTTGTTTCTTGACAGTCCCACTGTCAGAGTTACCTGATCGGTTGCAGAACCGTCAGGGCTTGGAACGGGGTTGAAAACAAGAGTTTTCTTAATTGTCTTTTTCCCTTCCTCTCCGGACTGTTTGTTCAACTTTTCTAAAACCTGAATTACTGTATCTTTTGTTATAGGAACCATGTCATCAGTATTACTAAATCTCGCAGCCAATGCTGCTGACAATATCCCCTCGGCGACGTCGCCACGGTTTGCCACCTTCGCTCCGATGGCGGATCCCTGTGCTAACGCAACCTGCACAGCGGCACCTGTCGGAGAAACAATCTTTGCACTAATGATATTTCCCTCTTCCTCTCTAGTGGGCTCGATTTTGAGTTTATCGCCGGCAAAATCAGAAAAATCTTGCCATGCCTTGCCGCGAATGGGGCGTGGACCCGTGTTTGTTAATACGATACCGGGAAGCTCTGTCTTTGCGTGTGTCACTTTCTTAATGTCGATATTTGGAAATTTCTCTTTAAGAAAATTTATAAACTGTGTGAGGATGTCATTCTGCTCCAAGGATCCGAGTGGACCTTCTGAACCTTCGCTGTTCTTATTATCGCTCTCCGGGGGCTGCTCATCTTGCGGCGGTGGTGATGGCTCTTCTTCCTCGTGGATCACCTCTCGGATGATGTCAACAAGATAATCTTTAAAATACTTCGCGTCGTGTTCGCGGAACACACTAATCTTTTTTACCATAAACTACACCCTCGCAATCAAATATAATTAGTCGTTTCCGAGACTAAAACACCTCGTCAGCGATACCCAATTCAACGGCTTCTTCAGCCGTGAGATAGACATTCTGACGGCGATCAAACAACTTCTTGATGTAGCGTGCGGTCATATTGGTTTCAGCAACAAGAGCCTTCACATAACGGTCCTGTGTCCACTTGGCTTCATCCAACTCGTTCTCCAAGTTGTGAATCTGACCAACGTGCCCAGAAGCAACGCCGTGCATCATAACGCGACAGTTCGCGCCAATCTTTCGCTTACCCTTAGTACCAGCAGCCATCAGGAGAACCCCGGCTGACATGATCTTCCCAATGCCGGTTGTAGCGATGGGGGTACCCTCTGATCGGCACCAGCGAATAGTGTCGTATAAAGAAAACATGTCTGCGGCACTCCCGCCGTGCGTCGATAATACTAGTTCAATCGGATCTGGTATGCAATCGCCGCCGTCGTTCTTTTTTTCGTGTTCAGCCTTCTTCTGCACATTGAGGGCACTTAAAACTCGCAGAGCATATGCAACCTCGCCGATCTTTTCTTCATCGACCTCGCCATACATATTAATTAATTGTACCTTGGGTTTCTCTTCTTCGGTCGCAAGCAACAAAGATTCGATGAGTTCCGCTGCGGTATTCTCTTCTGTCTTCTCTTCTGGCTCTTCTTCTACTTTCGGCTTCTTCTTTTTACTAGCAAGATGTGATTTCAAAATGTTATCCTTTTTTATTTCGGGCATCGATTCCAAGCTTTGTGGATTTAGGGTTGCCTTTTCGATTCAATTCTATCAGCTTATAAGGAAAATGTTTAGCCCATTTTAACCATTCTTTTTCTGTTCTAAAATCTCTCGAAAAAAGGAGCACCCTTGTTTGACTAACGGGATTCCAGCCAGAGCCAGACTCTTCCCAATCACTTACCACTCGGAATAGTTTCTTTGCAGCGCGACCGTCGACATCGTTGACCTGCAACCTATATCGTAAACCTTCGTCGCAATAATCTTCTTTCCATGCAGTTGCTTCCATGATTCTTCTCCGTATTATTCTTTAATCTCTATATGAAGCTTTCCTTCTTGTATAGAGAGTTCAAGTTCATCATTAGCATATCTCTGTATCAGACTAACATAATATTGCATCTGTGTCAAGGAAATTTTCTTGGCGGCACGTTGGTCTAAGCACCAGCCCACAACAGAATTGATAACAAACACCTTCCCTCCGTGAAAAACGTTTTGGTCTTCGTGAAGAAACTTGTATTTGTTTATAAAAGCTCGTACCAAAGCCTTGCGTGCGCGGCGAACTGTATATCCTTGTCGATCATCCATTTCCTTCAGTAAATAAGGCGCTGCGAACAAAATCGACCAAATTATCGTAATTTAATGCTTCTTTTTGTGTCATTCCGCGAATAGAATCGTCTCCGGTGTCCTTTTTGCCTCGGACTGCACCTGAGATAGCCGGTTGATCGGCACTGGGGGCTGTAGCCATTTTTGCTTTGTTGCCCTTTGTCTTCTTCGTAATCATCTTAACCCCACCCAGACCGCTCAAGTGCTCGGCTGCTGCGATGACGTCAGGATCTTGCAGTTCTTCTTTAGCGGTGGCAATCACCAAGTCGTTTAGATTCTGCCCCAGCTTGCCGCCAGACTTTTTAACCAGAGTGCGCATGCCCTTCAGCACAGTCTGACCAGCAGGGTTTTCTACCGGAGTGTTAACCCACTGTTGAAGTCTAGCAACGGCTTGCTCCATCTTGGCTTTCTCGTTCGCAAACGCTTCAGGGTTCTTCTCTGGGTTTAGATCGTCCGGAAGCATGTCTGGTGATATCACTGTAGGCTTCGTCAAGAGATCGCCGGTATTCAGATCAAAAATATTATTGTAGACATCAGATAAAATGGTCACGTTCTTATTCGCACTGAGTGCCTTAAGATAACCCTGAGATTGTACGACGTCTTGCTGATATTTTTGTGAAATACCCGCTGTTCTTTCTGCTCCGACAACTCGTTGTCTGCGAGCGTCGCGATCAACAGATGCTTGCGTTGGGACATTGACCATAAACACGGCAATGTCATAGCCCAGCTTGGTTAGCGCCTCAATACGCTTGACCATCTTTGGTACCTGCTCTCCAGTAGTATCAAATGTGAGAGGATTTGCAATACTGATCAGATTGCTTGTGTGTGCTCGGCTGGCATTCTGTAAAATTGTGCGAGAGTGCTGCTGGAGCGCCTCCAGTTCAGCATCATCACCGTCTTCGGAATTCGCGAACTTCATACTAATGCCGAAGGCTGGGAACACCTCTTCAATCCGTTCATCGGGATTGGAAACAACAAAATCACTTGGGATACCCAAAAGATTCTTGCTAATATATGATTTTCCTGACCCTGCGGGTCCAAAGATATAAATTGCCTTGAACGGGTATTTGCTCTTTAGAATACTCTTTTCGTCAAGCATCTCTGGAGATTCTAACAAAGAGCTATGGCGTGCTTTCTGGACCTCCTCTTTAATAAGCTGTTTAATATCTTTTAGTTGCATATTTTTATCCTCTCTTTATATTTTTTTGCATGAACGCCATAGCTTCATCCCAATTATTAAATTTAAAAATCCCAGCTATCGACGATGGCAAGCCACTTTTAAACTTTTCAATCACAGAATCTCGCCATGCCTTTGTTGCGCGTTCATCCAATGCTTTAATTAGTTCCAAATCATCGCCAGTTACGCCATCTTCTTCTAATTTTTTATATTTCAGTTCTCTGGCGAAATATATATCTTCATGTACAGTTGACAACACTATCAACAACGATGTTGCTGTCTCAATTGATAATCTGACCAACTGTCCCAAACGGAACAGTTTAGATAAAATTTGAAAAGCAAATGCTCCCGCAAAAAACCACAATGCTTCTGGACCCATGTTATTCTCCTGTTTCTAATACTTCTAAAATCTCTAAAATTTCAGGCGACAAAAATTTCCCTGATTCTACGTTTTCAATTGTTTTTAAGATGTGTCGTTCTACAAGCCCCTTAAAGGGGAGCATCCAGTAGTAACTAGATCCCGTAAACTGATTTCTAAGCCAAAAAACGCTAATTCTATCCCCTGACAGGTGGTGGTGTATGGCTACTGTTACTTTATATGCACGCCACTCCAGCCACGCACGACCTGGGCTGGGCAATGGCAACAGGAACAAAAGAGCTAGTAGCCACCATAAATTCCAAAAGGCACCGAAGGCAAATAGCGTAAAGATCTGCGGAGATAAATATAATATATTAAAAAACCAGCCCAGTCTCTTTCTATCTTTAAGGTGCACATATTCGTGTGCTAATATATTTATTTGCGACGTCAAAGACGCGCTCCACGGCAGTTCTGGTACGTATACGCGAGGGTAAAGGGTTGTGACGTATCTAGTCATGAAGCCCTTATTAAAAAACAAAACCGCCGACAAGGTGCGCATTAAAAGGCTGGTTTTCTTACTACAAAGTTGAAATCCCGGTATTTGTTCTTCTATATAACGAACTAACTTACTAAGTTTCTTTTCCGGGCTCACGTTGTTGCAACCTTTTTTCGACCTTTCCGGCGGTATCTGTCTTCACTTATTACCGTTCTTGGGAGAGGATAAATCTATGATTACTTATTAGCTTTCTTGAGAAGGCGAGCAGCTACCCGACGGGCAACCTCCTGCACGATCTTCTCATCGTCAACTACTTCAACATCGGCTGATTCTAGCTGTGTGAGGCTGTCGTCTGTGTTCTTCGCAGTCTCGACTGTCGTAGAGGTTTCATCATCCGTCGTGTCGGTAGCCTCTAAAGCTAACTCATCTTCTACGGGTGCTTCTTCCTCCGGAGCAACTTCTGCATCCAAAGCGGGCTCATCAAGAGCGGGTGCTTCTTCACCGGCACCAGCGTCAACCGTTACACCGTGTTGAGACAGCGCAGTGGTCATTGCGTCGGCGACAGCTTCTGCAACATCTTGTGCAATCTCTGCGGCAGCTTCAGCAGCGGCTGGATCAGCAGCAGGTGCTTCTGCGTCCATTGGAACTTCAGCAGCAGGTTCTTCGGCAGCAGGAAGCTCTTCCTCTGCACCCAATCCAGCTTCTGGAGCTTCTTCTTCTGGTTCCTCTTCGATGCGATCAAAGAACCCTTCGCCAATTGGTTGAAGACCGGCAAGTCCCATAAAACGACGAATCGTGTTCTCATCAAGTCTATTATTACTCATTATATTATCTCCTTAGATGGACAATAGTGTTTCTCAAATAAATAGTCCGTTAAAACAGTTAAACCCCAATCTATAATAAAGTTTTTGGGGTTCTTAGCTGTTATAAGACTCTAAAATATACTTTGCAAGTTCTTCTCTTTTAACACCGAACTCTCGGGCTAATGACCTCTCAATTTTCTCTAATGTTTTGTCTTCGATTTGTTTGATCCTCACAAAACTAACATGCAGCCGATCAGCTACTTCTCGTAAAGTCATGTTTCCTTTGCGTGCGATTGCAAGCGAAGTACAATTCATGTCCTTTTCATAATCAATCCAGTCCCTGCATTCCTTTACCGGGCAGGAAACCCCTAGCTCTAAACATTTTGCTGAACATTCTGGTATGTTCTTTCTAAGTAAATCTTTCTTTTTCATATTTCTGGGTTCTCTCTCTCAATGATGTCAAAAATATCTTCCACTTCTTCCTCGTTCAATCCAAATTTATTTTTTACCCCCTGTGCTGTTTTGAGTAACCTTTGAGAGTCTTTCCGTTTGGCGTTTGATTGCGCACCAAGATCACCCTTAAGTCTGTCAATAAAATCAACAATCGCTTCATCTTTATCAACATATCCGGCGATTAATCCTCGGAAAAAGCTACTCTGTGTCAGCCCATCATATTTTAAACGCACCTTCATCTCCGCATGTGCTTTGTCGGTCGAATAAAAAACAATCTTTTTTTTATTGTGTCCATACTCCATAATATTATTACCTTAGCAATATGTGTGCGTTGCTTTCCACTTGACTAGCACCGGTTTGTTTTAAGAATTTTGCCTTGGACTGAAACTCGCTCATTGTGCGTGCGCCAGTATATGAAAAGCCACTGCGTATACCCATAGCCAAATCATCCATAATGTTTTTTGCAGCGCCTTTGTATGGGATCGTTGTAGAAACCCCTTCTGGCGCTGATGTCAATCGACCTCGCCACGCAGTCTGGGCGTCGCGACTAGCCATACCACGATATACTTTATAATCTAAGCCGTCTCCTTTCGTATGTAGATCGCCAGGACTTTCATCGGTACCCGCAAGAAGCGAGCCAAGCATTACAAAGTCTGCGCCAGCGGCTAAAGCTTTAACGATATCCCCAGAGTTTTTAATTCCGCCGTCGGCAATGATTGGAACATCAAGCCCTTCGGCAGCGCATTCAAAAATAGTTTGAAGACCGGGTACCCCATGACCCGTTTGAATCCGTGTTGAACAGATTGATCCTCCGCCAATATTACAGCGCACGGAATCAGCACCCCAGTCGACCAGATCCCTGAACCCTGGAGCCGTAGCGACGTTGCCAGCCATAATGTGCACAGTATGTCGACTTTTTATCTCGCCGATGGCGCGTTGAACTAATGCGTGATGACCATGTGCCACGTCAATACAAAGGACATCTGCGCCAGCTTGGACAAGTGAAGAAGCTCTCTCCAAATAATTATCAGTCACTCCAACAGCGGCACCAAGAAATCTGCATGCAGGATCTCTCAATGCTAGTTCCACTAATCGACACTGTGAACCAATATCGTTATAGCGGTGTATAATTCCAAGCCCCCCCTGTTCAGCAACCACGATTGCCATATCACTCTCAGTCACGGTATCCATCGGACTAGATATGATCGGCACTTCTAATTTTATATCTTCATCCAATCGATTGGAAATAGAAATTTCCGACCGACTTTCAATATCTGAGTATTGCGGCACTAGCAATACATCATCGTATGTCAATGCCTCATGCATCCATAGCCTCCTTAATAATTTCTTGAGCTTTGCCCCAGCACTCTGGGCAGTATAGACGAACAATTTCTTCTTTTTCTCTGACTACTACGTTCCAAGTCATAACCATTTCGCGGTCCTGCTTGTCAAATTCCAGTTCACATGCACTGCACTCATCTGGTAAGTGCTCGAACATATTCATCTTCTGTTTGAGATCACGTTCAAGTTGTTTCTTTGCTCGTTTCTTTTGCTTTCTTTTTATTTTTCGATCTATAGAACTCATCGATCCCCCGTTGAACCAAATCCGCCGTCGCCTCGCGAGCTTTGATTATTAATTGGTTCATCAACAGCGACGAAATCACAGGTTTCAATCGGGATCAAAACAACTTGCGCTACTTTGTCACCGGGAAAGATCTTCTGTGTTGTGTGTCCTAGATTATGTAAATTAATAAAGACCTCTCCATCATAACCCGAGTCGATGACACAAGCACCAACAATCAAGCAACGCTTGGACGCAATCCCAGACTTTTTTTTTACTTCTAACATATACCCAGGTGGTATTTCAATCCGCAGCCCAGTGGGTACAAGACATGAGTCCCTTGGACCGATCCAATATTCATTTTCCTCGCCAATACAGTGATTTCTTTCATCTGGATTGAAACAATAAAAAACATCTGCACCTGCATCGGCTGGGTGTGCCCGTTGTGGTACCTTTGCGCCATCACGCAAAAACTTCACTTTCAGTTTCATATTATTTACCTTTCTTTTTTGTTGATTGAAGAAGTTGTAGCGTCTTAATCAAGCCTTGTGATGCAATCAACCGCTCCACCTTCTTAAAATTTTCACGGGCGACGCCCAGAAGACCGTCGTTATCGCCTTCTATTTCCTCAACACCAAGTAACTCTAAAAGACGGGTTGCCTCTAATCTCATCATACTAATATGATACTCCTTACGATCTTCCGAACAAACGTCTCGTGCAGTAACCGACTCTATTCGATCAGATAGGGATTCAATGATCATATACATCTCTTTTTCTTTATTCATTTTACTACACTATCCTAAAAGTTTAAAATTATATCTTAAGGATCTCGTGCTGAATCCCCAGTCTTCGCTATAATCCAGTCGCGCCATATACGGTCTATTGAGATGAACCACGTCTTTCTTCGGGTCGACAGACCAGCATTTAATAGTGGTGTTTCGACTGGTAGAATCCACAACCTTCACTAGCCAATAGGTCCGACCCTTGCGAGTCTGCTTCTCAATTACCTCCCGAGGAATAAACCATGCCACACCAAGGTCATGGTCCCAATCTCCCAACGGAGGAACACAGTGATCAGCTAACTGCTCCTCTATATAATCATCCATCACTAGTGCAAACGGAAAGACTCCGGTCAAGTTGACCAAGTATTCAATCTTCTCTTCATCTGTAAAGTCTCCTTCCGGTTCGTACATCTCAATATTTTCGTTTAGCTTCTTACGAGTTTTGGGTCGATCAACCACTGCCGCAGACCAGAAATGCTTAAGCCCAGAGAAACGATCATCGACTAACTCGTTCAGAGCCTGTGCTCGCACAAGAACATCCAGAGCCTTTTTATTTAATTTAGAATAAATTATTTCTTCATCGAATAACAAATCCTCAACAGTATTAAACGGGCGGCGAGTGATAATCTGTTCAATCGCTGCGTCTCCCAATCCCTTGATCGAAGTCAGGGGCTGAATCAAAGTTCTCCCATCGGCAGAGATCTCCCACACCGTGCCAGATGAATTAATGTCCAGCGCCGCAATTGTAAACCCTTGAGATTTAGCTACATTGATTGCTGTTTCTTTTCTGGCTTCTGGCTCTTTGTCCAGAAACGCTGCCATCCACTCTGAAGGGAAATAATGCAGAAGATGGGCACACTGATAGCTAAGAATGCTGTAGCTAACAGCGTGGGACTTATTAAAACCATACCCTGAGAAGTACTCGAACTTTTCCCAGAGTCCTTCGGCGAAGGCTTTCGAAAGTCCTTTATCGATACAACCTTCGATGAACTTATTGTAGATTTTAATTTTCTTGGCATCTGTGGAGCCTGTTCCCTTTTTAGTTAGAAGCTTGCGGAGCATATTCCCTTCATCAAGAGAAAGGTTCTTACCCAGCTTATGTGCCAATAAAGCAATCTGCTCTTGGAAAATCAAGAACCCATAGGTCTCTTCGGTAACCTCTCTAATTAATTCATGCCCATAGACAACATCGTTAGGATTGTTTTTCGCCTCCACATATAACTCGTGCACGTTCGCACTCAAAGGACCGGGACGATAGATGGATGTGATCGCCGAGATATCAATAATACTTGTTGGCTTGGCTTTTTGGCAGAATGTTTGTGCACCTTTCTCTGTGAACTGAAAGACACCAGCCCACTTACCCTTGTGAAAGATGTTCTCGTAGATGGCTTGGTCATCAAAATTTATTTTATCTGGATGGAGGTGTTCATCATAATACTCTTTGACCTGTGCGAAGGTTGGATCTGCGATACCTTTGTGGCGTCGGAGGATGTGTTTAATAGCTCCCTCCATCATTCGCAGAGAAGCCAAGCCAAGGATATCAAATTTAATAAACCCTAGTGGTTCCAAGTGTCGGACGTTCTGTCCTTCCGACCACGGGGTCTGGCGTACGCCCCCACTGTTAATCAGTGGCATCCATTTATCAAGATTCTCTCCAACCACAACACCACCGGCATGGCGGCTAACGCTGCGAACCTGTCCGTGTAAAGCCTCGATGTGTGTTTTGATGTCTGGATATTTATCAAAGAACTTCTGAAGCGTTGGGGAGAACTCCACAACCTCATCAAAGGTTGGGGTATATACTCCTGCTTTGATCCCGTGTTTCTTTTTTGCGATAGGAGTCGCTTCATTAATCATTCGCGATGTGACTGGATTAACCTCAATAAAAGGAATCTCATATAGCTTCGCAATGTCCTTGATTAAAGAACGCAGCTTTAATGTATTAAAGTTTGAAATAGGAACAACCGTGCTGTCGCCCCACTCTTCAATAAGTTGTTCTTTAAGAACCATTGGATCGGAGACATCATAATCAATATCCGGATAATCTGTTTGGTCTCTCCGCATGAAACGCTCAAAGAGTAGATTATATTTGAGAGGATCGACCTGAGTAATACCGATCAAAAAAGATACTAAAGATCCAGCGGCGGAGCCACGACCTGCGCCGACAAGCTGTCTTTCGAGAGCTTTGTCTGATATGGTTTTCATTGTCAAGAAGTATTTTGTGAAGCCTCGATCTTCTATAATCTTCAATTCATACTTGATGCGATCCACGTAGTCCGATAATCTAGGATCGTCTGCGCCCATGTATTTGCGAAGCCCAGTGACACAACACTCTCTCAGTGCGCGTTCGGGTGTCTTACCCTCTGGAACAACAAAATCAGGTAAGCGTACCACATCATCAGGCATGAAGGTTTCAATCCGATTATGAGCGATATCGTGCGTGCGTGTGATCGAAGCTTTGATTAAGTTATCGTCATACTCTTGTCCGAGTGCAAAAGAATATTCTTTATAAGCCTTCCACATCTCATCGCCATTCTTAGGATATAATTCGTAGCCGATATCATCGATGCCTTCTGGAAGCTCGGTACTCATCCAACTGGGCATGCCTCCTTTACCGAGCCAGCCCAATCGTTTGTAGAGTTCGCGGTCGCGCCACGCCTCTGGACTTGGGTAGTGACTGTCTGCCGTAGAAACCAACTCCACGCCATACTCTGTTGCGACTTGAATAATATGCTTGTTCAGTTCATGTTGTTCTGAGATGTTATTCCACTGAAGTTCTCCATACCACCGGTCGCCGAAGATCTTTTGCATCTTCTCGGTGGTCAACCTCATTGCATCCATAATAGCATCAGGACCATCATCTTTATTATCCCAATAATTGCCAGCATACACACCGCCAAGACAAGCAGACGTGGCAATAACACCTTCACTGTGAGCAGCAAGCATATTGTAATCAACACGAGGATACCGATAAAAATTTGTCCCATCATAGCTCTCCGATATGAGCTTAAATATGTTGTTCAAACCTGTTTGGTTCATTGCCAACAAAATAAGATGGTTCCTTTTGTTCAAAAGACTCTTGGCACGCTTGCTTGCGTTTTCGTCCTCAATAACCAGCCCGCTTTTCTTCTGCTTCTTTTTTGCCTCTTTCGACTCTTCATATGCAGTTTTCCACTTTGAGACAGATGGAATAAAATAAGCCTCCACTCCAAAAATCGGCTTAAAATCTTTTCCTTCCGCCTTCATTTTTTTTGCATGCAGAACCTGATAAGAGAGTCCATTCATATGCCCGTGGTCGGTCAGAGCCAACGCATCGCTTCCGTTTTGATATGCAAAATCCATATGGTCCTGCGGATATCCTAACCCGTCAAACAGCGACAAGCCGCTATGTGCATGGAGCCCCACAAAAGGAATGGCTGTCTTTGTTCTTTCACTCATTAATATCAACTCCTATTGGATTCCACTCTCTATAAGAAAGTATACATTTGGCGGGTCTATGTACCGTGTTTCCGCTGCCGGTATACTTACAAAAATTCTGCCAGCTATCAATACCGTAATACCAATCGATCTCCGATACTATAGCTTCCTCTACTTTAGCAGATTCAAAAACTTTGTCAAGAGAAAAAAACCTCGCTGACCATTTTTTATGTAGAGGCAATCTTTCAGTAGGGATTTCGCCGGATTGTTTCTGTCCCGGTACCTTATCGCCGGTCCCTGAACGGATCACTTTCATATATTCAGAGTAGTCATCTGCATCAAACGTGAACCCCAGGTATTTTCCCTCGCGAACAGTCTCCCCGAGGTCGCTTAAAAAGAATGCACGGCGGCTAGATATATCTTTTCTATATGGGCGCAACACAGAAGGTTCGTATACCCCATACGGGAAAGCGACATAGAACCTATCAGGGGCGACCCAAGTGCTTATCTGGGTTGATGTGTCAAACGCTGACCGAGCACCATATAGCACACTCCAAGCCAAGCAATCCCGCTTCTTTCGATCATTAGGATGGACAGGGACATAATAAATTGTTACGGGCTTCTTCTCGTCTGTGGGCTTAATACCATAATTTCTACCCAGGCATACTGGATCATAAATATAATCTCCGAGCCGGTGACGAATCAATGGTTGCATGTCGTCATTGCATACGACCCAGATTGTTTCGCAACCAGCCCAGGCACACTCAACCACGGCTCTTTCCACTGCTAGATAGTTCGGAGCAACAGGCATCAAAGAATCGTGCCATGGAAAACTAAAATCCAGCGGCTGTCCAGCCACGGGAACAATGCCAGCCAAGTGAAACGTCTTTTCACTGATTGTACTTTTACGCAAAGACATAAGGATATAATAACAAACTAAAAGATAAAAGTCAAATTGTATTTATAAGACGAGCCATTTTTTTTAACCTCTCAATCCCGCCATAACGATTGTATAATATTATTTCACCATCTTCAATGGCGGGCAGTTCTTTTTCTTCTGTGGGCTCTTCGGGTTCTAATTCAATAGGCTCTTCTTCTACCATCCCTGCCCATCGGCGATGTTCTTGTGGTATTAGATTTAAGAATGGGATATTTTTAATTTCTGTAACTTTCATTACTGTGCCTCTTACTTGTTTTAATTAATTCATGAAGCATGTTGTAACTGCGACCGTCTGTCACCGAGTGTGCTGAAATGATTTCTTCCTCTGTTCGTGTATCGTAGATTATACAATCAGAACTCGGATGTGAAGATACTCCATATGACTCAACATGTCTCTGTTCAGCCTCGATCCGTACGGCGTAGTATTTATATTTCGACGGGTTTCTTGTGTCACGACCATTGCGTGCGCCTCGGATACCAGCGCGGCGCATCATGTCAAGAATCTTAAATCGCACTGCGACGTCAGAGTATTCAATATCGTTCATCTGTTCTTTGGATAAGCGCGAGACAGCGACCAGATCTTTTACATTGCCTCTCTTCGCACCCATTCGAACTGAAGGATAAAAATATATTTCTCTAGCTAGATCTGAATCATCAAACAGATAGTCATATTCATGACAACAACCAGAACGAACATTGAACCAATCAAAAACTCTATATTTTTCCGGAGTATCTAAAAAAGAAACTCCTTGAATATTATCAATGTTGAATATACGCAATGTGTTATAGCTATACTCAACTTTGGTGCCACCCGAAGTGATAAATGTAGCCACTCTCTGGTGTTCATCTATGCGCATCGAAGAGAGCTTGTTTGATAACGGCAGCTTTCCGGCTACAGACATAGCAAAGAGTGCCCTGTTCCATAAATCATTTTTCGAAAACCCGACGGTTCGAATACCGTCGGGAGTTTGCATCTTATATATGACAGGGCGTAAAGCAAACGCAGTCAGATCAAAATCGGGTTCAAAAAAATCAAACAAAAATGGAGTTGAATCCTGACTGTTTAAAATCAGTGCTGCGTCATTTAGGTATGCATATGTTACGGCAGCTAAACTATGACCAACAACAATCTCATCATGATGTCTCATTATCTACCAAAGCGAGAACATAGTTCTCCAGTACAAGCTGGTGGGAAACCCCCCTGACCTTCACGCTCTTGACCATATGTCCCTCAACAACCGCACACTGACCCACCTTGAAAGAAGGCGAGTCAGGCGCAGTAGCTGTTATTCGAACCAGCATATGCTGATCGATGTTGGGAGCAATATAGCCATCTGGCACCAAGATCGTAGTAGAGTTCTCCTCTTCAACTTCCACTGGTTCGACTAACAAATGCCTATTTTGTGGAACCAAACTCATTTGCATGTCTTTCGTACGTGGTTATAGAAGTCCATCAGTTGATCGATATCGGTGTCCTCTTTGACCATTCGATATGCTTTAACTGCCATGCTGATCTCATCCTTTGAAAGCCAGCCGTTCTCTACATAGTTTGTCTTCAAAGCACGCTTCTGATCTTTATATGGTTCCATTGCGTCCTCAATTGTTCGCAAAGATTTAATATAAGTCGTAATGCGACCTTCTTTTTCTTGATATTCATTCTCAGGGTTAGACATTAACTCTCTCCTTTTAAAAGTTATAGGACCAGTATACATCCTATTTGTTCATTTGTCAAGTATTTTTTTTATCCACATTTTGCGTAGCCACATTGACCACACGAGACACAACCATCTTGATAAACCAGACCATCTTCGTCACCACACTCTGGACAGCTTTTATCCCCAGCAGGTTCTCCATCTTGAATATAGTTTTTAAGAATTCTAGCGATGCACCTAGCAAAGCTAAACATATCACTATCTTTATCTTTTTGTAGTTGCTCAACCAAAAGGCGCGGTGGGGCACCATGCCTTAAAGCTAAAGAGATCATTCGAGTAAAAGCCGACTCGTTCGGATTGTCAAATACACGAACAATATCTCTTACAACGGTTGTGTCATCGTCAATTCCGAATGTCAAGTCATATCTATTTGTTTTTGTTTTAAATCGATGTTTGGTAAGTCGACCCTCTGTGTGACGCTTTGGAATTTCGATCAGGTTTGATAAGCCACCAAGAACTTCGTAGGGACGATCATTATATAGACCAACAAGAATAGTCCACTTCTCGCCTTTGATAGTAGTGTGATGAATGTCACAGTCAACCACCTCCGGTCTTAGCGGTGCACCGTTCTGAGGGAATACTTCGGTTTCCTCCTTCTTGTTGGTTACCAGTACTCCGGTGCGACTGCCGTCCACATAAACTGTGATGCCTTTCAAGCCTTCTTTCCAACCCTTCATATAAAGTTTTCCAACAACCTCCGGAGATGTTTTTTCCGGAAGATTGATAGTAGAACTAATCGCATGATCAATGTTCTTTTGGATTGTCGCTTGAATTTCTACGCGGCGGGACCAATCTATCTGATCGCTTTCTACAAAGAAGTCGGGTAAGCCGCCATCTGTTATGTCATCGCACCCATCTTGTTGGTCGCACCAGTCTTGAACATTGTGATGATATACTTTATATTCTACCCATCGATCCCCTAAATCATCTACGAAATCTGGCTCGATGTCCTGCTCATTGTGGTTCAACTTTCGTCGGCGGATATATGAATTACGAAAAACTGGCTCCAGCCCTGAGCTAGTACGGGATAGAATTGATACGCTGCCCGTTGGGGCATTTGTTAAAATAGAAATGTTGCGTCGACCGGTCTCGGCAATCATCGCTTGAATTCGTTTTGGCAAGCGACGGATATACACATTACTCTTTTCTTTTTCCCAATCAAACACTGGGAATGCTCCGCGTTCTTGTGCGAGCCTTGCGCTCTCTTCGTATGCTTTGTCTCTCAAGGTGCTATAGATCTTGTCGATCACATCCAGACTTTCAGATGCATCGTATGGTAAGCACAAGCACGCAATTGCATCAGCAAGCCCGTGTGTTCCAAGTCCGGTTCGGCGACCATCAAGACAAGCTGCACGCAACTTTGTCCAAAGCTTCTTTTCGTCCTTGGTATCAGCAATCTTAATTATTTTCGCTAACTGATCAGCCTCAAGCTCAACCAAATCATCAGACAGGCGCATTGCCATTGTGATTGTTTCCCCAAATTGCTCGTAGTCGAAATAAGCATTCTCGGAAAAGGGTTCTTTCACAAAGTTTTTTAAATTTACAGAAATAAGACGACAACTGTCATGGGATGATAGGGGAATCTCCGCACAAGGGTTCGTTGAGATGGTCTCAAATCCCACATCAGCATAACATTCGGCTGGAAGATTCTTTTTGATGTTATCCCACATCAACAGACCGGGCTCTGCTGTCTTGGTTGCGCTTTCAACTATCGCGTTCCACAAATCGCGTGCACGAATTGTTTTTGTGTAGTTTACTGCCTCATCTGGCTCAGAATCCACCGGATATCGCAAAAGGAAATCTGCGTCCGAGTCAACCGCATGCATGAAATCATCACTTAGTTTCACCGAAACGTTTGCGCCGGTTACCTTCGACAGATCGTGTTTCATGGTTACGAATTTCTCAATGTCAGGATGTCTAACATCCATTGAAATCATTAAAGCACCACGGCGTCCGTTCTGCCCAACCATTCGACATACATAAGAGTAGAAATCAGCGAATGACCATGCTCCAGTAGTTGTACCAGCCGAGTTGTTGACTGGCGTATTTTCAGGGCGAAGTTCCGAGATGTCAACACCAACCCCACATCGACGCTTAAATAGATTCGCTAAGTCTTTACCCGTCTCTACAATCGAGGACATATTATCCTCTGGAGAAGACACAACGACACAATTAGATAGAGATGCGTGCACATGGTTGTTGCCACATCCAAACATCACAGAGCCCTGCGGTACGATCCGGTCAAACCCATCAAAAGCATCCCGAATCTCTTGATACGATAACTGTCGAGGTCCACCAAACTTTTCCTCTATCTTCGCAAATTCACTAGCCAGACGATCATGCATGGCGTCTGGTGTTTTTTCTAATATTTCACCCGCTTTATTTTTGAGGGCATATTTGGTGAGAAAAACATTGGTTGCTAACTCATCGCCCCCAAAATATTTTAAAGTTCTTTCCCGCGCTGTATCAAGTGTCATGCTTTGCCTCTTATTTTTTTCTAAATTCTTTGTACTTTTCTCGCAGTTGTTTACCCTGCTGGGCTGCTGATTGTGCAACGATTTGTTCAACCGTGGTACCATCTGGAGGTAATACTTTTATCTTAACCCGTGCCGTGTCCATAAAAATAGGGTAAATAATCCCATCAGGACCATTTCTATTTTTAGCTAAAAAGACTCTGCCCCCGTTTGTATTTTTATCTTCAACCGTTCTGGAAACAGAAAAAATAAAATCTGCCACAAAGCATTTATTAAATGCTTCCGAGATAGCTTCCATTGTAATTACTTCTGCGTTCAATCCAGACCTATTAGTTTGTGACGCAGTATAACACGGGCACTTAAACTCCTGTGCTATACCTCTGAGGTCTTCATAAATAGTCTCTAACTCATGTCTTTTTTCTTTTCTTATTACGTTTGGACGCAGTAAATCAGCATAATCAACGATGATTAAATCCGGCTCGATGTTGCGCTGTCGTAACCTCTCCAAATGACTGCGAATAGTGTTCGGTGATGCCGTCTTGGTTGGATACTCTTTAATTATTAATTGTCCGTCCAAATCTTTTACCGTCTCGTAAATGCCTTCTTTGCAACTAAAGAGTTGCGGAAGTGGAATGCCTGTTATACAGCTATCATAACGTCCAGCGATAACTGTTGGACCTAGCTCTAGTGTATAGTGTACCACAGTTTTGCCCTGCTTTAAAGCCTCTGCTCCAAGGTGCACCAACACCATCGATTTCCCTGCGCCTGTTGGGGCGATAACCACTCCTAGCTCCCCCAGTCCAAGACCACCCTTACAATGACTATCAATGATCTGCCAGCCTGTACTGACTGGATTACGTGCCTTGATCATAAACCGCTCTTCAAAGTCAGCCATATAATCATATCCGAAATCGGTGCTAGAACCCAGTTTGAGCGCGTCATTAATAACCGAACTTATCTCGTCAAACGAAGAACCTTCAAGCAGCCCAACAGATTTAATCATCGCCTCTTTGAGCTTTTGCTTTCGGCAAAAATCAAGAGCTTGGTCCTTAATATATTCTTCGCCGCCGACTTCAATCTCAGATTTATAAATTCTTGCAAAAAAGTCTCTGGTTTGTTTCTGAGTAGCTGGGTTTTCATCATCAAGTTCTGAGCGTAATACAGACAGCATTGCATCCTTTGAAGGGTGCACGTTATACTTGGCTTTGAAATCAAAAATCTTCTTCGTAAACGCTTGCAAATATTTTAACTCAAAGAAGTCTATCGATAGCACCTCTTGAATCTGATCTGCAAAAGCACGTTGTTCCATAATAAGTTGAGCGAGCCCCTCTTGGAATGCTTTACCAAACTTTGAAAAATCTGCGGATTCGTCACGCGCCATTTGCTGCCTCCTCTGCCACAATTCGTCGCATTGTTTGGAACAAACTAGTCCAGTCAAATGCGCCAAAGCCGTCTGTATTCATCATCTTGAGCACTTCAGTCTTATTAAACTCCAGTGTTGCTTCCTCGACTGTATGCCGAATAATTTTCTTGGATTGAGGAGAAAAGCTGGGAGTATAAAGCTGCATCAACTTATAGTTCTTTTCTATTATATCACGTCCACCGAGAATGTTATGGTGTGCTTTCAATTTATTTTCACATTCTTCACAATAATCAATTAGTTCGTCAATCGTGCAGGATCTCTCTTCGGCTAAAAACGGAAACCGCTTAGACATTGTAGCTAAACCAACCCCTCCAACACCCTTGAGGTTGTCGCTCTTATCTCCTGCAACAGCGCGTGCAAGAGCAAAGTTCAATGGGTGGATGCCATGTTCTTCTATGATCCTATGCTTATTTAAAGTAGCTTTTTGGATTGGTCTATGCAATACAGTCTCATCATCACACAACTGGTAAAAGTCTTTATCGCTTGATACAATAACCTTTTGCCAACCTCTTAATGAGGACATGCCAACCACATATGCGATCACATCGTCTGCCTCTATCGCAGGAAGCATTACTTGACAGACAGGCATACAATTCAAGTACTCAACCAAGCGTGTTTGCTGCCAAACTTTATTTTCCAACTCTTCATTTTCAGAGAGGTTACGAATTTCCCGATTAAGCCGGATGGGTTTGCGACCTTCTTTATAGTTCTTGTCAACGCTCTTGCGTCGCTGCGAGCCGCCAGCGCCATCCCATGCAATGACGACCTGATCCGGCTTAATGTCTCGAACTAGCTTCTGCAAAATCTTCAAGAAACCTTTGGTGCCGCCGATGGGTTGACCGTTAGTCGATAGACTAGGATCTACAATATATGCCCTAAAATACATATTGAGAGCATCGATGATTAATATTCTAGGCTTGTTAGATGCCATGACTCTTTTTGTCCTTACGGGTATTAGTACTTATGAAACAGTATACAACAGGTAACAAATAAAGTCAAGAGTTAATGTCTGCGTTGATGGTGTTTTCTTTTATTTCTTTTATTTCTTTTATGAAAGCGTTGGCGGGGTTTGTGGTGAGGTTTCGTATGTGCCTTATGCCGCCGATGATGACGGTGTGGGCGATATCGCTGTGGGCTTTGGGTATGGCTTCGAAATTTTCTTCCGTTACGCAATTGGCGACGGTACCAGCGATAGTTGTAATGAGAGCGATAGTGCTGATAATAAAAATCAGCTTGATAACCCATGCAGCGGCGATACTGCCGTCGATGCTTTCGCCAATGACGATGAGTGTAGCGCACAACATTGTCAGGGACGTGCTCATAGAACAACCATGCTCGTTCATAATGATCAAATTCAGCGACTAGAGATAAATCTAGACCAGCATTATACAAATGTTCACTGTGATAAATCAATGGAGTCTGAGCATACCATACAATAGTATACCCTCTATAATCTATCGCCATCGGCGTTGGTTCACAAGGGATTGCATATGCCGGTGAAGTAGTAGACGCTAGCGACAACAGAAGAACCGCCACACCTGTATAGAATATTTTATTTTTCACTTTCAGTCTCCTCTTCATCTCCGTAAAAATCTGATGCTTCGCCCAGACGCTTGTCAAACTTTAAAATGACTTCCTCATCCATAATTTTAAGCACACGACTGCGAAACTTTTCATCTTGCAATTTGTCTAGCCAGTGTGCTGTTTGAAATTTATCAACCGAGCCGTCCTCATATACCAACTGATACCACGCTCCAGCATTTTTTAAATTATCAGACCCCTTGATAGCATCCAACCAACTTTCCTCGTCTTGGACTCCGACTTCCTCGCCCCAAAGGATTTTAAATGCACTCTGGCGACCTTGTGTTCCAAAACGAGATTTCTGAATCTTGGCTTTAACCTCTGAGCCAATGCGGAACCCGCGATCATCCATAACAAATGCGTTCTTAGCCTTACGTCCTGTGAGCCAGATGCGAAGTGAATACGCATAATGCATTGCTTTTCCACCGGGGGTAAAGTATGGAGTGGTAAGCGCTTCGGCAATATTGCTAGTAATATTTGTTTTAAGTTGGTTGAGAACCAAGAAAGTTGACTGACTATTGGCGATAGGGACGGTTAACTTTGACATACCCTTCGATAAAATTCTTGGCTTAACTGCCATGGAAGACAGGGGATTAAAGTCTCCCTCAACGTCAGTAGTAGACGGTGTAAGCGCTAGCGAATCCCATATAAAAAGCATACGGTTCTCGTTTGTCTCCAAGAGATCCTCGATAGTTTCCAATACGAATTCTACCGACTGAGCTTGGACATACAACACACGATCCACATCACATCCACCGCGAGCCAGGAACTCCGGATCAATTGCAGATTCTGAATCAAAGTATATTACGTCAATACCCATCTTCTGTGCGTTAGCTGCGACTTGTGCTGCTAGAAATGACTTCCCTGTAGACTCTAGTCCTGCGATCTCTGTGATCTTTCCTACGGGAATTCCGGCAAGGTGTCCACGACAAATAATAGAATCTAGCCATCGAGAGCCTGTGGGAATCCAATCGTTAACCTCTGTTGGGTTTTTCTCTGCGAGATTGTGTGCAACATTGATCCCGGCTTTTTTGTTAATAAGTGCTCGCATATCTGCAATACTCAACTTGCCGACTTTTGTTTTCTTTCCTGATTTTGGTCTTGCCATGTTCCTATCTCCCATTAATATAAGTTAAGGCACCTGATAACCCTATGCCTTCCTGTGGGTTCGAACTAACCTTCGGAAATTTCAACTAGTTCTACTTCAAAGTTAAGATCTTTACCCGCTAGTGGATGATTGTGATCGAGTTCGATCTCTTCATCTTCTATAGAGTTAATCTTGGCTACGAGGGGCTGTCCGGTTGGAGTCGTTCCTTGCACAGAGTCTCCAACTGAAAAAGCAAAGCCCTCGGGAAAAGCAGCTTTAGGTACCTTTACAATTGCTTCTGGGTTTCGGGGTCCGTATGCTTCGTCAATTCTGAAAGCCTTGACTTCTCCTACGTTCATGCCAACAACCTCTTTTTCGAACTGTGGAAGAAGACTGCCCGCCCCCAATTGGAAATCTAAGGTTTGACTGCGTGAGCGTGAATTATCAAACTCCGTGCCGTCATCTAATGTGCCCTTATAATGGACTTTTACACTCTGTCCTTGTTTTGCTTTGCTCATATTGTATATAATCCTTATTAAAGTAAAGTTTGAGACACCTGTAGTAACCCGTGCCTCCCTGCGGTTTTTTATTTACCAGTTTACGCCAGTGGTCGCTGCACAGCGCCAGAAACTCTTAACATCGGGAATGTATGTTACATGAAAGGGAAGACTAAACCGACCTACATCGGCTGTATATCCAATCGCAGTAACAAGATGAACGTAATTATCATCTCCGCCTGGGTCAAATGGTGCGACGTTAGCTCCAACAGCAAGTTGAAGTTGTTCAGCAAACTCGAACCCAATCAGTAAACTAGCCGAAGGTGCAAAAACACTTTGGTCTAGCCCTGACACAGAAAAGTTCTCCACAAATAGGATATCGAGCCACTCTCCCCCTCTCAGGGTTTGCTGTAATTCGAATCCCAAAATAAACATATGAGGTCGACTTAATTTGTCAGTCTGGTCTCCTTTGTGTAGATAGGAATAGCCGAAGCGAACCCCATTTCGCGTTTTCCAATCGCTCTCTTCAGCAAATGCCGGTGCCGCAAAGCACATGGCTAAAATACACAATAAAATATTTTTTAACATTGTTTTTCCCTTGTCATATAAAAACTGAGACACCTGATAACCCTGTGCCTCCCTGTGGGATTTCTTTAACTGCCGAGCAGTTCGTCAAACGCATCAGAAACGGAATTAGCCTCGGAAGACTTACCGCCGCCAGTAGACGATGCATACTTGACGGTTTCAGTAGAGGCTGCTTCAGCATCTTCATCTGACAAAAGAAATTCATCAAGCATGGCTTGGACGTCTGCCGAAGTTTTGCGATCAAACAGATCCTCAAAATTCGGAATGGCATCCAAGATTTCCTTACATCGCTCTGGAGTGACATCTTCGCAAAACTGTGAAGTTGAACGCTTAGGAGTAAGCTTTGTCAGTGGGAACTGACCACCCGGAGGCTTGCCGTATACCATAACCAAGTCTGTTCCAGCATCGGTATCAGTAATATCTCCATACTCTGGGTTTAACACCAGATTAAGAAGAGTTTCGTACGCCATCTTTCCATAGCCCCATACACGAACTCCATGTTCTTCTTCTCCACGAACCATAACGGGAGAAAAGAAACGTTGACGCGCAAAGAGTGACTTAGCCATCTTCTTGCTTCCTTCGTTATCTTCTCGCCAAAGGTTGCTAGCAAAATCACAGACAGGACATTCCTCTCCATAATTCTTTTTTGGGCACATAAACCCAGAGTTCTTGCCCACATTATAGTGGAACCAGTAATCCTTGAATGGATCTCCATCCGCAGTCGGAATAATCCGAATTGTTTGTTCTCCATCCTGCGGTTTCCAAAACCCGTTTCGTTGGGATTTTCCACCGCGATTTTCAAGAGCGAATTTTCGTTCTTGAATCTTCTTCAAATCAATAGCCATTGGCTTTTTCTCCTAGTTGTTAAAGTAAACTCAGCTAATCTTCCAAGTTTCTAGTTTATACTGTAACACAGCATGTTTCTTTTGTCAAGCACTTTTTTATTTTTGTATAGCAGAACTTCTTGCTACCGCAAAAACATAATCCTGCTCATACTCAGTTGAATATATCCCGTATGATGTTGTCAGGTTATCATGCGCAGTGAGCGCAGCTTGCGTTTCAATTTTTCCCAAAAGCTCAGAGTCTTCGTTAAGTTTTTCTTTATTTATTGCATAATAATACCACTTCTCTCTCGGATAGTCAAGTGGAAAAAATAGATTTTCTTTTCCAGTTGCCATATCAACGATCCCGACGGTCAAAAGCCGAGATGTCTCGTGGGGTGAAGAGAAATTACTTAACACTGGCTTTGTGTGAGTATATACCTCAAGCATATGAAGGGTCGACACAAGGGTTTCACGAATCTTTTTATGATATGAAGCTACCGTAAGATTTGGCAATGCTGTTGCAACAGTCGGAATATCTACAATCGTCATTTTTTCAAATACCGCTGATCTGGCATATTCCTGTAGCACTCCATATACTGTCGCCTCATTTAAAGAGGGCTTGTCTGAAGATGTGTGAAGATAAAGTACGCTTATATTACAATTTTTTATATATGATAGGACTCTCAAAGAAGCTGCTGAAATTATGTCTGCGCCGTCAACGATAAATAATACTTCGCCTTTGACTGCCCTAAAGAAGTTTTTAAACGATGGACACTTTTCCTCATAAAGCACCGGAGAAGACTGTCCCTTGATATATTTAGTCTTGCCGTGAGCCCTCTTGTTCCCCACTAGAATATTATAAACTTCATACTGAGGGTATTCTTTGAAAACATTTGCGACTGCACATGCCTCTTCTCCTAACCCGATTACCACACTCATTATCTCCACCTCGCCATGTTTCCAAAGTCTTTTCCCACAGATGCATTAACAACATAACGACCAAGGTCGGTATTGCCAAACGTTATTACCATCTTTTCTAACAGATCTGCATCTTCCTTTGCAAAATCGACAACCAATGAATCATGTAACAAAAATGATATGTTTGATTTTCGACCCTGTAGTATTTTACCAACTTCTATCGCTCTTTTTAAGAGTAAATCGCTCGTTGTACTTTGAATAATATAGTTAAGAGCGTGATGCTTGTCTGCGACAATAGTTCTATTGAAAACGGTCTTTACACATTTTCCATCGAAGTGTTCTCTTAGCACCTCATCTCGTTCATAGGCTCTATCAGACAGAAAATCCTTAGAGTTTGGATTATATAACCATGCAAAGATTCTCTTCTTTGCAGCATCTCTCGTCAAGGCACCTCGATAAATATTTTTTATATTCCATTCATGAATGTCGATATCTGGCTGCGCCTTTCCGGAAAGTGCCAAAAGAGTCCGAAGTTCTGCTGCGTTAAAGTCAAGCTCTAAAAAATAATCGTTAGTGGGTTTTACAACCGAGCGGAAACCTTTATCCAATGTTAGGATAGGGAAACTATTCTTACTTGTCGTGAGTCGACCGGTCTTAGATTTGAAAGCCAGATAGTCCACGCGGTGCGCACCTTTTTTAATTAACTTTTTATATAATCGGCGGGCGCGGGGAAGAGCCATAAGATTTTTAAGAGCACGTGCGTCGATGTTCAATGGAAGAGTCTTAATGTGACCCAGCATTTTAACCAAGTCTAGCAGGAAATCATAATTTTCTGGCTTCTCGTAATTATTGAGCACGTGCTCTGTTATCTGATTTCGAATCTCACAGTATTCTAATAAAAAATTCTGTGGTACGAGATCATAAAAACAATTCTGGTCTAAATCAACTTTCGCAGTGTCACACGCTTTAATATAATTGTGCAGCTTGGCATTTAGTTTAGTCCACTCTTCTTGCTTATGACTTGGACAGACTTCAGCAATGGATTTTCCACAACAATATAGATTGGCATACTCCACAGGCAAATCAAGGTGCGGTGTGTATTTCCACGTAGCAGATAATCCTGAAGGGATGTGATCCCGCACGATATCACCAGAAGTGTAAATACCTGCGCATTCTTTTTTTGTATCGAGGGCTTGAAAAAGCAAACAAAGTCCTATAAGATGGTTATTCTATTTTTCTTAATTAACATATTAGCATATTTCAGCGCATTGTCAAGTCCAAAACGATTATATATTTGAATTATTTCTTTAACGCTCCTATTAAATGCCGCTGGGGTGAAGTCTATACCTAGTTCCCTCAACCTAATATAGTAAGTTAATTCTAACCAATACGGATCTGGATATAATTCCTCCGCTTCATCGCTGTCAGGGTCGACTGGGTGACGTTCAACTGCTTTATATTTTGTAGTCTGAGACGAAGATAACAGTCGCGGATTTAGATTAGGAGTTGTCTCAATGAAGACAGGATATGATTGACAGTACATTCTATATGAATCAAAAAAGTAATCTCGCAAGTTTTCCAGATCAAACCGATAACTCTGATAATAATATTTTTCGAAAAGATTTTGAGCAGTTACAGAATATTTTTCCATATGTTTTGCCATTACAGGATGTTGAATATCAGCAATGAGACGCCACGGCTGGTTGGCATCAATCATAAAACCATGATTTTGTGCAGACGCTTTATAAAATTCATAGTTAACATCCTGGGTCCATGCGTACTTTGGGGAATCCTTCCCGGCTGGTTTGGTGTCTGCTATTTCTACCACAAGTCCACAGCCGTGCACTGGATACATACTCGAAAGGATCAAGGCGCTTTGACTCAGCACAGGTAGTGTGCCTCCTGACCCGTCGAATAACTCCAAGACAGTCTTGACGTATGACGGGAGATCCACAATTTGGTTTTCTTGGGCGTTTGATTTAAAGTGCCCCGAAACCAACATGTTGGTAAACTCCTCCAGAAATCGATTGTATGATTGATGTATGCTTACCCAGCCTTTTTTGGGGCTCATATTCTGGATGGCGGGATCGCCGGAAATATTTAATTTTTGTCCTGCCAAAGCTTTTGTGAAATGGGATTGAAGATCTGTGAAAGCGTCGACAACAAAGTCCACCCCCATGATGGTCTGACCGGCTGGTGTGTTGCGATATTCTTTCAGATTTGTTTCAGACAAATAAATGATATCACCACGATGGTTTAGTTTGCCAAATAGCTTCTTATCATACCAAAGATCGGCTGTCTCGTCAAGCAAAAAAGATTCTTTTGTAAAGTTTTTCCAATATTTTCTAAACTGAAAAATATCATACGATTCCATAGTATTATCAGCTATGGCTAAGTTGGATGGATCTGTGTCAATCATGATTTCTCCTTTTACTATTTAGTCATCCAATCCCACACTGCGCCCGCGTGGGCGATTGGGCTCGTCGCGGTGTAGATGGCTTGAACGGCGTCTGCACGCGCTTTCTTTTCTTCGTCCAACTTTTCTTGGACGGCTTCGGCGTAATCGTTCTTAGCTTCTTCTGCGGCGATGCGCTTCTGCTCGGCGATCTCTTCGGGTGTGGCGTTGGGAACGGCTTTTGGCGCGTTGGGATCTACCCACAAAGGTTTGTGGTTGTTTGTAAGCCAACGCTCTGTAGCTTCCGCCATCGTATCTGCTTCCGCCATCGTCGGGTATCCACTAACGGTTAAAGTCCACCCTTGCTCGTTGATTGTACTGTGCATTGAAATGTTCTGGTAAT
>Ga0098040_1000143_pt1 | contig 34831 bp, 41 predicted proteins | sample 7_EtaG_FD_75065 | JGI IMG/M metagenome (GOLD analysis project Ga0098040, IMG submission 75065) | Marine viral communities from the Subarctic Pacific Ocean - 7_ETSP_OMZ_AT15161 metaG | ecosystem: Environmental > Aquatic > Marine > Oceanic | place: Pacific Ocean | collected 2015-01-08
TAGCAGTAACTCAATAACTGACGCTGACAATAACACCAAGATCCAAGTAGAAGAATCGTCAGACGAGAACATCATCCGTTTCGACACTGCTGGTACTGAAAGAATGACAATCGGTGCTACTGGTACCGTAACCATTACTGGGGACCTTACAGTTAACGGAACGACAACAGAGATCAGTTCAACAACCATCACGGTTGACGATAAGAACATTGAACTCGGTTCTGTCGCTTCTCCTGATGACACCACTGCTGATGGCGGTGGAATCACCCTGAAGGGCGCAAGCGATAAAACCTTCAACTGGGTTGACTCAACTGACGCTTGGACATCTTCAGAACACATCGCTCTCGCCACTGGCAAGAGTGTTTACATTGATGGTGTCATCCAGTTGTCGAAGAATTCACTCGCAGCAACTGTTGTTCTCGCTGATGGTGTGATCGCTACTACCCAGTCGGCTAATGACAGTTCGACAAAGGTTGCGACTACAGCGTTCGTGATGACAGAGTTGGGCGATTACGCTACTTTGGCTTCTCCAACTCTTACAGGTACTCCAGCGGCTCCAACTGCCGCCGCAGATACGAACACTACCCAGATTGCGACTACGGCTTACGTCCAAACAGAATTGGGCGCTCTTAGCAGTGACTCAATCTCGGATGCTGATGACGACACGAAGATTGAGGTTGAACAATCCGCAGATTGGGATGAAATCGCATTTACGATTGCTGGTAGCCAAGTAATGAAACTCAATGCTAATACTCTTGATGTTACGGGCAACGTAACTTGGAACACCCCACTGAGTGCTCAAACAGCCTCTTATACTTTTGTTAGCACTGACAAGGGTAAGTTGGTAACCATGAGCAATGGTTCAGCAGTTACCTGCACGGTGCCACCTAACAGCAGTGTCGCTTTCGCTGTTGGAACTTCAATACAAGTTGCACAAATTAATAGTGGTCAAGTAACTATGGTTGCTGGTAGTGGAGTCACACTCCGATCTACACCAGGCTTAAAACTAAGAGCCCAATATTCGTCTTGCACTTGCACTAAGATAGCAACAGACGAATGGCTGATAACAGGCGACTTGGACGACTGATAAGGTAAAAAGGTATGGCTACACAACCAAAAGACCAAGGGCCCAGGAAAGACGATGTCCCTGACATTGTTGGACAAACAACCTCTAACGCTGATTCGCTGATTATTGCTGCTGGTTTTGTTGTTGGAGACCAGAGCATTACATCTGCGCCGTCAGGAAATCCTAGTGTTGTAGGCACGGTTGCTAGTCAGGTTATAGCGGCTGGCGAGATTTCGCCGCTGGGAACTGAGATTGACTACACCTATTACAACCCTCATTTCCCGCCCTTTTTCCCACCTTTCTTCCCTCCTCATTTCCCGCCCTTTTTCCCTCCATTTTTCCCACCGTTTTTCCCACCGTTTTTCCCTCCATTCTTCCCACCGCACTTTCCTCCATTTTTCCCACCTCACTTCCCACCTCATTTCCCACCGACGTTTGTTCATTACAATCAGCCACAGTTCTAGGGCGTAAGGGTGTACACTTATGGTGTATGGAAAAATCATTAGTTGAACCTGGCCATTTTGGTGACACAACTGACAGCATCCTTATCTTAAAAGATTTTGTTTCTCCGCTCGATTTAGAGCATATGAGTGTGTTTATGCCCCACATAAAAGAGTGGGATAACCCCAGAGAAACCGAATACAACGAAGACGGGGAATGTATTTACGATGCTTCCTACTGGTGGGACCGTATGTGCAGTGGTCCAATCATAAAAAGAATAAACCCGTTTGTTTATGAGATGATTGACGGGTATATCGACAAAATGCAAAGCGCAATAGAGAGTCATTTCAAAGTTAAACTTTGGAAAAGACCGCCAGTATTGGTTCGTTGGCTTCCTGGTAATGAGCAGTCACCACACTCAGATAAGCAATTAAATGACGGCTCTCCCAACCCCTTCCCAACATATGATTTGAATTCAGTCATTTACTGGAACGACGATTTCGAAGGTGGGGAAGTTTATTATCCCGACCACGATATTGAATTAACGATTGAGCCCGGCATGGCAGTAGTACATCCTGGCGACATCAACTATTTACACGGTGTGAAGCCAATCATCTCAGGGACCCGCTGGACCACCCCATCTTTTTATACAATCACAAAATTGGAGGAACAATGATCGAATCAGTTCGGTTACCACACCCAGACATAGCAGGCCCTATCTCCTTGGGTCCTAACCCGAGCGCCTGTATGGCGATTTACAAGAATGGTTTCCCAGCCGACCAAACTTATGGAGAAAGGTTAGAAGCCTGTCTCGCGGACTCAGATGACGAATATTTCCATTGGGGCAATGCCACCGTGGGGGACATTCAGGAAATGAAAGATTACCGAGATTGTTCTGATTTCAAGATTGGGGGCACCCAAGGTGAAGAAATGCCCTATTACCAAAACATCCCTGACGAATTCAGTGACCTTAAGGATCTTTACGAGGAAGTAATCGCGAATGTTCATTTCTGTGTCAACGACTACACAAAGAGACTGAATATCAATCTAGAGTACTTTGAGTCACCTAATTTTGTTAAGTATACGGAAGGGCAACATTTCCAGGTCCACCCCGATGATGGGTTTTCTTACTCTTGCACGACCTCTGCTGTGGCATTCCTCAATACTTGCGGCGAAGATTACGAAGGGGGTCAACTCGATTTCCCATATCAAGGGTTTACATTTACACCACAGGCGGGGGACATAGTTATATTCCCAGCAAACTACCCTTATGTCCATCAATCGTTACCGATACTTAGCGGCACTAAATATTCTTGTGTCACTATGTACGACTACAATGACAGAAACCATCAACGCACAACTCTGAATAACCAATTAGGGGGCGCTTTTGATGAGATAGGGGTTGAAAGTCAAGTGACCCAACGTGCAGAATCTTTCCCTAGAGTTGGATGAAAGTCACACTCACCAGGAGCCATCAGAAACCTCCTGAAATACGCCAATGCCGCCCACGTCGGGAGTGGATGGACGAAACATTCAACAAACACGCTTACAAATGCCTTCCATTAACGGCGGCAAATGTTCACGGGTGGGAAATACGCTTACCTCAGACAGTCGTAGTCCAATGGGAAGGCGGGAATAATGTTCCCCGTGTTCTTTCTGGGCAGACCATAACCCACGAGTTAGAAGATGGCCAAACGTATGAAAGAGATGTTGTTCAACAAAGCGTTATTGGGGCAGTTTCATTCGCCGTTGGGTGGGCTATAAACACACCTCCTGGACATAGCGTTTGGATGTCGGGTGCTCCTAATTATTTTATTGATGGCGCTGTTCCTATGACGGCTATGGTGCCTGGCTGGTGGCCTGATGAAGTGAATATGAATTGGGTTATCACAACTCCTAATAAGCCGGTGACATTCCCCGAAGGGATGCCTTTCATGTTTTTCCAAGTTGTGGAGGATGAGGCTTTGTCTAAGGTCGAGTTTGATGTTCGGAACATGTGGGATGACCAGGAACTTATGGAAAGCAGAATGAGTTATGGTGCGGCGAAATCACAAAAAATGACAGATCAACCCTGGACATGGATGGGGAGTGTCCGCACAGGTTTAAATGAAAAGGAAGAACAAATAGGGCCTAAACATCAAGGGCACCCGAAGTTGGAAGAACCCGATGCCTAATGCCCACCGTTTCGAAGGAGTTTATGAACTCGAGGATCTGCAACCGTTTCAAAAGCATCTCAGGGAGCGCTTCAATGACCATAAACTTATGGTTTTCCCACGGCTAAATATCACAGATGATGAGTTTGGGGTTATAAGAGATCTACTAGGTTTCGGAACAGCGGAGGACATGGACTCTCCGTACAAGGTTGATTACAAAGGGTTCTTTGAATCTGGTTGGCCTTCAGTTAATGGCATCCTGAATCCTTGGCATATGGAGAATCTTTATATGAACCATCCTCCGGTCTATGGGATTTGGCATATGGAGAAGTTCCAGTGTGAGCCTGGGAGTGGGTCAACAATTTTTGTTGATATGGGGAAAGTGTGTCGTAAATTGCCTTACCACCTTAGAAAATTTGCGGAACAAACAAGAACCGTTGGGTTGCCTGGTTGGTTTCCGATAGATAGGGAACTCTTCAATAGTTCGGTTAAGGGAACAACCTTTTGGTTTCCGACTGATGTGGAGGGTGAAGAAGTACCTGTGACCGCCCACCCTTTGATTCAAAAGCACCCGATAACTGGAGAAGAGATTCTTAGAACCATTACGCAAATGCCGCCTGGGGATACAAGCACTAGAGAGATATATCTAGATCCTGGTTATTTGGTAAATGAATTTACTGATTGGCTTCATACAGAATTAGAAGACGAGAGCAACAGGTTATGGCAACATTGGGAAGAAGGGGATGTTGTTGTTGTGGATATTTATTCATTAGCCCATGCAGTTACTGACGGTTTCTTTTTGAATGAAAGACTGATGAATGGTCGCTTTTATTTCGGCCATGGTGTTTTTGGTGTTGGGGAAGACCCAATGCAAAGGAGGAAAGTCGATGGGTAGGTATTGGCCTTTGTTCTATCGCTCTGATGACGAAGCCATGCACATGATGGAACTTTTTTTACTGGAGGGTAGATGGTCAAGATAGTTGAACTAAAGGACATTACTAAAGAACGTATTCTCGAGGATGACATGACGTTTCGGTCGGTGGTTCTCGTGGACGGAGTGCTTGGGTTAAGAGGTATCAATTTAAGTCCAGATGATTTTCACCAAGTTATGAAAGCAATGCACTTCTCTGATGGTGTCCACAGTTACCGCCCTAACGAGAATTTTGAAGTTCGATTCAACCAGATGCTTAATAGTGAGACAACAAAGGGGAAGGTCCCAGAGGCAGGCGCTTTCTATTACCCAGGTATTGGTGAACCAACTAGGCAAACTTTCATGTTCTGGTATATGGATGATCTCGACAAAGAACACACTCTAAGGACTTGCGGGATAAACATGCACACCTTTACCGCCCCTCCGGGTACGGGGGCTATTGGGTTTGTTGACATGCACGAAGCGTGGAGAGATCTCCCTAAAAAATGGAAAAACCATTTAAGAGACGCCCATAAACTTGAGGCTCAGGTTTCATTTCTGCCAGATGGGAATATCCAATACCCACACCCCATTGTGCGCCATCATTGGTGGCACGTAGGGGACCACCCTATTTTGCAAATGCAAGGATTCAACGACGACTGTGACCCGCCCTTCTATTGGGATTTAGACACAATAGGTGACTTAACTGAAGAGGACACCAAGGAAATTAACTCTTGGGTGTTCAACTACTGTGCAAACCCCCGCAACCAGCATTGGTGGGATTGGGAGGAAGGCGACATTGTTGTCTACGACGCTTACAGGTTATCTATTGCTTGGTCTGCGGGGTTTGGACTAAACGAACTGGTGTTCGATCAGATTCGCCACAACGGCGGTTACTCCTTAAACACTGCTCCACCTCGTGCTACTGAGTATGTAGTCCCTGAAGGCCATGAATACCACGGCTGAGGTTCTCGCTCCTGGTCTGATTCTGTACCGTCATGTGTTGGATACCGATTGGGAGGCTCTCTGCCAATTCGCTGATAAGCAGTCTCTAAAAGAATGGGACTCCATGTACACGCCTGGGACAGATCCTTTAACTGGGGAGCAAGGGTACTTAAATCGAAATGGTTACTTCTTCCCCAATGAAGGCATCAACCAAATGCCCCGCCATTGCGCTTATTTATATAATTCACCCGATCGGAAGGTCACGGAAATGCTAATGGCATTGGAGGAAGCGAGAGAACAATGTGTCGCAGATTACATGGAGCATTATCCGGTGGTAGCCCAGTCTGTATGGTGGAAAATCAAAGGACACATCCTGGTTTACCCCCAGGGGGCGTCACTAGGAATTCATGCCGACACCAGCACTGATTACAAATATGGGGTACCCCACCCTACGCATCAGATTGCCACTCGCACAGTTATAAGCACACTCACAGTTTTTAATAATTGCGTAAGTGAATGTTGGGAGTTGGATGGGACAAATTACATGGGCGGGATTGTCAGGTTTCCCTATTTAGACGTTGAGTACGCACCACAAACAGGTGACTTGTTAGTGTTCCCTTCTAACTACATGGGGGCTCACGAAGTAACCGTGGTCCAAGAGGGTACTAGATACAGTCATGTTGGTTGGTATTGCCAAGGCACTCCAAATATGGAAGTGAACGAGTTTGCGTTAGATCCAAATTCAGCGTCTGAAGATGAAGTGTTGAAAACAACGAATGTATATTTAACAGAACCTTTAGGGCCTGCTATGGAAAAGGCTTGGGCAGGTGCCGCTAGGAAGCCTCGCGTTGAATAATTGTGAAACCGACATCTATTGGGAAGTGGAGTACAGTAAACCCGTCTCGTTCCAGAAGACGTTTATTGGGTTCATAGTTTTCGTGGTGCAGTGAATGCCTCATCTTGTACATGCCTTTTGCATAAGCAGTATTCAAGATTACCAACATTCCCCCTGGGTTAAGAAGATCCATGTAAGCATCCGTCATCTCTTCATCACAACCAAAGCAGTATTCTGCATGGGTTTCCACAAAGTCGAATGTTTCCGCTTCTTCGCCTGCTAGAAGATCCTGTTGGTCCATCACCTTCCAGTTAGGGTCTTTGCTCGCCCACTCAGGGCTCTGTTTCACAAATCGTTCCAGGACGTTGTACTCAAGGTTGTTTATAAAGAAAACCTCTTTACTTCTGTCTTCACTCAAAGTCATTAAGAACTGGCCACCAACTGGGTTCGTAAACAACGCCTTTGTTGGGTTCTTCAAATCACATAGAAGCATTCTTAATTCTTCATGCACCCACAGATAAGACATCCATTCAGGATGAGGTTCGACAAGGTAGTCCCATATAAAGAGGTATGGATCATGGGCACCCGCAATTACACGCCTGTCAGGCGTTAATGATTCAACGTAATCCCGACCGTAGTTATAAAAATCTTTACGCTCTGCGGTAAAAAAGGAATCCATGTCCGAATATGGTGTTTTGGATACATCCAAAGCAACCATGTTCTTTCGGAAAAGGTCACTGATAGCGAAATCTTGTTTACCTGGCATTAGAGAGCCTTACCTTTCTTAGCAATGCTTCTCCAATGAAAAGCACGCCTAACGTATGCCTGAAGACCAAATTTCGTGGTCGTAATCCACTCTTCAGCGGCGCTAGTCCAGTTACGTCCACTCGCATCTTCCACAGCGGCTCGGTCGGCTTCAACAGTCGCCGCATAAAGAATTGGTCTAGGGTCACCAGTCCTTTCAGTGTGGGGAAACATTGTTCTACTAGCGGTAATTATTTCATCTATTGTCACGGTTTCTATATCTGCTATGTCCATACCAAAAATAAGCATGTACATAGCCACATCTTCTTCATTGTGACTGATATCAGTATCAAAGTCGTAACAAGTTTCTGAACCTGTAAAAGAACGAACTGCCATTATTTTTTACCTTCCGACTCGAGATCTGAGAGCGTGTGCATAGACCAGGGTTCTTCTTTAACCCGGTCTTCCTCATATAAGCCACCAAGGATTGTGCTTTCGGCGGCGTTTAGCCGGTCATCAAATAATGCTGTGCAGTTCTTAACCCATTCACTTCCGCCGTCTTGGGGGATGCTTCCTTGACATATCAATCCTGGTATCCACCTGACGACATTGTCGTCGGCAGCGGAATTGTCCCAGACTCTCACCCCTTGTTTAGAAGTCATCCATTCTTTGGGAGGGGTAACTATTTTGCCTTCTTTGAGTGCTCGCTGTTCAATAATTGGATCAGAAATAACTTTATAAGGGGCTGCAACAGATTGGCCATATTGTTTCTGGTCTTCTGTGCCGGTACCCCTTGCTTGAATGTTTAAAAGGGAGTGTTCATCTTTTTCTAAGTCGGCGATCTCACGGGGGGTTCCATCACTGTAATCAGTGGTTAATTCCGGCGTTTCCCACGGTTTTGGCCCTGGTAAAGCCGTAGAAAAAATTGATGGAACGGCTTCCGCGCCTTCTGTTTCGACGTTTGGTGTAGTTAATTCCACTTTTACGCCTTAAGGGATCTGTTCGTATGCTTTACACATCTTAATTAGACAGTCGTAAGGCTTATACAAGCCGTCACCTTCTGTCGCTGGGTTCGCAAAAGAAGAATCCACATCATCTGGAACATCAGGAAGCATTAAGCCAAGCGTGTAAATCGAGTATTCGAGCCATTGTTTAGCCCGTGTTTTAGCACGGGTTTCTTGTGCCGTAGTTAAAGCCATTTTTCCTCCTATGCGAGTGCGTCGAGTTTGCCTTTAACAATTTTCCATTTTGCTAAAGCGTCCTTAAGTCCTGTTTCGTGCCCAGGCACAACCCCATCATCGTTTGGAGTCGGCGCCCAAGTATCAGGGTCAATATCGGCGACGTCGAGGCCGCAGCGAGATGAAGTTTCAAGAATTTCAGCCTCAATAGCGGCCATCGCTCGTTGGAGCATTGCCCGCTGGTCTGCACTACTAAATGTGGTGGCAAAGTCCATTGCTATAAGTTCCTTTGTAGATGGGTTCTTCTTTCACACCTTACACCAATACAGAGGAAGTGTCGTGCGAGGCTTTTTGTATAGTTTGTCTTTACCCTCTCTCATGTGTTACATCTGGTGCGCCAAAATGGGATAGACAATAAAGGCTACTATCCCGCTAAGGAGTTTTAATTATGGCCGCATCAACCAGTGCAATTACCTTCGACGTTAAAGACTGCGCTGTGTATGCACACACAGCAGACGCAGCGTCGAATCCAACCACGTTCGGTTCGGCAATTGACGTTCCTGGTATCCAGGAAGTCTCTCTCGAACCAAACTTTATAACCAACGAGTTGAAAGGTGACGGCGGTGTTGTTCTTGCCAAGAAAGGTAAGATTGACCGTCTCAACTTCTCATGTACATACGGCGAACTTTCAATGCTTGTACTAGAGGTTCTTCTCGGTGCTACAAAAGCCACATCAGGGACAGGAGACGCTGAAGTAGCGGATCTTGCTATCACTGATGCCTCGCTTCCGTACTTCAAGGTTGGTTTCCTAATTGACGATCTACAGACATCTGGAGATTCTCTTGCCACCGTTTTGGTGACATTGCAGAAAGCCCAGTTGACTGGTGGTTCGTTGGTATCAGGTTCTACCGACTCATTCAACACTCCGAACTTCACCGCTGAGGCCATTAAGCCTGCCGGTGACCCAGTACGCTTCGGAAACATATCATTCGCTGAAACGGCTGCAACTCTCTAATAAAGAGAAGTAACTAACTCAAGCAAAAGCGGGAAATTAAGAGGACGGCATCCCTTATGGGGGTGTCGTCCTCTTGCGCTTGGTAACATGTACATATGGATTACACACCCGAAGTATTACGCAACAAAGGGGTGGCGATAGTTTTAGCCAATATTCGTAGAGGCGAGAATGATTGGGCCCCTGTATATGATGCCAATGGAGATTTGGAAACCTCTGAGATTTTTGTCAAATTCACACACAACATTATTGCCGACATTGAAGAAGCCTTTGATGGGTTAGAGAATTGGCAAGAAGCCATGCAAACTAAGCCGGTTTCTACTTTGAGGAGAACTTTGGCTTTAGCCTTAATGGAGCCCACAGATCAGGTTGGGATGAAAATGATTGAGGGGAGGTTGCCTGAGTACAGCAACTCTATTGGTATTGCGTGGGCTTTGGCTAACGGCGTGGACCCCGAGATGGCGAGTCGGCTATTAGAAAGCGCGACGGTGCAAGTGGACTCGCAGATAAAATTACTGAACGAGGAGATAGGGAACACTCTCACGGAGGTAGAGGAAGAGGTGGCGAAAGTTACCCGTGGCAAAACGCAATCTCAGCCTGGTGCCAAACAAACCAAAGGTACAAAGACTTCTGGGAAGCAAGCCCAGCCCAAGTCATAGCGGCCTGCGAAGTGCCTGATACGAAAAAGAAGAAGATTAAAGAGGTTTCTGCGGTTGAAGCGTTCTCAAGAAATATGGGGGCCGATTTCACTAGGGATACGTTTGACCCTAATAATCCGTTTGGTGATTAGCGAAATCTAGGCGAGAATAGTGTAATGGCCGCAATTCAATTACCACCTCTCGTACAGCGAATTATTCTTGACCCCACAGGGGTTAAAGGTGGCGTTGGAATGTTCTCAAAAAATTTAGCGCCCGCTAATAAAAGTCTGAGTCAGTTTGGGGATAACTCTCGAAATGCGGGCAACAGTTTATCGTCAATGGGTTACAAGGCACAGACTGTCGGTAATGCCTTGATGAAAAAATTAGGGTTGCCAATTGTCGCCATCGGTTCTTTAGCAGCAATGTCTTTTGCCAAGTTTGAAGCATCAATGGTCAAGATTGAAGCCCTTGTGGGTGTTTCTGCTGGTGGTGTAGCACAATTTTCCAAGGCTGTTAAATCAGTGTCTCGTGACACAGGTCGTGGACCGCAAGAACTCGCAGACGCCATGTTCTTCGTGGCTTCAGCCGGTTTGCGTGGCGCAACCGCTATGGAGGTTATGGAGGCATCCGCTAAAGGTGCCGCTATTGGTTTAGGTGAAACGAAAGTTGTTGCCGATGCTGCAACGTCAGCCGTTAACGCTTATGGCGCAGAGAACCTGAGCGGCAGTTTGGCTGTAGATGTTCTTACTGCCGCCGTGCGTGAAGGTAAAGTTGAAGCCGACCGTTTAGCCCCCGCTATTGGTAAAGCCATTCCTGTCGCTTCCGCTATGGGTATCGAATTCCACGAAGTCGCAGCGGCTATTGCTGCTATGACTCGTACTGGTACTGATGCTAGAACGTCAGCGATTCAGTTGCGGCAGATAATGCAGTCAATTTTGGACCCGTCACGTCAAACAGAGCAGGCTTTGCGTGAAATGGGTATAGCCCAAGGGGAACTCGCTAAACAGGCTCGCCAAGAAGGTCTTTTGTCTGTCCTTGTGAGGCTCCGTGACTTAGCCAAAGATAACGAGCAGGCATTTGCTGATGTATTCCCTAACATTCGTGCTTTGGCTGGTGCTATGGACATCACTGGAGCCAACTTAGAGGAGAACGAAGGCATTTTCAGGAGGTTGGCTGCAAGCGCTGGCGATACAGATGAAGCCTTCCAGAAGGTTTCCAAAACCTCAAAGTTTAAGTTTGACCAATCAATGGCGAAGTTGAAAGAAACAATGATTCAATTAGGGGGAGCCACAAAACCTTTGATTGATATATTTGCAATTTTCTTAGGGGCAGTGGAAGGGCTTTTAAAAGTATTTGCACAGAATAAAGCGATAGCGGCTTTCACTGTGGCGCTTGGTGTGACGGCTATTGCACTTGGCGCTTTGATAAAAATGATAGGTTTCGCATCTGCCTCGGTTATTCAATTACACATTGAACTTAAGTTACTATCAGGAAGCGCTACGCTTGCTGCGGGGTCGATGGGTGTTCTTAAAGTTGCGATGGCGACTATACCTATAATCTTTTTCGCTACCGCTGTGGTTGCGTTAACTATGGCGTTTTTCGCTTGGGGAAGAAGTTCTAAAAGCGCCCACGAGGAACTACAAGACCTTAAATCTTCTTTACGTGATGTTTCCGTAGTCGCTGGTAGGGCTTTAGTTCCTATCCAGGACTTCAATAATGAACTTCGTAAGATGGGAGAGATCTCTGCTTCTCAAGGCATGGTGAATGCCTTTTTGCAAGAATTTGGTGATGCAATTGATGAAATAGGTGACGAGGATGCGATGGCAGGGTTAATCACTGCGGAAGAAATGATTATGCAGATGTTTAACAGTGCTGGCACTGAAGACCCGGCTGTTATGGAGGCTTTCACGTCGTTAATTAAAAGATACGAAAGCCAATTCTGGGGCCAATTGGACGGCGAACAGTTCTTTTTCCGTTTGTTTGAGGGTTTGTCTCCTGATGAAGCGATGGCCGCAGTTCTTGAAGGCGGTGAAACAGTTGCTGACGCTCAAATTGCTTCATGGGCGGGTGGAATGATGGAGAATATTCTGGGTATTGTCGCAGAGGCAAGAGCAAACAAAATTGCGGCAGATAACAAAAAGGGGACCACAAAAAATAAAAATGAGAGTATGGAGTTCTGGCTAGGCCATAAAGACGTTTCCAGGAAAGATATTGAGGCTGGTTTCGTTGATCCGGTTGGGATAGTCGTTGACAAAATGAGACAAGGTGACATACCAGGAGCAGTCAATATTTATGCGGAGATGATGTCTCAGTTCCGTAAAGAGAGCAACCTGACTGGCGAAGAACTAGAAGCCATGATGGGAATGGTGGAGAGAGCATTTATGGACCAAGTCCATAAGCAGGATCTCTTTGAAGAAGATTTAACCAAGGGTTTCGACACAATATTATTGCAAATGGAGGCTATTGCGAATGCCGACCCTGAGAGCGATTTTATGAATGGCGAATGGGCCGGTCAAGAGAACTGGAAGGCTTTTGCAGACGAAGTTATGGACATTCTCCCAAGAATCCAACTCTTTGCAAGAAGGGGGATCATTACCGAGGACATGATCGCAACTCGTGCTTTGCAAGACGCCGCCAAAGCGTTGATGGAAACGAGAGAAAACTCATCAGCGCTTGCTGATGATCTGCCAACAGATTTAAGAACAGTCGAAGATGCTTTCCTTGACATAGAGGTGGCTATCGAGAGCGCATCGGCTGAAGCCGATAAGTTCTCAGACCGTTTTGACATGCTTACTGGCGCTGCAAGGGGTCTTGACGAAGTTCAGCGTGAGGTTAACCGAGGTTTGCAGAACATGGTGAAATCGTTCATGGAGAACGGCACTGCTATGGACAATATGAGCCAAGCAGGTATGGAGAACAGAGAGAACTTTTCTGATTTAGCGGATCTCGCTAGGGATGCCGCCGTAGCAGTTTTGGATGCTGGGGGATCTCAAGAACAGGCCGTGAAGCAATTCGAAAAGATTCAAAACCTGATCCGGTTAAATGCTACTAATCAGGGCGCTTTGATGGCTGACGTAGATGCCGCTTTAGATCTGAACTTTGGTGGCGACACGTTCTGGCAAGACTTGCTGAAAATGGACGACAAGGATCTCGTAACAGGCGAGATCGAAAGTCGTCTAAAAGCGCTTGCTGCTACGACCATGGGTATTTTTGGTGCCTCTCAGGGGCAAAACCAGGGTGAAGAATTTGCTAGAGGGTTGGCGATAGGTGTTGAGAACGAGTACGCCACTGTTATAGGCAAACTCAGTGAGACTCTTGGTGAAAACGGGTTGCTGGGTTGGGCTAAATGGTTCCTGGGCATCAGTTCTCCTTCGGTTGTCTTTATGAATGAAGTCGGTAGACCAATTACTCGAGGCATTGCTGAAGGTATAACCGCAGAAAAAGGCACTTTGATTAACCACACCAAAAATGCTGTTGATGCTGCCTTAGCGGCGGCGAAAGAAAAAATAGGGTCTGTGACTAGGGCAATTCGTGCCCAGTTGTCTTTTGAGGAGGCTGAAGCGAAAGTCAGAAAAGCAATGCGTGATTTCGGTACTCAGGGGATCACGACAAAAAGGGAGAAACTCACAGAACGACAGTTGAAGAGACGTAAGGAAGATGCTTTACGTGCTTTAAGGCTAGGACAGGGGCATCAAGAAGATTTAGAAATGGCGCTACTAGACGCCAACGAAGCGTTATCAGATTTTGAACAAGGTGTTGAATCTGGGAGCCCGTTGGCAAGAGCGCAGTTAGGTTTAATGGAAGCCGGTCAAGAAATTGCTGAAGCCCAAGCGAAAATGAAAATGGAAGGTGAGAAGGCCAAGGAGATGTTTATTGACCTTGGCAATGCAATCGGGCTGACTGGCGACAAACTCGGCAACAATCTTATTCCTAATGTTGAAGGTTTGGTTGACGTAACTGATGCAAATGACGACCTTTTCGAAGCAATAATCGGCGAAGAAGTCAGACAAGCAATTCAAGATGTTGCAGATGGATTAGGTTGGGTTAAAGAGGCAACCGAAGATATCGGTGCCGCTGTTGAAGAAGCCACCTTTGGTCTCGGCGGGTTCGCCTCAATGAAAGAACAAGCGGCAGGAGTTAAAGAAGAAGTTGAACAAATAATAGATCTAGCCTGGTTGATTGCCGATGCCTCCGCTGGCAACATTATGTCTTGGCTTCCCGGTCACGGCAATGCTCGAGCAGGTGTAGGCCAGCCAACAATGCCTGGTTTGGAGAGCATGTCCTTCTTGCCTCCTGATTTGATGGCTTCATCAGGGGCCTCATTTCGTGATCTCACTAATAGTATGAACACCACACACCATATTGAGAATGTTTACATCAATGGCAATCAAACTTTGCCAGAGGCATTAGGAGGCAGTGTTTCAGCAAGTGGTGGGGGACCATTTGAAAAGCAAATGGCTGGCACCGCAGACGGAGCCGGTTCGGCGGCTAATAAGAGCATAGCGGCGAGTAATTTTGGTGCTTTCTTTGGACCAGGATCAAGAGGGGGCTAGAAATGGCTTGGGTTGAGAGTTACACGGTTAATGGAACATCATTTGATAATTCGCGATTTGCGATCCATCGGGTCGAGCAAACGGTCCCTGGGCTTAAAGGCGGTAATCTAGTTCCTGCAATGGATCACGGAAGCCAGTGGCGGAAAAAACGTCTTTCTTCTCGTTCTGAAATGTGGAATATTTGGGTCACCGACAATCAACCTGATGATGCTGCTTCCTTGCCTGGGTTACCTCCAGCGACAGAAGCAGCACGGCGTGCCCAGTTTCACGCCAATTGGGATGAGGTGATGGGTATTTTGCTCACCACTCATGCTGCCTCCAGCACTGAAAATAGTGGGGGTGATGCCTACGAAGCACCGTTACAAGTTGTTAGAAAAATGAAAAGAGACACTTCTAGTCCTGCTGATACTTATTGGGTTAATTATGGGGAGATGTCACAAGCCCCCTCAGTGCCTGACTATCAGAATTTTGCTTGGGCGTCGTTTGATGCTCGTATTGGTTACCATGATCCTCGTTGGTATGAATGTGACTCTTCCGGCGATAAAACTGCTTCTACGTTGACCGCTGACGGTAATCCAGGTGGGACAGCAATAATGACTCGAATGACAATTGCTTTAGCATCTGCCACAAATCCTGAAATCACGAATAACACCACTGGCAGCAAATTGAAGTACAGCGGCACGGGTGCGGTTACTTTTGACACAACAAATTTCACAGCATTTTCTGGCTCCACGAACGTCACTGGCGATGTTGACAGGACAGGTTCCACAACAACCGATTGGTTTGAACTACGCCCTGGTGTAGATAATGATTTTTCGTCTAATACGACATTTACCATTACCTACACGAAGGCGTATATCTAATGCTTACTCCCACGCCGTGGGACGTTCGGATTGTAAACGCCACAGATTTAAGTGTGGTTGCTTATTGCCCTGAATGGGAAAGCGCTGAATTTGCTGATTCGATACTTGAGCAGGGGCACGGGTCTTTAACTTTTGACTATGACTCTGCTTGGGTTTCATCGTTTCACACGGCAAATAGCAAATACCCGTGGGAGGGGAATTATGCTATCCAAATTCTTCGAGCAGGCACGGTTGCTTACACCTTTATTATTGAAGAAGCCGAAGTTGAATATGCGGGCGATAGAAGAAGAGTAGCGATAGGCGGTCGTGGGTTGGCCGCTTGCCTGGAATGGGGGATTGTCCTACCAGAAGGTTTTAATGAGGCTAACGCCGACCCCGATGATGATTCGAATTATGAACTTCGTATGTCTAGGGGGTTCGGTAAAGTTTTCGACACTGAAGAAGAACTTGATGCTGGGACCTACACGGTTGATAATCCTAAATACCCAGCGCAACCTGGCGGTGCTTTTGTTTTCCTTTTCAATGAGGCGGACACAGGTAACGCTCAAACTTGGACAAATTACACTCAAAATTCGTCGAGCCGTAACGGCTCTGGTGTCACATGGCCTTTGTCTCTCGACTCAAGCATGTCACACACAAATGATGCAAATGGTAATTCCTGGTCCGACAACACTAAGTATGCACAGGTAGATGTAACACATTTAATCACTTCTATAACTTCTGGAATGACGATGTTTGAGGTGTTAAGTGAATGCTGTACTTTGCAAGCGAATGCCCAATGGACTGTTTCCCCCACTGGGGTTATTTCCATAGGAAACAGTCTCGGAACGGACCGATCTGGGACCATTATGCTGTCGGTACCGCAGGCGACAAAAACAGCCAACCAACTCAACAGTAGGGACGTGCGGTCTCGCCTTTATGGTTCTAACGGCTTTAAATTTGAAGCCGCAACTGACAGCAGTGCAAACACCCTGGTTGGCAGAAGAGAAGGTTTCATTGACGCTGACCAAGCAAAAGGCGAATATGTCGCTGATGAAGCCAAATATGCTTTGGAGAAAATTAAAGATGCTTTAGACGAATTCACATTTGATTATGTGGAGACGGATGCAACTCGAGCATTTGTTGATTTCCAGGTAGGTGATTCGGTCAATATCGAATACAAGCCTGGTCTCGTTCAAAACAGGCAAATTTCTGGGTTGGGGGCGTCCATAAACTCTGATGGTGTTCAAATTCAAGTTGTGGTTGGTGACATTGTTAAAAATGCCATCGTTAAACTGCAAAGAAAACTCGAGAACGATTCGTTTACGGCTGAGGTCACATCCAGGGCTTCGAAGTATGCGAAAAAAGACAAGAATAAAACCACAATCCCGCTCCCCCCTCGAAATTTCACGGCGACCCCATTCAGGGAAGGTGAGGTTCGTGGATGTAAGTTCAACTGGGATAGGCCACTGGGCGAAGAAGAGACTATCGCTGGTTTCAAAGTTGAATGCTGGAATGCCTCTAATACGAGCAAAAAATTCGATACTTATGTTGAGATAGACAGAAGCACAGTAGGGCATGAAGTTGACATCACTGGTCTAGGCACCAAGGGTGGCACCTATAAAGCCCGCATTAAATCTGTTGGGAAAAGTGGCAATGATAGTGAGTGGATTCCTGCTGCTTTATTGACATTCACGATGACAGAATCAGGGGAAGGTGGGGCTAGCGACCCTCATAAACCTCCACAAATTACAGGGCTTTCATTATTCCCAATGCTGAATGCCGTCATTGTCAAATTCACTGATTTTGCTGGCAACACAGGAGACAACTCTGTTACTTATTCTGCCAACAGGGGCAAATATGAGGTTCAAATCTCTAATGCGTCTGGTGGGTTTAATGCAACCAGTGGGAACACCTGGACCACAACAGTTGGTACAGATACCAGCGGTGAAACAGGAGCCGCATGTAAACAGTTCTTCGTAACTGGTGGTGGGGGTTATGTTTGCGGTGGGCTCAAGTCAGGCGACGATCCTGGCACCACTCATTATGTGAGAGTCAGGTGTATCAACTGGGATGGCACGGAAGGCGATTGGTCTTCTGTCGGCAATGTTGTTCTAAACAAGGATGACGAGTCACAAGTTGGTGTACTGATAGGTAAAGACACTATTGCTGCTTCTCATATTGCTTCTCACACAATTACGGCTGTCGAAATAGCGGCAGGGGCGATCACTGCTAATGAAATAGACGCCGATCAGGTAATTACGTCTGCTATCAAGATGCCGCAACCTCCTGGCGCTAACAACGCTGGCGAAGTTTTAGATGGTAGTCCTGGAAGCGAGTTGACATTCAACATCGACAAAGACGGCAACATGTGGTGGGGAAATTACGACACGTTTGCTGATGCTGACTCACGTACTCCTATCAGTGGGACTGTTGGTGGCGATGATGTAGCGAACAAAATAAAAGCCGATGGGAGTCAAACAGAGTTCGGCACTCCCAATGCTTTTATGGCATATGGAACATATTTTGGGGTTACAGGGCTTTGGTCTACGGGTCTTCGAGTAGCAGGCACAACCAAACTTTACGGGACCCTTACCGCTGGATCGACCGACAATTTTAAGGTTGACAGCACAGGACAAGTTTTCTTCGGTTCAACCACTTCAACAGAAGGCCGAATTCGTATTAAACCAAGTTCCACCAACTATGCTTTCACTGGTTCGGCAATAGAGTTCGTTCAAACTGAAGGACAAACAGGCAGCGATGGTTGGTTGCAGGGTGGCACGTTCACAATGACCGACCCTGTAAATGTAAGTGTCACTGGTATCAGTATGGGCTCAGGTTCTGCTGGCACCACATACCTAGGTGTCTATGATCCTTCGAGCACAACCACTTTTTCCATTGTTCTGAATTCGCCTAGTAAACCAATTTCGTTTAAGTCATCTGGCGGTATCACTATTCACAATGATGCTTCCGCCCAATCAACTACCGCTAACCGTTTGAGTGCATACGGCGGCGACTTGTATTGGGGTGACGGTTCAACAGCCACACAGTTAAACGGTGGTGGGAGTGGGAGTGGCAATAGTTGGTATTTCAAAGTTCAAGGCGATTCTGGTGAAGAGATCGCTGAAGCCGCTAACGATTTTATTGATTTACAATACCCAACTGCTAGTGCTCAAAAAGGAATAGAGATATCTAGATCTGGCAATGTGGCGACGATAAGCCACCATGTCGCAAACTACACAGGCTCAAACATGAATGCTTCCTCTGGGGCTCCGTACATGATTTGGGGCATTGACTCTGGGTACTCTTGGAAGACCACAGTTAGTGCGATGATTACCTACCTGACTGGGCTGGGGAACTCCGGTCTTATGACTCAGAGCGGTGTTTATAGCACTGCGAGTCTCGCAAACTACACGCTGACTGGGAATGTTTCGACAGTCGCTCACCAAGGCAGTTACGCCAGCAGTTCTAACAATTCAAATCAAGATTTCATTCAGGATATTTTTCTTGACAGCCATGGGCATATAACGGGCTTCCAGGTAGCCACGGCGTCTGGTGGTAGTTCTGGTCTTACTTCTATTACGGCTGACACCAACTGGGGTTTAAGTTTTACAGGCTCTCCCGCTGTAAACGCTGGAATAACTTTCTGGAACATGTCAGGTGGCACACCTACTGCTAGTAGCCAAATTGCTTATTCGGGTTCTTATGGTAAACCGATGACTGCCTCTGCGTATGTTTATGTCAACGCTTGCATGGGTAGTAATCTTGCTTTGGGTTCAACTACAGGCGGCAGTTACTGGGTTCAATTCACTTGGGGTAAACTCGAATATTTAACTTCAACCCAAGCAGTAAAACAACACATCACTACCGTCCCAGGTGCAGATGCTTTGGCCCGTGTTAAAGCGTTACGACCAGTCAACTTTTACTACAACGATAAAGTTGAGCCCGATAATCCGATGTCACAATTAGAGAAAAAGCGTGGGTTTATCGCTGAAGAAGTTGCCGCAGTGGATCATTCTTTAGGGGCATACGGTTGGCTCGATGATGATGGGAAACCAATTAACCCAGAAGAACACGGGAAAACTCTTGATGATGCTGTACCCACGATTTATGGAGTGGAAGCAATATTGGCTGACGTAGTAGCAGCCTTACAACAAATGGAAAGCAGAATTGCTGCTTTGGAAGGATAGGAGATAGGATTTAACTATGGCCGTAGATATGACAATCAGCATCCCTGATGCTCAACTAACAAACTTTGAAAAATATGTTAACCCCGCCGGTGGTAATGATTCCGATGCGGATAAAGAAGCGGCTGTCAAAGCATGGGTTCAAGGCTGGGTTGATGAACAACTGTGGGCAATGGCTCGCAGTAATGCGATGGCTGCTGTTTCTGATCCCACCGTGTAGTATGTAAACATGGAAGAAGAAACTCAAATAGATATTCAGGTTGTAATCAATAAACTTACAGCCACAATCGCTGGACTAACTGCTGACCTTGCTGTGAAAGACGCTCTTATAGAGGCACTTCGTAGTGGCGCTGGCACGGAAGTAGAAGCACAACCTTTGGCCGCCGTTCCTGACGAGGATGACGACACCGCCTAAACTGGGATCATGGGGTCTTATAAATTTCGATTAGCATGTGCGGTCCCGTTGTATGACAACGCCGTTGCCTTGGTCGAAGGTATAAGACTGTTTGATGAAGATGCTTTTGCTCACATAAAAGAATCCCAAGATGATGACTTTTGGGAGGTTATTGCCCTTTTTAATCTCGCTCAAGGGGGGACTCTTCAGTTTGCGATTATTAACTTACTTTTTTCTAATTCTGTAGAAGAACTTGGCGGGCGTCAACTATGAGTGTTGCATAAACTCCTTTTAGGGTGTATAGTCGTTCTTGACAGTAACAACTAGCCAGGAGCGAAAGACATGGCACAGATAGCGGAAGATTATGTATCTCCATCCGTCAGGTGGGGAATGCTTAAACAAGACCATCCAGGTGCGGTATTTGAATTCACACATGTAAAAGGTGTGGAAATAGGTATCCCTGAAAAATTTGGTGGAGAGGAAGAGTACTGCGTATGCCAGATTCTTCTTTCCCCTACTGACGAACTCCCGATTATTGGTTATAAACCAGTATCGGATGCCAAAAATGGTAAAAACGATCACGCCAGTGACGCATGGAATATTTTGTGCACTAAGGCACTGGGTCGTGCAGTGAAGCGAGCCGGTTACGACGACACAGCAAGTGCATTGAAAGTGTTGGTCACATACCAGCAACGCAAAGCAGAGCATGGCGCCATATCAGGAAACGTGATGACCGATGGTGATTACCTTCACCGTGTGGTTGAAACCTCAAATAAGGTTGTCGCAGAGACGTCACCCACTGAAGACGAAGCGGTTGAAATAGTAACCGAACAACTCGGTGGTGAATTGGTCGAAGACGACTGGGACTCAGATTCACACATGCAGGAATCACACGAGGATCTGAAAAAGATGATTTCTCGTTTACCTGAAGATTTAGTTGAGAAGGCTCGTGAGTACCGCAAAAAAATTGCTGGTGCGGAATGGCCAATAACTTCGGTGAGCAAGTTCAACACCTTGCAATTGTTCGTTGAAGATCTTGTCGCACAAAATGAAAGCGACGATCCCGAAGAAGAGTTTTAATGACAGTCTTGGCATCTCCTTTGGAGGTGGCGGTGGCAGGGGTTACCTTTAGGAGCGATTACCCAAATAGTGTTTTCGCTGTTTCAGGTTTACTTGCCACAGGGCGTCAGGTTCCGGCTTGTCTCGTGCCTGAACCTGAAAACCCTGCCGATGTAAATGCAATAAAGGTTTTAATCGGCGGTGAGCACGTAGGTTACATTCCTGCGTTCTTAGCAAAGCAATTAACACGAGACATAGAAAAGGGGAATGAGTGGCGAGCATTTGTTGATCGTTTGATTGTTTCCCCACAAAACCCAGACCAACCTGGTCTACGACTGAAAGTATTTAGGTATGACACTGAAAGACAACTTATTTGAAATAGAAGAACTCCAAAAACAACTTTTGGATCTTCAACGTAAAACTCTTAAGGAAGCGCAAGAGTTAGCAGAAGGCGGAGACGATGATGTGAAAAATCGTCTTGTCGATCTGCTGGAAACATCCAAGTGGCAAAAATCAGATTTGCGTGATTTAGAAAATCAGGCGAATGAGGCTTTAGTGACCATCATGGATCAATCAGGAACTCGGAAGTTTGACTCAGGAATGTTGACTGTTGAGCGGAAGGTTTCTAACTATCGAAGCAATTGGCAGAATGATGTTTTACTTCGTTCCGTTGTTAACACTTGTCTAGATGAGATCCAACAAAGGTCTTATGTGGATCAAGACACAGGCGAGCAAATATATGAACGTGACATTATTGCACCATGGATGGAAGCGATAGTGGAACGGCTTCTCAAATGTGCGGCGTTTAGAGACTGGAGGGTTACTGCTCTTCGGGCTCACATTCCTGGTCTAGATCCTGATAATTTCTGTGACACCAAACGATCAATTAAGGCTGTTATTTCTCGGGGTAAGGGCTGATGATTCATCGAGTACACATTCATCAGCAACGCCTTCGTAAGGGGTTGCCTGCTGTGATCCATCGCACATATAAGGGGAGTGAATATCACATGGAATTCGAAATCCCCAAAGGTGCGAAAGTGATGCAGTCTGACAAGCCTCTTTCTTGTGGTGCACGTGCATGGATCGAATGGAGTGACTAATGGCTATTGAATGTATGGTGTGGGTGCTGGACTTACAAGGTGACATAACAACAAACGAAAAATTTGTTTTGCTTGGCATCGCTAACCACTCGAGCCCTGATGGAACTGGCTCATGGCCGTCTATAGAAACCTTAGGTAAATACACTCGTTTGTCTCGTTCAACCGTTCAAAGATGTGTGAAATCTTTAGTCGAAAAGGACTATTTGATTAAGCAAGAAGGTGGGGGGAGAAGGTCAAATACTTACACTCTCCAGTTGTCACGAGATGAAGAATTAGCGGAAGTTGTTGAGTTAAAAGTGGTAGTTGAGGGGTCTCAGACTGATACCCCTGAGGAGTCAGAGGGACACCCCAGCAATGTCGTTGCGATACCCCAGCAGTCTCAAGCCTTGACACATGAACCGTCATATAACCGTAATAGAAACGAAATAGAACCTCGTGATGAAAAAAGAAAACAAGATCTAGTTTGGGAAGCCATTATGGAGGCATGTGGAGTTAACACTTCAAACCTAAATTCCAATGAGAGAGGACGTTACAACAAGGCAGTCAAACTCTTAAAAGAATCAAGCGCTTCTCCTGATGAGATATTCACCAGGGTCAAAATTTATAGACGCAAATTTCCCAAAGCGGCAGTCACTCCAGTAGCAATAGCAAACCATTGGTCTGAGTTAGATCCATCTACTGTAATTATCGAGGATGTAGTTCAAGCCCCAAAGGGTTTCGATGCAATTAGGCAAGCAAGGGAGGAACGAGATGGGATTTAATTATGACTTATGGGAAGACACATTCACTAAAGGTCAGTTACAGAAGATACGAGGGAAGGACTTAAAGCCTGTTAAGCGTAAAGGCAAAGTCGGCTTCCTGAAGGGCAATAAAAATGTCACCTGACCAAGCAGATTGGATACTCGCGAAGATGAGTGTCGCTTGGCCTGGCAAACCTTTAACGGTTCCAGAGGTTAAGTATTGGGTTGAGAAATTATTACCTTATGATTTTGAGCCGACAACTGATGCCCTAGCGAAGATCGAAGATATTAAAAAGTTTTGGCCATCCTGGGCAGAGTTTAAAGAATTCGCTGACATGGAGAGACGGAACTCAAGAATGGGGCTACCTAAAGCCCCCGAGCCGACTCCATGTTCACCCGAACAGAATGCAAAACACTTGGCAGAAATAAGAGCCGCATTAAAGAAGGATCGGGGTATAGAATGACTGTATGGCAGGAAAATCTTGGAGCCTCAGCATTGAAGGGAAACTGTTCACTCTTAACACCGAGAGAGGATGGCACCACCACAAAAGGGCAAAATTTGTTAAAGAGTGGAGACAGTCCGCTTACGAAGAAGCACTTAAAGCGAAGGTGCCCAAAATGAGAGCGCTAGAGGTTATCTTTGTCCCGTGTCGTAAGGATCGCCGACACATGGCAGACACAGGTGGCCATTTTCCAGTAGCAAAAGCCTGCATTGATGGATTAGTGGATGCAGGGGTAATACCAGATGACGGTCCAGAGTACGTGACGTCATTAACTTTCAGAGCACCTTTGGTAGACGGAGGAAACGATCGGGCTCTTTTGGTTATCAACGAAACGGGGAAGATATGAGTGAAGTGGAAAATAAATTTGAAGAAGCAATGAGCATGGAAGACCCTCTAGAAAGAGCGAGAATTCTTAATGAGGAAGTACTCCCAGCGGTTGGTGAATTGAGACAACAGATAATTAAACAGCGTGCTCTTTCTGTAAAGGAAGCGTGTGATTTTGGTGGAGGAAGCATAGAAGGTTTGACTTATTCGAAAGTAGCCTCAGAGTTGGGAGTGTCTAAGCCGTTGATCCAGCAGATGGTTGCTCTGGCGAGAGAGATCACAGCAATGAGCATGGCTCAAGGGGGGCCTAGATGACAGGTGATGTCTTCAGGGCAGTCGGGTATGTGACTCTTATAGGGATTTTTGTTGCCTGTATGTTTATCTATAACAGAATGCTAAATAAAAAAGATAAATAGTTGCGTTTGGTCTACTGTGACTGTACACTTGAAGCATGAAAGAAATAACACATAAACAAATTTGTTATGACGAGCAAGGAAAACTTGAATGCGTTTGCTCGGCTCAAGGGATCTTAGATGACTTCTTGAACAACATAATGAATATACCAACGAACTTGAAAGAACTAGAAAAAAATGGACACAGCGACACAGACACCCTTAAAGACTAAGAAAGCACTACACGAGGCAGTCTCAGCGATTGCCTCTAAGTGTGACGGAGCAAACTCCCAAGATGGGGTGGGCTTCAATGGTTCCGATACAAAGTTTGGCTTGAGAGCCTCCCTAATCACTCCTGATATGTGGACTGATGATATTTCATGGGAGGTTTACACCATGCTCCAAACCTATAAAGGTCAGTTAGAAAAATACGGCCATCCATTTGAGACACTCCCTCTTCCACAGAAAGGGGACTTCAACGGCCGAGACCAAGCACGCAGTCTTGCAAAGGCACTTGAATATATTGTTAGTCGGAATATTGATTTCAATGGCGAACAGTTTGTTATCACATTCAGGTATGACTCCAGCGTTGTAAATGCAGTTCGGCAAATAGAGGGCGCTAAGTGGAATCCACAACAGAAAGAATGGAAGGCTCCAGCGTCTTCTGCACCAGGAGTTGTCTCGTTTGCTGAACAGTTCGAATTTAGTTTCTCAAAACCGGCAGAAGATCAAGTCAAGGGAGTGAAACCCAAGAAGGTCCAAAAGCGAAAAGCAAAGAGGCGTCTCTACATGGAAGGGTCGAGTCTTATCTTTGAATGCGGCACCAATGAACATCTAATTTTTGCTATCAAACAAATACGAGGCAGAACCTGGGACTCTAAAAGAAAACTATGGATAGCGCCAAGTACGTCAATGGAGCAAGCACTTGATGTTGCTCACGTATGGGATTTCGAAATGGACCCATCTCTCGTCACGAAAGCAGACGAGATAGTCCATAAGCAACATGTTCGGGCGGCGGCATCTGAGGCACAGAATGCCGATTTAGTGGTTGAGGGTTTAAACACCAAACATCCTGTAACAGGGCAAGAACTTAAATTACGCCCCTTCCAAAAAGCAGGAGTGGCTTATGCAGTAGAGACAAAACGCTGTTTCATCGCAGATGAGATGGGACTCGGCAAGACTGTTCAAGCGCTCGCATCTGTGCAGTTCGAAAAGGCTTACCCTTGTCTCGTGGTTTGTCCAGCATCATTAAAGATGAACTGGGAGAGGGAAGTCAGAATGTGGCTACCTGGTAAGACTGTTCACATTGTAGACAACAAAGTGGGCGTCAAAAATGCTGACGTAATAGTTATCAACTATGACATCTTAAGTAAGCAAAAAGATGCTTTAGGTAAGGTCGGTTTCAATTCACTTATATTTGATGAAAGCCACTATGCCAAAAACAGTAGTGCCCAACGAACCAAAGCCTTAAAGCATTTGGCAAAATCCATTCCGTCTACAGGTATGGTTTTAGCACTTACTGGGACACCAGTATTAAATCGCCCTGTCGAGTTAGTTTCACAACTAGAGATTCTTGACCGAATAGAAGACTTTGGGGGCTCATGGCATTTCCGACAACGCTACTGTGCGGCTTCCCATAATGGTCACGGATGGGATTTTAAGGGCGCCAGTAATGAAGAGGAGTTGAACAACCTTCTGCGTAGCACTTGTTATGTGAGAAGGAACAAGGCAGATGTGTTGAAGGAACTCCCAGCGAAGGGGAGGTACACGGTAGACGTCGAACTCTCGCCAGCCTCAAGGAAGATTTACAGGAACACAGAGAATGAAGTTCTTATTGGATTACAGGCACAGACATCAGTAAATCAATTAGGGCAACTTATGACATTAAAGCGCCTTGCTGGAGAAGCAAAGGTGGAAGCGGCTTGTGATTGGATAGACACCTTTCTAGACAGCACCGACCGTAAGTTAGTCGTGTTCGCCCATCACATTTCAGTAGTCGATGGTATCGCCAATAAATATGGTGGTGTCAGGGTGGCTGGGAAAGACACTCAGCAGGCTCGACAAGATGCAGTAGATAAATTCCAAAGCGATCCTGAATGTAGAGTGATCGTACTCAACATGAAAGCCGGTGGAGTGGGGCTGACCTTAACGGCGGCATCAGACGTATTGTTTGTGGAGCAGGGTTGGAGCCCAGCAGATCACGACCAGGCGGAAGACCGTTGTCATCGTATTGGGCAAGATGAAACAGTTTCTGCATGGTATCTACTAGCAAATGAAACTATTGACCAAGATGTCTATAGACTGATTTCTGATAAACGCCTAATAGTTGACGCAGTGACAGATGGCGATGAAACAAGTGGCGACAGCATATTGAACGAATTAGTAAAAACACTCGTAGCAAGGACAAGGTAATGGCAGAAATAATTAAAGAATTTCATCACTGGAAAAGCAGTGCTCGATTAGAGAGTGAAGGTTATCCATGGGATGAATGGCTAGATGGTCAAATATATAAATTAGGTCCAGAAGATCTAAGGAAAATGACATTTGATGATTTAGCCCGATATGTACATAAGAAAGCGAAACAGTGGGGGCTAGAAGTCCAAACTAAACGCTGGGATTATGACAGAGATACAAAGACATATCAGTCCTTGTATATACAGGCACTTAGACCAAAAGAGAGGAAAAATAATGCCTAGAACACGCAAACCTGCAAATGCAGGGTTAATAGAAACTGTTATAAGCAGTGACCGTGCGATGAAAGAAGCACACACGGCTTACAAACAGGCACAGGATAACCACCTACAGTCTTTGAGAGAAGCACGTGCTGGTGGGGAGACATTAGAAAACATTGCAGACGCTTTAGAATGCTCAAAGCAGTGGGTTCATAAGTTTACTACTCATGGCCACGACCATAATAGAATTGCACGTGGCTTGATATGAGCAATATTGCCGTTGACCTGAAAGACACCGCAGTACCTATAAATGATATTCATTCTCATCCTCATAATCCGAGGAAGGGAGATATCTCAGGTATTGCGGACAGTCTCAGGGTTAATGGTCAATATTCTCCAGTAGTCGTCGATGCGAGAAATGGCAACATACTCGCTGGCAACCACACATGGAGAGCCGCCAAGTCCCTGGGTTGGGATGAAATAGCGGCAGTCCATGTAGATGTTAACGACGACCAAGCAAAACGTATTCTGTTGGCGGATAACCGCACATCGGATTTAGCGACTTACGACAGACCAAACTTAATTTCGTTAATTGAGTCATTAAAACCTGATCTAGACGGTTCAGGTTGGAACGATAGGGACCTTGACAGGCTGTATCTACTTGAAGAAGGCGACGAAGACATATTTGGAGATGGCGGCAGTTCAGAAGATACTGGAGAGGTTAAACCAACAACAACAAAGATCCATGTTGGTAAAAATCTTTTATTGGTTAATGCAAACTATTTTGAAGAGTGGTTCGAAGGGTTAGGGGATGAGAAGGAAGCCGTATTAAAAATAAGGGCTTTACTCGGATTAACGGATGACCCTGAACCTAAACCAACCAAAGGTGGCAAGAAATGGGGACATATTTCGGGGGAGACCCCCCAACACTCTGGACTTGAAGCCTATGTTTCGGTCCCTGTTGATACTTTAGAACCTCATCCCGAGAACGCCAGACAAGGCGATATTGGGGCGATTTCTGAGTCATTAAGAGTGAATGGTATATACAGACCATTGATAGTTCAAGCCTCGAGTAATTTGATACTTAAAGGCAACAACACTTGGCACGCTGTTAAAGCAATGGGGTGGGAAACCGTTCCTGTTGTATTCCTTGATGTGGATGATGAAGAGGCCAGGAGAGTTTTACTGGCAGACAATCGACTCGCCGATAAGGCTGGCTACTACAACACAATCCTTGCGGAAGTGTTGATTGATTTAGACAGTTTGGATGGCACAGGGTTTAACCCGACAGATTTAGATGACATCTTGAAAGATTTACCACAAGAGAGAGACCCAACTGCAATGGTGGGGGCTCCATCGGATGTAAGACGAGTAGCGACAATTAAAATAGGTAAGGCCAGGATTTCCACATGCGGTAAACAATATGCCGATTGGGAGCAGGGTCTTATTACTGATGGCTACATGACAAAAGAAGAAAGAGGTCTAAGGATAGGACAGATGTTGAAACTCAAGCCTTCCGAGTTTGAAGTTTGGGCGTCAGTCGCTGATCCGACGACGGGGAATAACGAATTTAAAAAATGAAAGCACTAATAGGTGCGGTCATTCTTGGAGGGGTCTTAGCGGCCACTCCTGCTATGGCACACCACGACAAAATTTACACACCATGCGATACAGAAACAGGCCATGTCCATATCTCTTATGAAGAGGTTTCTGCCCGCATTTCGATAATGGAACAAGAGGGGATTATTCCCCCAGGTATGATTTCACGATATGTGGAGGCTAGAGACGGAGGGAAAGGGAATGAGGACCCACGCTTCGTTTGGGCTAGACACTTAGAAGAAGGGCAAATACTTTCTTTAGGTAACTGGGCAAGCGGTGAGCATCCCGAATTAGAACAACTTATGTTTGATAGCGGGCTTGTGGCCGAATGGCAATTGGATGCCAATAAACAAGTAAGACGGTTTGATGATCCTTATTGGATGCAAGCAAATCCGCTCTCACCATCGTTTACTGTTTGGCAGTCCCTATGTATGGCTAATCTCGGATACTCAATCCCGATGTTTGAAATCAATGAAGATGGTCATTGGACTTCCAATGTCCCCTCAACGACGACTACAGCCCCACCGATAACAACAACTACCACTACTACTACCCCACCACCAACAACAACGGTGGAGCACCAACACACGTTAGATGAAGGAAAATCATCAAATGACCCTGTATTTTATAACCCAGTACCACAAACTTTTTCTGGATATGATCTCTTCGACGCCGAGTGGGAGGGATATCCCTTCGAGCCAACGGTTAGACTCTTAGAAGACAGATATCCTCCTGGGACACCTGGCAAATTTCATTTCCGGTTGTCTTACGCCGTAGAGTTTCTTCGACAAGGGGGGATGGTGAGAGGGCTAGACAACCTATGGCATTCGAATGAGTGATAGAAAAGCAAAGCCAGTAAATATCCAGTTGATGGATATAAAGAAATTAAAAGGCGCTAAGTACAACCCTCGGAAGCGTGATCCCCACAGGTACGAACTTGTCAAGACCTCACTAAAGAAACTTGGGTGGGTTCTACCCATGTATGTTACTAGCGATGGAGAGATCCTTTCTGGGCACCAAAGATTCGATGCTGCTAAAGAATTGGGTTCTAAAAAAGTTCCTGTAGTGATTTTGAACAATTTAGACTTCGAAAGAAGACGGGGCGTAAATATTGTTTTTAATCGGGCTACAAATGATATGCACAAAAATGACTCAGGGGAGAGTCTTTCCGAACGACTACCCATGTCGGTCATTCAAGAGGCAGTAAAAGATTTACCAGATATTGACCCGAACTCTGAAGAATTTTTTCCGTGTATGAACTCAACGATGGAAGATACCCGAGAGGTGATGGGTAAAAACATAAATCATTTCCTCTATCACGCAATAAGGCAAGCCGAAAGTCTTTACCACTGGGCAAACACATCAATACCAATTGTCACGACCAAGAAGAAAAAGATAGTGAATGGGTTGGGAAGACTGCAACACGCTTCTGAAGTGGGGATTCCAGAAGTCCAGGTGATAATCATTGACGATAAAAAATCTGAATTAGCGGCAGTCTTGTTAAATCAGTTGTCGATGGATTTTGACTTGATGGATAAATATGCGGATATTCTCAGATACAACTCTTTTAGAAGGGCATCAAACAGACAAGAGTTCCTGATGCCGACAATGTGTTGTGATTTGATCTCAGCGATGTCTAAGTCAGGGAAGACGCAAAGAGCGGCATCAACTTTTAATCCAGAAAGCCAGAAACATGTCACAGCATGGAAGAGGTGGTATGGAGAAACCGTTTTAGATTTTGGGGCAGGGCTTCTCGATAAGTCTTTAGTGATGAGAGACGTAATGAATGTCGATTGTGTGGCCTTCGAGCCGTATTACACGGGTGGTAAAGACTCAGGATTTGACATTGAGGCCGCAAGATACATCACGGATGTCTTTTTACAGAGGGTGGCAAGTGGAACTGAGTTCGATTCTATCTTTTTAGCCTCGGTGCTCAATTCTGTGCCTTTTTCTACCGATAGACGACGCATAGTGACGATTGTGAGCGCTTTAGCGACCACCAGGAGTACCATTTATGCGGGGGCCATCTCACGTTCATCAGACCGCTTCCTGGCGGCCACAGGAGCGAAAGACAATATTTCTAACCATGAAACCCAGTTTGATTCCTCTTTTGCGGCTGGATATGAAGAAGGAGTCATTGTTGCCGATTTAATGAAGCATCCGAAGGCCCAAAAGTATTTCACAGTTGATGAATGGAAAGAATTATGGAGCGAGGGGTTCTCTGATGTTGAATCTTATTTATATAAACCAAATCAATTAGTCCAAGTCATCGCACGAGACCCCCTACCTGTTAACCCAAAAGAATTAAAAGAGGCAATAGAGTTCGAATTTGGGCTCCCGTACCCTAATGACACTTTGGACAGAGTTGACCAGGCACTCGATGCCTTCTCAGCCAGACTCCAAATGGCCATCTAGGATGAAGGTATGAATGATTTAACATTTGGACCAAGCGGACGGATTATTCTCCAAGATCTTAATGTCGCCCTGTCCAGCAATTTTAAGGAGATGCAAAAGAATCGTCCAATGTCGAACTTCGTTCAGAACGTCGAAGAATATCGTCCGTGGATCATTGATCTTCTAAAAAATGAGCATGTGGTTCTAGTAACAGCACGCTCAGTTGCTTATGAAGAGATGACCTTAGAACGAATTAAAAGCCAAACAGGTTGGATGCCAGACGACTGGTGCTTCAACCCCTGGGAAGATCCAGGTGGCAGAGGTGCACTAAGGGCCCACCGTGCAAAGGCCAAGTACCTGAAGGAAGTGATCTTTCCAAAATACGGAGACGACCCTTCAAAATATTTCGCAATAGAATCAAACAAGTACACCAGATCCATGTATAAAGCCAATGGAATTGAGTGTAGAGACGCTAATCGTGACGATACACAGCCCTGGAAGGCATTATTGCCGTAAACTACTTGTATGGCAGTTCAACCGTTCGTAGCCGAGGGTTACGATTTTGACTCATTGATGGAACGGGTCGAGTATTTCGCTGACCTGCTTTTAAAACACGGTCTTCTTGCTTTCAGGGAAGTCCATTTGACACGTGCCGAGCACGGCACTTTCTTTAGAGCGCTTGGTATGGTCTATAATCACTTCAAGGTCCCTGGCCAGCATGGGCATGACCACCCTGAGCCCGAGCCTGACTTTGTTGGGTTAACCGAAGTTAAGGACTATTCCTGGAGAGGGGAAACTGCACAATTTTTGGCTGAATCACACGGCCAAGGCCAAGCCTTCAAGAATGAGTGCATGGAGCCTCTCGGTGGTTGGGACAACGCTAAAGACGGCCGTTCCAGTATCAACACGTTTCTTCCTTGGCACATTGAGTGCCCTCATAGGGAGTGGCCACAAATAGCAGCGGCGTGGACGATGCCTTGGAAGATTTGCCCTCCAGAGCAGGGGGCTACATTGTTCTGCGACTACCAGGATTTGTATAACACTATGGATGAGGACCTACAGGAGTTCCTTCGGACTGAACCGGCGTATATAAAAGCAGGTTCGGACGAACGCAGATACATAGATGGGTACTCGGCCGCAATTAGTTACAACGGTGAGATTATTAGGCCAGTTGCGTTGCCACATCCAGTAACTGGGAAATACTCGATTCGCCATCACTTAATTTTGGCTACTGGGTTTATTCGCGAGGGCACGGATGAGCAAATGTTCAGGTTCAAAGAAGTGGTTAGGGAGTACACCAATAACAATAACAACCATTATTTCTGGGAATGGACTATTGGCGATCTCCTGGTAGTCGATCTATGGCGCATGGCTCATACTGTTAGCGACTTTCCGTTAGGGGAACGAACAATGGTCGGCACCTGGGGTTATGACGCCTATGCCCCAGACCACCCATGAAATTGCCGTAAACTTGTTCATATGAAGGATAAGACTTTACCAGAAGGGCCGTGGGAATTTAATACTGAAGTTGCAGCAGTCTTTGAAGACATGCTGGAGCGGAGTATTCCTGATTACGAGAAGATGCGGCTTGCTTCATGCGCTATTGCAGCCCCTGCTTTACGAGATGACGAAGGGCGAGTTCTGGATTTAGGTTGTGCTAATGGGATGGCGTTATCTCGTTTAGACACATACACGGCTTGTGAGGGTTCTTATATCCACCGTCTCGTGGGAACCGATATTTCAGAAGCCATGTTAGAGAAGGCAGAAGAGAGGTTCGAGGGGGATGAGCGCTACCACTTTTTAAACCATGATTTAAGAACACACTTTCCATTTCCTGACGAATCGTTTGATGTAGTGATGTGTGTTTTAACTTTACAATTTCTTCCTATTATCCATCGGCTCAGAGTGATGGATGAGGTAAACCGATTGCTGGTACCTGGAGGCAGGTTAGTTTTTGTTGAGAAGATACTCGGTTTCGGAAATCTATTAAATCAAGATATGGTGGACATATACCATGAACACAAACGAGATATGGGATACACCGAAGAGCAGATTGAACGCAAAAGGCTTAGTTTGGAAGGCGTAATGACACCAATTTCCGCAGTGTGGAATGAAGAATTATTAGATAAGGCGGGATTCACCCATAGGGATTTATTTTGGAGATGGATGAATTTTGCAGGGTGGGTAGCAATTAAATGAAAGAGCCAGCACGCCCAAAAGGTCAAAAACTTTATATCCCTAAAGAGAAAAGAGAGATGCTATTGAAGTTGATTTCCGCTGGGAACTACCAAAGAACAGCATGTCGAGCCGCAGGCGTGTCGGAATGGACTTTTAATGATTGGCGCCAAAAGGGCGAACAAGCACGAGAAGATAAAGAAAATGGTTTAGCGCTCACTGAGGTTCAAGAAGAACTTCTCTGGTTTGTTGATGAGTTAGAAGAAGCAAGAGCAAAAGCCGAAGCCGCTCTAGTGGCCCGCTGGTATAATGAAGCAGCGGATGGCGATTGGAGAGCAGCCGAAAGGTTCTTAGCCAAGGCATTCCCAGAAAGATGGTCAGATCCTGCAACCCGTTTAGAAATAACAGGGGCACAGGGTGGGCCAGTGGCACAACTTTCTGCTCATATGCACGTATTAACGGAAGCAGATGGAGAGAAGCAACGTAAGGTGTTAGAAGCGCTAGTGGAATCTGGCGATTTGCCCGCAAATGTTTTGGAGGCATGGGATGGAGAAGACGACGGAGACGAGGGACAAATTATCGACGCTGATGTCGTTCAAGACACCATGCAATCTGATAATTCCACACAACCCTCATCCGAAACAGCAAGCCTTCCTGACGTGGAACACGACTAGAGAAGCCCTATTCGGAGGTGCCGCTGGTGGAGGAAAATCTGACACACTCCTGTTCGCCGCCCTTCAATACGCCTGTGTCCCTGGATACTCTGCTCTATTGCTTAGGCAGACGTTCCCTCAGTTATCTGGTCCAGACGGGTTTATTGACAGAACTACAGAGTGGCTCAAGACAGTAGCGGATTACAACGTAACAAATAAACGGTGGACATTTGGCTCTGGAGCCACATTGACACTTGGTCATTGTGAGCGTGATGAGGACAGATACAACTTCCAGTCTTTTGCTTACCAGTTTGTTGGGGTAGATGAATTAACGCAGTGGGGGACTGACAGGGTTTATTTATACATTGGCTTCTCTCGTGTGCGTAAACCTAATCCCGACCCGTCATTAAAAGCCTGCCCACATTGCAAGATGACATTGGCAGACGTACCTCTAAGGGTAAGGGCTGCCACAAACCCAGGTGGTCGAGGCAACGATTGGGTTTATGAACGATTCGTTTTAAATAACGATGACGATCGTAAATTTATGCCAGCAAGGATCACAGACAACCCCTCTCTAGACAGGGAAGCCTACGAGGCCAGCCTTCAAGAGTTGGATGCGGTAGAAAGGGCAAGACTCCTTGAAGGAAACTGGGAAGTTACCGAAAAAGGAGGAATGTTTGAGACTGATTGGTTTGAGACGGTCCCCAATGTCCCAGATGTTGATGACATGAAAAAAATTCGATTCTGGGATTTGGCTGCTACAGCAGAGGCAAAAGGTAAAGACCCTGACTGGACAGTTGGGGCGTTAGTCGGCATATCCGATGGAAGGTATTACGTTTTAGATATACAGCGGTTACGTGGGACTCCAGCAGATGTTGAACGTCGTATCCGAATGACAGCAGAAAACGATGACAGGAAAACGGATATCTGGATGGAACAAGAACCAGGGGCTAGTGGTATAAATACGATTGATTACTATGCACGGCAAGTGTTAGTCGGTTATCCCTTTAAAGGTGTTCGGTCATCTGGGAGCAAAGAAGAACGTGCTCGAGTGTTTTCAACCGCCTGTGAATTAGGTAACGTGAAATTACTTAGAGGGAAATGGACAAAAGCACTAATAGACGAGTGCGTGCAGTTCCCCAAAGGTAGCCACGACGATCAGGTAGATGCCGTCTCAGGGGCTATCAACCATTTAGCGAAAAGAAAAGCAAAGGTAAGACTTATTTTATGAACCCATATGAAATGCAAAGACGAATGGTTAAGGCATGTGCTTTGGCTGACAAGGCTGAAGAATTAGGATTTTTACCTGATGAGTTGGCGAA
>Ga0098040_1000145_pt1 | contig 34171 bp, 21 predicted proteins | sample 7_EtaG_FD_75065 | JGI IMG/M metagenome (GOLD analysis project Ga0098040, IMG submission 75065) | Marine viral communities from the Subarctic Pacific Ocean - 7_ETSP_OMZ_AT15161 metaG | ecosystem: Environmental > Aquatic > Marine > Oceanic | place: Pacific Ocean | collected 2015-01-08
GATTTGATCCTGATACTGGAAAAACAACTTATTTTGCCGTTATGGCCCTTGGTCTCGTTCAATCAGGTAAATTTTTTAGATCTGAAGCAGATATGACTGAAAATCTTTTTGAAAGATATAAAAAAGTGAGAGTTGGAGACTCAGATATATCTGAAATAGTCTCTGTTTATGACTCTAGCGGCAATCGTTATTATGAAGTTGATAATTTGGCTCAAGAAACAATTCTTAAAGAAACAACAAATCCAAATGCAGTTTCAGAGGGAGTGAGATCCATATTAAAACCATTTGTGGTTCCAAGAAGATTTGTTTTAGAACAAGACGACAGTGGAACTTATTTACAGTTTGGCTTCGGATCTGAAGATGAAGACGCTTCTGGCCTTGCTGATCCTTCTAAGATAGCTTTGAAAATGCATGGCAAAAACACTATTTCAAGTTTATCTTTTGATCCTACAAAACTCATTTCAACAAATAAAATGGGCATAGCACCTTATAATACAACTTTGACAATAACCTATAGAACGAGTGAGTCTTTTGATTCAACTGTTCCTTCAAACTCAGTTAATGATATTAACTCACTACTAATTGAATTTGAAAATGAAAATATACTTGACGAAGAAGAAGTTAATAATACTACGAACACTGTTGAATGCTCAAATGATGAACCATTTTCCTCTTTAAGTCAAGATATAACTCTAGAAGAGTTGAAACAAAGAGCAAAATCTCACTATTCATCTCAAGGTAGAGCAGTAACAAAACATGATTATGAGGCTTTAATTTATAATATGCCCGCAAAATTCGGAGCAATAAAAAGAGCAAACATTATAAATGATCCCTCTTCAACAAATAGAAAAATGGCTCTTTATATTATATCTGAGAATTCTGATGGATATTTAAGCTCTACTCACGCTTCTGTAAAAAATAATATAAAAAATTGGCTTTCAAATTATAAAATGATGAATGATAATTTGGAAATACATGATGCTATTGTTTTAAACTACGGTATTGATTTTACAGTTATGGCTGATAATTTTTATAACACTGATGAAGTTATGAGTAATTGCATAGATGAGCTAGAAGAATATTATTCCGAGACAGCATATATTGGAGAGCCGATGTATTTGACGAGAATATATGAAGTTTTAAATAAAACCGAAGGAGTAATAGATGTTAAAAAAGTGTCTGTTTATAATAAATCTGGAGGAAATTATTCTACTTATTCATTAGATTTTAATCAAATAATATCTTCGGATGGAACATTTTACAAGGTTCCAAAAAATGTTATTTTAGAATTGAAATATGTTGATTCTGATATTAAAGGGACGGTCTTATAATGCCAATAAAAAGATATTTAGCTAACTCTGACAACACAATAACCAATACTTTTAAAACCGATTATCAAACTCGCGCCACTGGATCTAATTCTGGTTTAGCGGATATTCTTGAAATCTTTTCAATTTATGGTGAAGAATCATTAACTTCTGTTGAACTTTCAAGAGTTTTAATTTCTTTTCCAATAACAACTTTAATAACAGACAGAGCAGCTTCAACTATTCCCGCTTCAGGAAGTGTGAAATTTATTTTAAAACTTTATAATGCAGAGCATGGATCCACTTTACCAAGAAATTATGGTTTAACTGTCAATGGGGTTTCTGGATCTTGGCAAGAGGGTCGAGGATTAGATTTACAAACCTATAAAGACTTAACCAATGATAAGATAGGCTCTAACTGGATCAATGCACAGGATTCTTCTGCTGCTGCAACTGCAACTGTCACTGTTGCCGATGGCGATGCTGCCAATGGTATGTCAGAAAATGAAAAAATAACAATCATCTCCTCAGACGGGACAACAAAGAATTATATTATTGTTGACGATACTCTTTCAACCGTTGCAACCGGAGATGCAGTAACATCTGGAGTAACCGATGTTGGCTCCACAAACGCAACAAGCACAGGCGTAGCAGTAACGATTGCAACAACTGGATCACCAGTTACTCAAAATACATTTTTAGTTCAACTGAAAACAGCGATAGAACATGAAAACGGCCATGCTGGAAAGATTACTGTCTCCGCTGTTCCTACCGAAGCTGACGGCAATCAAGCTATTACACTAACACAGGCAACCAAAGGTCGCGCCGGAAATCAAGCAATAGCAACCGATATCAGTCAGATAGTGGAAGGAACATTATATTCCTTTACCAGTGGCGAAGGTGCATGGGCTTCTCAAGGTGGTGATGTTTACACTGATTCTAGTTCTTCTTTCTCTCAAACATTTGCAGATGGAGACGAAGACATATCTATTGACATAACAACACTTGTAGAACAATGGATGAACAGTGGTGGAAATGTTTTAGGGTCCAAGGCCAACCATGGTTTGCGAATAAGACTTTCCGATTCTTATGAGGGATATGACAGTTCCACAAATACTGATGGATCAACCGACTCATATTATACAAAAACATTTTTTGGCAGAACAACCGAATATTTCTTTAAAAGACCTGCTATAGAAGCCCGATGGGAATCGGGTTTAAAAGATGATAGGGCAAATTTTTATTATAGTGCATCTATCGCCCCTGCCGCCGATAACTTAAATACAATTTATCTTTATAATTATGTTCGTGGCAAACTGGTAGATATTCCAACAATCGAATCAAATTCTGATATTTGTGTTAGTATTTTTTCCGGCTCTGAAGATAATACCGAGCCATACGGACCTCCATTGAAAATGGTGGCAGATGACGGGTCTAGTAAATCGGGAGTTCGATCAGTCGTTCCATATACCGTAACAGGCTCTAAAGTATCAACTGGAATATATAAAGCAACATTTGCTTACACTGGGTCATCAACATTAAAAACAATTTATGATGTTTGGTTTAGCGGAAGCAATGTTGGAGTTGCAGACGCTTCATCGGCAGCAGTACAATATCACACAGGATCTATTACTCCTTTAAATTTTTATTCTTCTAACATAAATCCAAATGGCAATTATGTTGTTTCGATGCCCAATTTAAAACGATCTTATTCTCCGAGAGAGACAGAAAGGTTCAGATTATATGTTAGAAATAAAGATTGGTCTCCAACGATTTATACCAAATCTAAATCAACACCTCAAACTTTAACAATTATTAGTGCCTCTTATCAGATCACTAGAATTGTCGATCAGACAATAGTGATTTCATATGGAACAGGATCAAATGATAATAACTATTCTCTATTATCATACGATGTTTCGGGTAACTATTTTGATTTAGATATGTCTATGCTTGAAGCTGGATATACATATGGATTCCAATTTAGTTTTTATGAGGATTCTGTTTCTTCATACAGGGAACAACCATATTTATTCAAATTCAAAGTAGAAAACGATGAGTATTAAGGATTTATTTAAAAAACCAGCAATAATTCAAAATTCTTCAACATCTAGTTATGATGTTGAGTCAAGGGATTATACTTCAGCCAAAATTGCACTTCAGAAAACTTTTATTCCACAAGTTAATTTTGCGTCTGCTTCTAACTTTGCTAAATATGGCTCCGCTTATGAATATTATACTCAAGCAATAGAAAGAATATATGACAATTATCCCTATGATGGATCAGAAAAAGAAAAAATATACTTTGAGTTATCTTCTTCTTATCTTGATAAATGGATATTTGATTATAAATATCCGAAAACAACAGGTCATGCTCTCTTGGGAACAACTGGGTATCCGGGAAGTCCAACCACTGTTGGAGATTATGGTTCACCGGGAACCCCAGAATATATTTTGATTCAAGGGGGTCTTCATACCGCATCGTCGGGCATGTCTGGTAAACCATTATATAAAACTTTTGATAAATCAATTAAATATGAACACTCCAAGAACAGACTTAGTGGACTTAGAACTAACCCGATCAGCGGCTCCACTATTGAATTTTGGATGCACAAAAATGGTTATAATGCAACCAAAACTGCAACTGAGACTGTTTTCGATTTGTGGAATGGATATGCATCCTCTTCTGCGAATTATGGTCGGATGTCTATTTTAATGAAAAGAGCAGGCCACTCTACTTCAAAAGCCAGCCCATTTTATGTAACATTTCATTCTGGAACTAGTGGAACCGGAGACTTTCCCGCCGGAGGGTTTGAGACACAAATAGGGGACAATATAGGGTCTCTAATTACAACGCCGGTAATGGACTGGGCTCATTATGCTTTTTCGTTTGTTTCAGAATCAAATGGTGTTAAGGTAAGATTATATGAAAATGGAACTTTAAATGATACAATAACTCTTGGATCTGTTGGTGCCAATGAATTTGGTGGAATTATTAATGCCCATATTGGATCTTTGATATCAAATCCATCTGGAAACGTTTATTTTAATGCTGCCTCTTCTAACAATCTCGCAGGTTACGGTAAACTTTCTGCAAGTATAGATGATTTTAGATTTTGGAAAACAAGAAGAACTTCTCAACAAATATATGATAACTGGTATCGTCATGTCGGCGGCGGCACAAACACTGATGATTCCAATATAGATTTGGGTGTATATTATAAATTTAATGAAGGAATAACAGGAATTACTTCTAATGACTCAATTGCTTTAGATTATTCTGGCCGATTATCAGATGGAAACTGGTATGGATATAATTCGGGAGCTAGATCCACTGATTCGGGATTTACTTTATCTGGTCTTGTTAGCAGTGAACCATCTGATCCGATAATGTATAGTGCCCATTCAAGTGTCTCTTCTTTATTATCTGAAATGCAATCTTCTGGATCCTTGTGGGATGAGAATAACCCTACGATGCTATATAATACTCTTCCTCAATGGATTAGAGAAGAAGATGAAGGAACAAACAGCAATGTTAAATATTTGTTTCAAATCATAGCAAATTATTTTGATACTCTTCATGCACAAATAACTGAGATACCAAATTTAAAATCAAAAACTTATCCAAGCGCGAGCTTTAAAGCTTTGCCGTTTGCAGATCAGCTATTGAAAGATAAAAATTTAAATGCTCCAAATCTCTTTGTCAATGCAAATGTTTTAGAAAAATTTGGGTCAAGAGATTATAATCAAATCACCTATGAAAAGGACTTGACTGAAGTAAAGAATTTGATTTACACGAACATTTATAATAATCTTGAAAACATTTATAAATCCAAAGGAACGGAAAGATCAATCAGAAATATGCTAAGGTGTTTTGGTATAGATGATGAGATCGTCAAAATAAATCTTTATACTGACGGCGGAACACATACCTTTAAAGATAACATAAAACACAGTTCTATAAACAAGAAATATATAAATTTTCATAACCAAGATTATTTCAGTGCGACTATTTTTTCAACAACTTCTTCAATTAATTCTAACACCTTTATAACTGGCTCTGGTTATCAAGGAAGTGAAAAATATTCTGCTTTTACAGCGGAAGTTGATATTATTGTCCCTAAAAAGACAAGTGTATATAACGCAGCTTACTTTAATACGCCATTTATATCAAGCTCTATTTTCGGAATGCATGAACCATCTGGATCACAACATGGTGCATCTCCTCCTGCTGTTACGGATTATTCTTGGGATAATTTTGAAACAGCTAGTTTTCAAGTTTACTTGGTTCGTGATAAACTAAACTCTAATAATGCCAAGTTTGTTCTTGAAAGTGCCGATGGAACAGTCCAGCTATCTTCGGAGACATTTAATAATATTTATGATAACCAACGATGGAATCTTGCAGTTAGAGTAAAACCAGATAAATATCCATTAATAGGAAATTATGTCGGAAGCCCAGACGAAAGCCCCACTTATGCTATTGAATTTTATGGCGTTCATAGTTCTTTTGAGGATGCAACTTCTGAATTTTCTGTATCTCAGCCCTTGGGCTCCACCGCCGCACAATCTGCTCTCAGCGGCTCCGGCTTCTTATCAAACAGTAGAAGATTTTATTGTGGTGCTCATTTACAAAATTTCACAGGTTCTGTATTACAAAAAAGTGATGTTAAAATTGGCGGCCTGAGATATTATAAAGATTATTTGTCAAATGATATAATAAAACAACACAACTTGGACCCATCTAACTATGGATTAAAAGAGAGCTATAAGTCTTCTACCTTGTTTGCAAATGGGTTGACTAATGTACACGTCCCAACATCTGATTTAACAGCATTAAACTGGGATTTTTCAACAGTTAGTGGCTCATCGGCCAATGGGCTTTTTGAAGTCGAAGATATTTCCAGTGGCTCTTCAGATACAGTTTATGGCTGGATTGACAATATAATAAGGAGAGAACACAAAGGCCGAGCGATTGGTTTCGGAGCAGCAAAGACCAACTTTATTTCAAATGAATATATATTTTCTTCTAAAAAAGAACTTCCAGAGATCTCTTTTAGTTCTAATACAGTAAAAATAAAAGGAGACCAAGAGAATAATTTTATTGAAGATGAAGATGTAAGTGACAATTTCTTTTCACTTGAAAAGAGTATGTATCAAGTTATTTCAGAAGAAATGTTGAACATGTTTTCTTCTGTTAGAGAATTCAATAATTTGATCGGTAAAAATATTGATAAATATCGACCACAATATAAGAATTTAGATTTTGTTAGAAGAATATTTTTTGAAAAAGTCAGCGGATCTATGGATTTAGATACATTTACAGGATATTTTAAATGGATTGATACATCTATTTCAAGAACTATTGAACAACTATTTCCTGTAAGTGCCCGTTTTTCTTCTGGTATTTCGGATGTTATTGATAGTCATATATTGGAAAGAAACAAATATCAAAACAAACTTCCTCTTTTGACAACTTATTCCTCGATAGAAACATCAATAAAGGGCCAAGGAGAGTTGGATTATAACTGGAGAATCGGACATGCCCCTGTTGGTTGGACTGAAACAAATGTTAGTGGAACCGCCGGAACAACTCAAGGCGATAGTTGCCTTTGGCAAAAAGAAAGAAACATAAGAACGGATATTACAGACCGCGAAACCATAAGAAAATCTATAGTAAATGATAATAATGCTAGTAGCAAAACATTTGTAACCGAAGATGGAACAACTTATCAAGGCTCAACTTATGCCATTAGAAGATTTTCTAAGCCATATAAAATGCGCCAAGATTTAAATCCAGCAGTGCATGGCGGTATTAACTATCCTCCAAATAAAGACAGGGATATTATACACAATTTTGTTCAGATTCATGGAAACAAAACCACTACTGGTTTGCCCAAAAATGTTATTGTGGTTGGTCATGGCCCCGGACAAGGAATCACTGAGACAAGAAAATGCAATGATATCACATCCCCACCCGCCCTAAAGAAAGAAAAATATATTATTAGTGCTAATCCCGGAAAATATTCTACTGGTGCAGGTCCACATTATCCTCATGAATCAACAAACTATCTTTATTCTTTTAAAGATGATAAACTTCCGATGACAATTCTTTCTTCGTCTGTTACTGGAGGCTATCATGCAGTGCTCACAAGAGGATACAGAACGGGATCTAGTTTTGTAAACTTACACTCAGATACAGTTTCTCCGACAAATGAAATACCAATGCAAGGCCCCTTTCCTCGCAATTGGGTCGGAGGTCACCAACACCGACACGTTGATTTGAATAGATATGATGCTCTCAGAATTGATGGAGATACAGGCTTGCCAACACCAAACTATCTTGATAGCACCTATACAAGAGAAGAAGCTTGGCAAATATTATTTGTAGACGCAACATCAACTGATGGTGCTTTTGGTTTCGTTGGTGCTGATTTTGGCGGCCCTTACCCAGACCAGACAAAAAAATATGCTACACGTTATCGTGAAGAGAGAGCAAAGCGTCCGCTTAATATTAAAAATATTAAAACACAAACTGACGGCGGAACTCTGTTTTCTCTTGGAAATTATAAAGAGACATATGAGATCCTTGGAATATCCGGTCGTCATGAGAACAATCTTTATTTAAGAAGAAACCCAGATATAAGTAATTATCTTGCCGAATCGATCTACTCTGTTCTTCCAAAAACCACGAACCCAATGACATTAATAGGTCAAAACCCCTATCATGATGGTAATGTTTTTGGAAAACATAATAATAATAGACAACCGAATACACAAGTTGTAACCGCTGTTGCGGCAACCGCTTCTTTCACTGTCAGTGGAATCAGGCACCTCACCGTTGGTGCTGTTTTAGAAATATCTTCCTCCAACGACAGAGGTTATCAAGTCGGCGGCTCATCTGACCATTATAATATTTCAACAGGTTCAACTGATCAGAATTTTTATGATGCCTTGGAATCCTCAATTGAATCAAACTCTGGATTTGCTGTTGATGTTGTTAGAACCTCCGCAACCAGTGCCCCTGCACCTTTTGTGAAAACAAGGCCCGGAGGAGGACTCCCTTGGCGTAATTTTATGTCAGGAACTTATGGGACAGTGGCAAACTTTAATCCTTCTGGTAACCCATCATATGGAGGTTTTACCTTTGCTGCTTGGGTTTACATTTCTTCATCTCATGCTGGCACCGCCGGAACCATTTATTCTCAAAAATCACCAGATGGAATTGGATATGGAAGACAAATATTTTGGAGAGCCAGCGGTCAGAATGTAGAGTTTAGAACAAATTATACAGATTCTGGAAATAAGCATGTTTTGTGGGCATCTCCCAATCTTTCATCTCATAAGGATTCTTGGTTTCATTTGGCTGTAGCACATACATGTAGTGGAATTTCTGATGGTTCCGGTGATCTCGTTGGTGATTGTGCAGTTTATGTTAATGGAGTAGCACAAACTCTTTCACTTGGCGGAAATACACTTTCCAGCCCGACTATGAATCGTTGGAGTCCAGCGACACATTTTATTTTTAATCAAGATAGTGGATCAACAGCAGGAGAAAATGAATTTAAAGCAGGCTTACGAGAAGTTACGATTTGGAATACAAACCTTCGTGCGGATCACGCTTTAAGTTTATACAACTGTTCTTCCCATATAACCGCATCAACAGTAGATGACGCTGCCGCTTATTTAAAGATATATTATCCTCTAAGCTCCAGCAACGGCAACGCCCCCTTGGAACATAATGCTGTATTTTTAGATATAGTTGGAGAAGCGAACTTAACAGCTTCTGTTAATATCTCCGGAAATGTAGATTTCCAGAATGGCCCAGAACATACTAAATCAAGTGCCGTCTTTATGTTGACGGCATCAGCCGACAATTCATCTTATAATGGCAGCATAACTGTCGATTTGGATACTTGCAATAGTTTTTCTTCGCTCCTTGGTCCGGCGGGGGGTGTTGCCTTTGTTCCCGGACGAGATATTGTAATATCAGCATCAACCCCTTTGATCAATGGCGAACGAAATAAGACAGTCATATCTTCTCGATTCTCCGCTCCCGGCGGTATCGAGGTAAATTCTGTAGGTTATTTAGATGCTTATGCCAGAGAGTATTCCGTGTATAACAGCCTAAACTACCGAAATCTAAGCGTCCGTTCTTCAGGCAGTGGTGAGGCAGGGACGATCCGTCTTAATGATCAGAATGACAACAGAGTGGGCTTAAAAGAGCATTTACGGAGACATTGTGGGCAGTTTGGATATGACTCCATTCAGGGTTCAGCTTCAGCCGAGGGTTATGTTACAATTCCGAACTCTCATAAGATTCAGAGAAACACAAGTCGAAGAGTCATGTCAAGCTCAACCCCGTTGGTAAACCCTGTTTTCAATTCTTTTAATGACAATTCTTTTGTCAGTCGCCCAATACCTCAATCAGATTTTCAATACTCTTGGATAACGGCATCTCTCGGAGGCCCCGCCGGTGATGCTTCCCGCATTCAGAGAAACGCATTAAAAGGAGCAACAACGATGGGACTTTTGGAGGACACTTCCTTTTCTGGTCTTGGGTCCGCCGATTTTACTGTTTCTCTTTGGTGGTATGCTGAAGATATCAATACTGATGGCTTTAGCGCATCCAATCGTGTTTACTTTTATGATGGCTCAGACGCTCGTCATGTGATTATGTTAGGTTATAGCGGGGATGATGGAGCAGGGACCGCCCGCGTTTATCAAGAAAATGATGCTGGTAGCAATGATTATGCTGATTTTGCTACCTATTTTAAAAAAGGGAACTGGTATCATGTTGTTATTCATCTTGATGTGGGGGATCTTGGATCAGGAGGTCCCAGACTTTGGCTAAACGGTGCTGAGATCCTTCTTCCAAACCCCTCGGGTTATTCTGCTGTCGGAGGTTCTGCCACAACTATTGATAAAGTCCAAGTCATGATCGATGATGAAGGAGCAATGCAGGATCTTGTTTTCTGGAATAAACTTTTAAGTGATTCGGAAATAGAAGAAATTTATAATAATGGAGATTATATGGATCCCTCAACTCACAGTGCAGTGGGTAATATTGTTTCTTGGTTTAAACTTGGTTATGAAGAACAATGGGCCAGCTATAGTCCACCATCTGGATCTGGCGACACCCTTAAAGGAACAATTACGATTCCAGATGCAATTGGGTCGAACGAATTTACATTAACGGAAGAAAATGAGTTTACACTTATCCCCAAAGCTACCGGCTTTAAATCAGGGGATTATACAATTCATAGCGGAAAACAAAGAATTTACGGCTATGCACCAAGAGATGGGATTTTAAGTTCATCAATATCTGTTGGCACTAGTCTTGAGGGTTATGAAACCGGCTATGTCCCGGCAATAACCTTCCCATCGGCATCAGAGATTTACGGAGAATAAAATGGCTAAATATTATCAAGATTTTGTTGGATTAAATGTATTGATTTACGAAATGAACGGGTGGGACCCAGACCAGCAATATAATTCATATGTTGTCCTTGGTATGCCTTATGCTTCAAACCGAGAATCAAGAAAAATGAATGACGCAGGTTCTGTTCTCAATGTCTCTGTTTTTTTAAATCATATTGGAGGATATCAAGGATGGGAAGGCGTTCATTTAATTCATGGCCTAAATCAAACAAAAAACTTTAATTTTAGAGTAGCTCCACATTCGGGAGATGCTTTGGCTCTCCCAACAACAGCGTCATTCTTTCCCGCTCTCATGCTTCATCGAAACGGCCCCTATGGTTGGCCAAGTTGGAAACAAATAAGAATCGGAGAAAATCCTTTAACAAGAAAACAAAGAAAACACAACATAATGACAATCGTTGATGAGCCCGGAGAAGAGTTTGAGTTTCGACAAGGTAATAAAATAAGAAGAGGCCGCGACCGTTATGGATCAATATTGAAATATGACGAATGTCCGATTGTTTCAAAATATGATCCGGTTTCATTGTTTGGAGGTTCCGCCTTTCCCGGCAGCGGCCTTTATAGATTAAAAATCAAAACCTCTTTGGGAAATGAAACATCGCATTTTGATAATCAAGATTTAAATAAGAAACTTGGAATCACAACATTGACAAGTAGAGATTATGATAAAATGATTAGTCTTTATTTAAATGGAGGTCTTGCATCTTCCGCAAGCCCAATCGATGTTGTCGAGGTCGTAAAATATAAAGAAACGGTATATCCTCCTCTTCTTTATACATTCAAGAACTATACGAGACAAAGGACGACATTTAGCTTTCCTTGGAATGATGATCGATATTTAAGAACAAAAGAATGTACTGACAATGGCTTTGGAACTTTGTGTGTATCCCAAAGCGTTTGGCCAATGGATGTTGATGTGCTATGGACGACCTATGACAGCACCATCACCGACCGTTGGAACACCAGATATGGCTATAATGAAAACGATCATGAGTGGAATCATTATGGTATACTACAAAATATGTATTCTTCTGGAGATTGGAGCCTCCCCGGCGCAACCATTGTGGGAATTTTAGATAGTTATGTAAGAGTTGCTCCGCTATATGCATGTAAACATTTAATAAAACTATCATCGTCTGTTGTTTCACAAAACGGAATGAGAATAGAGGGCATCAATTATGGAACTTCTATGGGCGATATGTACTATAAAAATGGAGTGCCCGGCGGCGAAGCGAAATGGGAAACTCCCTCACAATCAGGAAAAGCACCATTTTATAACTCATATGATGATTATATACAAGGTGTCAAACAACTCGGAAAAGATTATACAATAATACCAGAGTTTAGAATCTCAAACCATGTCTCAAAATATCACACTCAAGGTTTAAATGTTTTAAATCCTCATTTTCTTGAACTCACTGGTGGACTTTTAAATACAACCGGATCAAATCAAACTAACTTTTATACTATTTTTTCAAACTCTGATTTCTTGGAAAACTTTAAAATGGTCCGAGAACAACATAAAGACTTAGTTGAACCTGTTAATATTAAGTTGACATGTAAAGCAATCAAGAAACTTCTACCATATAATGGGTTCTACCCCCAACAGAGAACAGTTGACATTGCAAAACAATTTTATGATTCTTATAAAGACTACACTACTCTTTCTGGAGCCGCCGCCTCTTGGGCCACTTCTAAAAATAATCAAATAGCATTTCAAAATTTATTGAGACCTATCGCTGCTCCGGGCGTTTTATTCAATTCAATTAAATCTGGTGTAGCGTGCGACTTTCCCTTGGCTATGACCGCATCAATGTCCGGAGCATCGGGAGAAAATATATATCAATCCGGATCATTGGGACCTTTTTTAAGCCAACAAAAATATGATGATTGGCACTTAACCCCACCTTTACAAAAAAACCTGTATAGCGGTGGATCCGGAACGCACAAATTAAGATTAATGGAAGGCGAAGCTCACATATTTGATAAAAGAATACCTTTTGAGGTTTTAGTAGAACCAGAAAAACATTTAGCTGGGGTCACTTGTTATTCCAATGAGCCACATCCATGTTCCAATACCACGGCTTCTTGTACATGGGACGGCCAAGGAAATAATCTTTTTAAACTTATGTCTCATAACTTTTTGGCTGAGACATCAAATTTCTTTTTGAAGAATGAAAAATATACTACATTGTATTCTAAACCAAATAATAACCCAATGGTTGGTATGGCTCAAGCGGGTATGTGTTATTCTATGCGTGTAAAGATGTTTAAAACAGCAGAATCATCAAGTTTGCCTGCATATTCCGTAGACAACCAAGCCAAACGTTTTCCAATGCCTCAATATAACAGTGCATCATATGAAACTTTTACAATGTATTCAAGACCTTCTGCTTTTGGCCCTGCTTATACCATTACTGGATCTGGGGTTGAATATTCCAACGGCGGCGTGTTGCTGTCACTGATGGCTGCGGACCCCGGTTCCGCTGGGCGTTTCGGACCCCGCGCTGAAAATGGAGAAAACTATGCCTTTACGCCTCCATATTATTATGGCCAAGCATGGGCAGATATTTCATTTGTTGCCGGAGAAACTAGAAAATATTCTTTGCATGAAATTCTTACGAATATAACGACATCTTATTTGAGATATATAGATGAAACAACTGCTCCCGGATCTAATCTTTTTGATCGACCATCGGGATCATCTAAGACTGTTAATAGATCTTATGCTGAGAATATATGTTATAATGCCGATGCTCTCCAACTTTCTGCTTCTGTAAATTTGTTTGGATTAGAGAGGGAAAAAAATGGCGATCTTAATGAAGAGACAGCCAGATGGGTTATTCAAACTAAGTGGGAAACCCCAATGTTGAATTTCAATCACCTTTCTGCATCAACATCAATAACACTTCCACTAAACGCCTCTCAATCTGTTCCAAGAGGAATGTGGCACCAATATGGATTAATAGAGGAAGATTCAGCCAAGGGAATATTTATGCAAATAACAGACATTCCAGAAGATTGGACTGAAAATGCATTGGGCAATGTAGCTGCATTCACAGGGTCCCTCGCTGACCTTGTTGGTTTTGCATCTGAACCAACTCGTCTTGGAGAAATAGCAGATTCCAAAAAGATTTGGGAAGCCGTTGTTGCGGTCCCATTTATTGAAGAAGAAGGAGAACAAAAATTCTTTACTTTGCCGAGAGAAGATATCAATTTGGCATTGGATCCCGATAGAAATAATCGAGTCGGGATTTCCGTAAAAAACATGGTTCAAAAAATGCAAAAGTATGTTTTCCCTCCAAGCATGGACTTTTTAGCATCCGAAACGATTGAGCCAATCGCAATGTATATATTTGAGTTTAGTCATGTCTTATCCAAACAAGACCTTGCCGATATCTGGCAAGGATTATATCCTGATGTGACAGCGACGATGGAAACAGCCGAATCGTCTATATCTCATAACTTGTTGGCCCATGAACTTCTTGGAGGCGGAGCCATAAGAGTTAATGAAAATGATGAACTATTTATGGACCAAGGTGCGAAAGGGACAAAATTCCCAGATAAACTTAAATGGATGGTTTTTAAAGTTAAACAGAGAGCTAAAATTAATTACTTCGACAACATAGTTAGTAGAGCGGGTGATGATGTCCCCGGAGCAATTGTTGATTCAACTGGAGTAAATGTGAGCGTTTCTTATAACTGGCCTTATGATTATTTCTCTTTGGTGGAGCTTGGCAAGATTGATGCCGAAGTTTCCCTTGGTAAATTTAAAGATAAAGGGAAGAAACAATTACTTGAGCCGGTTATTTCAGAGCCTGAACCCGAAACACCGCAATTTACTGCGGGAATGGTCTCAACGACCGTTGGTCTCCAAGCAGATACAGCAAGTGGTTTGGCATCTGGCCCCGGAAGCTCTGCTGGCTTCGGAGGTTTTGGCTTTGGATCAGATGAGGATTAAATATGACATTTTTTAATAAAAAGGAAGACGTAATATACATTGAGTTAACGCCTCATGGCCGAAAACTTTTGTCCGAGGGCAAACTTATGCCTTATGGTTATTCTTTTTTTGATGATGACATTCTTTACAATGCTGAGAAAGCCGGATCAACCGAGGACAACTCTATTACAAAAACTAGAATATTGGTTGATACTCCAAGCTTAAAACCTCAAACATCTTATAGAGGAGTAGAATCTGAGATAAATAATTCTCTAACAATTGAGAAAAATAACTTATTATTGAGTCCGATAGGAAGCAACAAACCTTCATCCAAAGGTGTAAATTCTTGGGAAGTTTCTATGATACGAGGCGAGATCTCTGCTTCTTCTGGTTGTATGACATCATCTTCTCCGATTATTCATGTTCCTCAAATTGAATGTGAGATCAATTATAAACTTTCTGTTGGTAATACTGAACGAGATGGATATTCAGAATCCGAGGATATAATTTTCTCAGACATTTATAGTGATAATTCATATCTTATTGTTAAAGAAAGTCAAATAATGATTCATTTATCGGAAAAACATGGATTCTCTTATACAGATTCATTAAATATGGAAGTTTATTTATATTCCCAAGATGAAAATGATTTACAAAAAATGAAATTTATTTCAGAGCCTGACCGGATAGAAAATGATTTATATGTTGGTCCCCGCCCAATTCCGGCTTTGGGATCACAACACCCTGATTTGGTTGAAAATTATATTGACATATTTGTGGATAATCAAATCGAAGATTATGAAATTTGTCGAGGATCTAAAGTTATTATAGACAATGATCTTTATCTATCTAGAGAAATTGAGTGTGAAGATCTTAAAGACAGAAATGTGGATGTTTATTTAACTGATGTTGATACTTTGGAGGATTGCGAGCAATGAGTTTACAAAAAGTAGGTTTAGAAATACTTCCCAATGTTTATATTAAAAATATTGAAGTTTTTGATGATTCAGAAACCCATTATGCCATAAGAGTTAAAACATGTGTTTTGGATTATATTTCTCCAAACAATTCTGGACGATGGTCAACCTCTCCCATGGCTGAAAATTTAAGTATTTTGTTTGTTGCTTCCGCCGCAGATAGTATTAATCTCAATATATCTAGAGGAGATATTGATTTTAATTATTCTTTTATGAAACCATACTCAAACAATCCTGATGTTCATGTTATGACAAAAAAAGTCTTTACAAATAAGTCATACATTTCCAGACCCTTCACATATTATAATAATTATTTTGACTTTACAATACAAAAAAATCAAACAGGTCTTTTGAAATTATTTTGTTCTGTGTTTTATAATGATCCTTCTTCTAAAAAAGCTTATAGAGGCCCGGTTACTTCCGAATCTATATTTGATAATAATAATAATATTCTCCCAGATACAACCATATTTTTAACTAAAGACAAAGTACAGCATTTTGGCCCCGTCCATGAACACGATAATAAATATATGGCCGGATCATATCACACATCAGAATCACACCCTACTTTGGTTCAGAAAAAAATCACCAACTATAAAATAAAAGATTATCGAAAACCAAAATATAAAAGACGTAGCGCACCTCAACAAAAAGATTCTCATCATATTATTAGTGATTTATTTGTTTCACACAATGATGGTAAAAATATTTCAGCCATTTTTTCTTTAAATATTAGAGATTTGATTTTTAAAGAAACAAAATATGGACACCTTTTAGAGAGCCTTAATCCAAATGTTGTTAATGATATGCTTGCAAACACATCTATAAAAAGTTTTTCAATTGTTAGAAGTAGAACCAAACCAGTATTTGAAATAAACAACGCCGGAACTAAAAAAACAACATCATATAATGAATATGATTTAAAAGTTATTTGTTCATCTAAAGATTCAGGAGGTGGCCTTGTATCTAAAAGAAGACTTATTGGTATAAAGCCATCTTCGCATGAGATATCTTATAATTCAGATGAAGTTGGTAATGAGCCCCGACCCGGCCAGCTACTTCGCCAAAAACCACTTAAACAGAAGCCAGTTTCTTATATAAAGGAAACAGATATTATTTCAAATGCTCATATAAGATATTATGAGTTTTCAGATCTTGAAATAAACTCTGATTCCCCCGGATCATATAAATACAAAGTAAGGCTTATATTAGATGATCCCACTATAAAATATGTTTCTGATTTGAATGAGGAAATAAGACTTGCTGAGATACAATTAAAAGAATATTATAATAGAATGACTAGGAAGAAAAATTATATTTATGAAATGGATATGCCCCACCCAGACTTCATAGGTCTAAATTCTCCGAAAACAGAAAATTCTGTGAAAAATACCTCTATACGAGCTTATCTTAAAATGGTAGAAATTTTATTTGATTTAACAGATGAAGAAAAAGATTCTCTAATAAGGTCGATTAGTGCTAAAATAAATCCATCTTGTGCTACTTTGAATTCTGTAAATAATTTTATTTTTGATTTTGATTTGATGAAGTCTAATTTTATAAAGTATTTTGATTACAAATTGAATCGAACGAGGACTCATGGTTTAAAAACATCCCCAAGTAGAGTTCATCACACTACCAATATAATCATTAAAGAATATGGTTTTAAGCAAGTTATTACTCCAAGCGATTATAAAGATGTATATAAAATTTTGGATTTTCAAGAGACCTCCACAGGATTACCAAGAGCATCTATCTCATATTATAATTCCAGAGTATCACAAGAACAAAATAAATATTATAATAAATCCAACAACACTAAGAAACAAACCAACAATCTAACTCCGAAAGCAATAATAAATCATAAAGAAGAAATAAATGTCAATAGCGATTCAACAGAAACTTATGAAAAAATAAACAAATTCTTTTCAAATAGAATGATAAAAATAGATAATAAAATAAGCAATTCTCAAGGAAAATATCTTGATATTGTTGAAAATAATTTATTTGTAGAAGAAGCTGATCTCCATGATGCTTTGATTCCGCTTGTTGAGGAACAACAAGTAGAAAATTTTATTAACTCAGATGAATATTTGGGTCAAGCGGTTGATTACACAGATATTGAAAATGAATATAAAATGGCGGAAAACCAGTCGAAAAAAGATTTTTTTAGCAAAGTAGTTGACAGTATTAATTTCTCAAAGACCACTTCGTTAAATAAAAAAAGTTTTGATATTTCTTCCCCGGATTCTATTTTAAGTACGGTCAAGGCTAATATGCCCAAAGATCAGTTTAAGAAATATATGTCCGCTCTCCCAGCCTCATTAAGGTCCCTTTTTGAATCAAAAAAGAAAGAAGTCAGAAATAATTATCTTACTTCGGAAAAAGATGTTTTTGAAAATCACAATACACAAAATATTGCAAATATCAGACATTTTAAAATCTTAACAATAGAACAATTTGTTGGATTTAAAAGAGATAATGATAATAATTATAATATGGCCAGACCACTATATTTACCTCTTACTGAAGATTTAATTGAAATGCCGGGAATAAAATTGTGTAGAATGACGTGGTTTAGTAATTCTGTGTTAAAAATAAAATCTGATCATCTAACTATGCCGATTTCCAATTCTCATTTTATTTTATATCCTGATACTAATGAACCTTACGATGCCACAACAAGCTCTAGAAACAGACCTTATGTTGATCATTTGTCTCAAATGATTATGAGATATGATATCGGAACAATGAATTATGATATGGACGCTTCAACTAATAATATTATTATTCAATTTAAAAATGATTTTTCAAGCACAATAATTCCAAACTATTCCCCAGCGGTGATTGAACAACCATCGCCCCCCGGATCGAAACCATCTTTGGCGACTGATAGTATTAGTACATCTGTTTCATCTCCTTCGCCTTCAACGAGTGCTGGCGGTAGCATGGACAGCGGAGGAACTTATTAATGGGTAAAAAACTTAGGATTGGATCGGGATATGGAGATACCTTAACCGCTGCGTTAGGTAACTTAAAAAAAATATCCATCCATGGCAATACAGCAGTATATCACACTTTGAGTGATTTGTGGGCGCAAAGAACCTTTATGACTGTTGACATGGATGCCTCCTTATCTCTCCCCAGTATTATACCGTCTAATCAGATGGTATGGGATTTTTCAACTGATATAATGATACCATCTGTCCCAAGGAATGAGGATTTGTCTCCAAAGCCGCATGTATATAGAATAAACCCACAATACAATTATAGGGCAAATCATTATTTAAACCACATTGTAGGGTTCCCCGAAGAAGAAATTATGACTCCATACCTTCAAATGGAGAATATTTTTAATAAAAATCTACCAGACTATCAAAGTTTAAGAAGCCTACCTTTTCCAATTTCACAGGAAAAAATAATAAATTTTGAATCTTATCAGGCATCTTATAATCCAACAAAGTTCAAACATGCTATTTTTGACCATGAACACACATTCAATAATAATGCCGATGCAGAAAAATACCCCATTTATAATGAAGTATATTTTTCTTATCCAAAAGAAAACATACTGTTTCCTTCTCTCGGTGGCACTTCATCTTCAAATACTAAAAATTTATTTGAAAGAATAATGTTAATGTTTGGACATCATATGAATTCATTGACATCAAATGCAACGACGTATTCTGGATACAGACAAATTTTGTTATCTAATGTAAAGGATAAATATTATGATCAATATAACGATAATGAAATTATTTTTCTTTCTGAAGATTATCACAGCCTCAATCCAACTGATTGGAGCCACATGGTTCATTTGGAAGAAGTAATACAGGAGCTTTCAAAAAAATCTGTTTGGAGAAATTACGAGGATATTTGGAACGGAAAACTGTGTAAGAATGAATTTTTGTTTTTTAAAATTGAAAAATGGGCTGGAGAAATGATGACAGGAGATCCAATACAGACGTTTTTAATACCTGCTTCAAAAGACTATGTTTCCTTTATAGACACCCAGCTTAAAAATGGACTTGATTATACCTATAGTGTAACCGGATATTGTGCTATTTATGGCTCCGGCACACAATTCCACGATATTACATCTCATAACTTAAATTCGGGAGGCTCTTCCGTTCCTCCCCTTAATCGTGTTAATTTTATGATTGATGTATCACCAGCAATCATGATCATTGAGGTTCCAATGTTTAATGAAACATCTCGTCTAGTGCCGATTGCCCCTATGCCCCCAATAGTTTCATTTCATAATGAATCTAACTCCCCTAAAAAGGTAAAAATTTATTTAGAGCTTAATAAAGGCTTAGAGGAATCTGAATTTATTTCCATTTCAGACACAGATATAGAACAATATTATAATATACCTCCTTTGGCAAATGGATTCAGAAGATTTGGATATACAAAAGAGCCTGCAAGTTTTCAAATATTTAAAATGGAAACAAGACCCACTTCATATGAAGATTTTGAAGGTCATATGATTAATTCTTTTACTAATAATAATTTGACTCCGAGTATGATGGTGCATGATCAGATTTTACCTCATAAAAAATATTATTATACTTTTAGAACTGTTGGAACTTCTTTATCAGTTTCTAATCCTTCTCCGATTTATGAAGTTGAAATGTTTCAAACAGCCGACAAAAGTATTTTAAAAGTCAATACTGTTATATTTGAAACCGAAGAAGAGAAAGAAAGAGATTTATATGATTCATCGAAAAATTTTAGAAACTTAATACAGATAATGCCAAGTGGAGATCAAGTTGAGTTAGAAGAATTTTTTGAAGAAAATGGTGGAACACCCAGAGAGATTGATTTGAGAAATGTTGTGATTGGTAAAGCCAATAAAAATATTTGGGGCCGTAAAATGAAAATAAGAATAAGATCAAACGATTCGGGTAAGGCAATAGATTTTAATATTAAATTTAACTTAATAAAAGAGAATAGTGAAGAAGATTTCTCTCGCTGATCTATTTATTACAGAAAAGTATCTTTAGGAGATTATTGATGGGATTTTTAGACAATAGTGGTGATATAATACTCGACGCAGTATTGACCGATCATGGAAGAAAATTGTTAGCTAAAGGAGATGGATCTTTTAGAATATCAAAATATGCACTTGGCGACGAGGAAATAAATTACGAACTTTATAATTCTACTCATACAAGTGGTTCAGCCTATTACGATTTAGAAATTTTACAGACCCCTGTTCTTGAGTCATTTACAAACAATGCTTCTTCTATGAAAACCAAGTTGATTACTTTATCTGATCACAATATTTTATATTTACCAGTATTGAAGGTAAATCAAAACTTGGTTAATACCAAAATGCACGCTAGTGGTGCTTATGTTATTGCTGTTGATGCCAATTCTGAAGGTACAGACCCCGCAGGTATTACTGGCTCTATTGGATATGATTCAACAAATCAAAGACAAGGAATATTGTTTGGAGAATCATTTAAGGATTCTAACTACATTAAAATTGACCAAGGTCTCGACACAAGAGAAATTTCTCCTGCTCAAAGAACTGCAATGTCTGATCTTATAGAAAATATTTATATTGTACAAATGGATAATCGCCTTGGTCGATTGACAGACATCAATGGATCGACAATATCAGAAGATTATATTGATGATGACAATATTGCATTTTATACTATTGACTCCACAGATAACGTTGTTAGTGCAATTTTGGATGATTCCACGGGTGCCGAACAAGTAATCTCTGGTCCAAGAGGAACTACGGTTGAATTTAAAATCGGTGCCAGCATTGACCTAAATACAAGTACTTATTTGTTCGACCAGCTTGGAGGAGAATCAGTGCTTCCCAATAAAAATAGTACAGGGCAACCAATAAGACACATTGATTCAATAGTAAGAATAACAGGCATGTCAACGGGGTACAGTATTGATATACCGATTAGATATGTTAAAATCAAAATATAACAAGCGAGATAAAATATGGCCAGTTTTTACAAAACACTAAATCATAAAAATGATATTGTTAGCACACGAACTCTTTTACACGAAGCGATACCTTTGACGGGTACAATAGTTTCTGGTACTTATAGTGATAATAATATTAAACACTACACACATGGAATGTTCCAGTCGGTTTATGATTACCCTTACCTAAGCTCTTCAGCAAATCACATTTTTGATATTACTGTCGGAGTATCCACAGGTTCTGCACTTTATGCCTCTGTTGCTACCCAGAAAACCAAAAAGAAAAATATTTACAACCAAATGGCTCAGGTATTAATGGGCTATGATAAAGCTGGAAACATTTTGCAGTTTGATCAAGATGGCGATATTCTTGCTGGTGGGACCAAAATTGATGATGCTTATTTTCTTAACTTCTCAAGACTTTTGGTTAAAGATGAAATCAAAAAAGGCTCTTTTGAATTGAGATTAGCTGTTGATGAAGTATTCGGAGCCGAAGGTGACAATCACACTTACCCTCTAGTTATCACCGATACAAGCGGATCAAATGGTTATTTTGTAAACTCACCTGTTGGCGAATATGGTATTTTGTATGCAACACAGTCCGCCGGTGCTGCCGCAAACAATGCTGGTGATATTATGGCGGCAACCCTCATAGAGGGTCAAGGTCAAGCTTGTGGTCTCATATTTTACCAAGCTGGTGTAGCTGTTGTTTCTTCATCTGTGTTTTTGATTTCATCTACAAGTGGCTCTGGGCTTTTAAATGGTCATGATACTCCGGGTGCTGGCCCTAATGGTCCATTATTTTACGGACCAAAAGGTGCTACAGCAGAATCGACAGAGGAGCTTTTTAATGCAGTACTTACTGGATCATACATTTCTGGTGCGGCTAATGCATTCCGAAACAGAATTATAAACCTTCAGTTTAATAATACAGTTGAACTAAACTCTACTGTTTATTTCTGTCGCGTTAACCATAATGAATATAACTACTCTTCAAATCCAACTTATTTGTCTGGAAGTAAACTTAGGGTGAAAACTAAATCATCTGATTTGCCTGTTTCATATATTACCACTATTGGACTTTATAGCGATAACAATGAGCTTTTGGCAGTCTCAAAGCTTAGTGAACCGCTAAAGAAAACACCAGATACAGAGCTTACGATCAGAGTCAGACTGGATTACTAAAATGTCGTTCTTCAAATTTGATGAAGACGATATATTCATTAATACGTTAAAAACGTATCCAGAATATAAATTTTATATTCAAAGTGGTTCCGTCTACATTGATGATATTCCTCATTTGTCTGGAGCCAATACTGATAATATTATTGGCGTTCCCAAGGGGTTTGTATCATTATATGAATATAATATTGACCGCCCAAGTGGGAATGATATTTATCCATTTGTTGTGAAATCTGGAAAAAAGGATTGTTTTAAAACCATTAGTACGAGTTCGTTTGCAAATGCATTTCAATATGGGGACATTTTAACTTCTTCATATAATATGTCTGCCAGTATAACGAGAATATATTTTTCCGGCTCCACTAGACCAAAGATTAAAGCATTAAAGAACACTTTTAATCATTATATGTATTTGTCTCCGCACTACGAATATGCGCCCTCGGATGAAAGATATACTTGGGACAAAGATAGTCAAACAATAAATCTAATTTCAGTACCATCGATTTTATATGGTTCCAAAATTAAAAGAGGTTCAGTTAATTTAAAATTTTATGTCTCTGGAAGTTTGCTCGGAGAGTTATCAGACTATAGAAATAATGGAGAACTTGTTCAAGTTGGCCCAGCCGGATCAACCGGATCTGGTTCTGTCGCTGGCGTTGTTTTATATAACGAAGGAATCATGGCTCTAACTGGTGCATGGAGCTTAGATAACAATAGTATTGCTTGGGATTATACTGGTGGCAACTCTAAGTGGATCTATTTTGGATATGGAGCCAATGATGGTAATTACCCAAAGCCAACAATTCCAACCAATCAGGATACTTCTTTGTCTGCCAGTTTTGTTATGGCATATTCAGGAACAGTTAATATACAGACTTTAACGATGCTGGCTCATGCAAACTACGGACAGATCAACCATTCAACAAATCCAACTTTTGTATCACAATCATCAGTTTCAAGAGGTGAATTGTTTTTAACATCAACAGGCTCCAAGAAATATTTTCAAGAAGATACACATATTGAGAACATTGTCCCCGCAATCTATACTGATGTTAAGCCTCGATTTGAAAAGACTGTTTACATTTCTAAGATTGGTATTTATGATGAAAATCGAAATCTAATAGCAATAGCAAAAATGGCAACACCAGTCAGAAAAACTGATGACAAACAATATACTTTTAAATTAAAAGTTGACATTTAATAATAGATGTGTTATAATATATAAATGGACGTTATATTGGGATTGGACGTTAGCACAAGTCGAACTGGTGTTTCAATCATTGATCAAAATCAAAATCTTATTCTCTATGAAGCACTAAAGCTAAATCCGAAAGATACACTTGAGGAAAGATGTATTTTATTAGAATATTATATTAACACCGATTTAAGGAAGAAATATAATATTGTTAAAGTATTCATAGAACAGCCATTCATCATGTTCTCAGGTGGAAAGACAACCGCGATGACAATGAGCAAACTCCAGAGATTCAATGGAATGGTTAGTTTTATGGTTCGCAAATCTTTCGGCTTTGATGCTGAATTGATTGCTGCAAATAAGGCAAGAGGGGCAATTGGTCTCAAAATAAAACGAGGTGAGAACACAAAAAAGAAAGTGATTGAATGGGTCAAACAAAAATATCCAAAAGATTTTATATTTGAACTTACAAGGCATGGAAATCCAAAACCCGGAACAGATGATATGGCCGATGCAATTGTTGTTGCTTTGGCTGGCTTAAACTTAAATCAATAACTATTTATATGAAAAAGGGGATTTTTATATGTCTAAAGATATGAAACTTATTATGGAAAACTGGAGAAAGTATTCCGTTATTACTGAAAATAATATTGCCGAACAACAACTTCACGAATATCTTCAAAGCCTTGATGAAATAAGTTTCAAGGGACTGGGCGCAAGACTTGCTTTAATGGGAACTTTGCTTGGTGTTGGAGGCCCTGCCATGGCCGGGGGGATTGATAGTTATGGCACCCAACACGCATCGGAGCTTCAAGTTGATGTCGCTGGGGATCTTATAGATGCAAGAATCGACACTCAATCTTCCAAAGATAAAGAAGCTCATAAAAACGCTTCCGATTTGGCTCAATGGGTTGTTTCCCAACCAGACAATGTAGATAGACAAACTTTTGAAGATTCGTTTGCCAAAGAAGTCGGCATGGACAAGGATGATGCTCTTGAAGCTTATGTTGTTCTGAACTCAGCAATAGATTATGTAAAGGATACTGGTGCTGAAGAGGTACAAAATAAAATCAAGAAGCTTGAAGAGCCCGGAGCAGAAGACTCAGCCGAATCGGGAGCAGAAGATCCAAATGATCCTCATTGGAGACTTAAGCAGGCCCAAACAGAATATGAAGCCAACCCAAGCCCAGTAAAGCTTATGAAGCTCAATAAAGCTAGAGAAAAAGCCGGAATGGGACCCTTCTCAACAATGAAATAATGAAAAAGCTTTTTGAGTCATGGCGAAAATATGTTGACGAATCAAAAGTAGTTGACTTAAACCGACATGCTTTCAATACAGCATCTAATGAGCTTTATGAATGGTTTGAGTGGATAGCACACCAAGATACGAGCATAGATGAGGAGGCTCCGAATTATGACGAACTTGTCAAAGAAAGAGCAGAGCATTTTAAATATGCTTTCCTCGGCGCAGTTGAAAGCAATGGAATTGAAATGGCACTTGAAATGGTTGGCATACCAGTCAAATATCTTGGAGCCGATATGCTTGGTAATGTATATGCTATTATGGCAGAATACGATAGACGGCAAGCCCTAATGAAAGCAGGCTCAGTGGAATGAAACAACTGATTGAAAATTGGAGAGGCTTTTTATCAGAACAAAAAGATCAATATATTGTTCTTATTCCCGGAGGCTTTAAACCCCCACACAGGGGACACAAATCCATGATAGATCAATATATTTCACATCCAGAGGTTGAAAAAATTATTATTCTTATTGGTTCTTCAAAGAGAGTTTCAAGTGATGGTTCAATTTCAATTGGGCTTGAAAAAACTCTCAAGATATTAGACTTATATAATATAACTAATGATCCGAAAGTAGAAGTTAAAACAGCATCGATCAGAACATCTTCAAAAGGAAAAGAATATGAAAATCCATTTTACGATGCTGTTGAATTTGTGATCAATGCAAACCCTGAAGAATATAAAAATAACATTTTAACAATAGGATACCCTGATAAAGAATCAAACAGAGGTAGTATATTTTTAAAAGCTGTGAATAAATCTCAAGCTACAGTTGGTTTACCTCCGATTGTTCCATCAGCAGATCATATTTCGGCAACTCGTCTTAGGGACGCAATCTCAAGTAAAGATGAAGAAATTATTAAAGAGTCACTCCCAGATCCATCTATGTATGAAGAGTTCATGAATATTATCTTTTCTACTTGACAAACTTTATTATCATGTTATGATATAGTTTGGAGGGTATATGGAAGAAAAACTAAGAATAGTACATCAGATCCTTGGCTCATCTCATAAATCAAGAGATGAATTTTTGTTTCATTGCCCATACTGCCAGCATCACAAAAAGAAACTTTCTATTAACTTTGGAAAAGGATATTGGAAATGTTGGGTTTGTGATACTCGCGGTAAAAATATTTATCGTCTTGTCCGTAAATATGGAACTTATCAACAGCGTCAAAAGTGGCTTGAACTTGAAGGTCGTTTAGATCTCAATGAGTTTGAGGGAATATTTGCGGAGATGAACGATATTAAAGAGGAACAGATTCTGGAACTTCCAGAGGAATTCATTTCACTTTGTAACAAGCACTTACCACGAACATCCCAAATGCCTCTCAGATATTTGTTTGAGAGAGGCTTGACGCGACAAGATATATTAAAATGGAAGATTGGGTATTGTGGAAGTGGAAAATATGCGGGAAGAATTATTGTTCCTTCTTTCAACAACGATGGAAACATCAACTATTTTATTGCAAGATCCTATGTTGATCATTATAGAAAATATCTCAATCCTCAAGCGGAAAAGGACATTATATTCAACGAACTTTCCATAGACTGGGATAGTCCGTTGACCCTCGTAGAAGGAGTTTTTGATGCCATAGTGGCCGGGGAAAACGCTGTTCCTATACTTGGATCGACACTGCGAGAAACAACCAAACTGTTTCAAGCAATTGCGATAAATGATACACCAGTTTATTTGGCTTTAGATGAAGATGCCAAGAAAAAAACTGGACAAATAGTAAAAAATATGTTAAAATATGATATTGAACTTTTTCAAATTGATACCTCCGGCTGTCAAGACGTTGGTTCAATGTCAAATGATATCTTTATTCAGAGAAAAGAAAAAGCAAAAGTTGTTGATTATGACAACTTCTTTTTATATAACGCATTGAGGGCTTTATGAAATACGATAATTTAGATTCACTTCAGCTTGCAAAGATTGCAGTTGAACAGGAACACTGCCTCCTAACAGAAGACGGTGCCATCATCACATATACTGGTGAATATACGGGTCGATGCCCGAACGCAAAATATATTGTTGAAGATAGTATAACAAAGGACCATGTTGATTGGTCGAGAAACAAGAAAATGAGTTCAGAGGAATATTTTACTCTTAAGCAAAAATTTATGAATTTTGTGATTTATAATAAACCATATACACAAGATGTTTTACTCGTCAGAGATACAACCCATTCAGTTGGATTTAGAGTACACACAGAGTTCGCACGGCATTCCATGTTTGTAAGGAATATGTTTGTAACAGAAGATCAAGCAATTGGCATCCCTGATGATCCAGATCTATATGAGATAGTACATTTTCCAAGTGTTTTAAAAGAACCTACGGTTATTATATCTGTTGAAGATAAAACGATTCTTATCTCTGGAACTTTATATTCGGGTGAGATTAAAAAGAGTGCGTTTACTCTTGTCAATTTTTTAGCACCCATTAATAATAACTTTCTCCCAATGCACTGTTCTGCAAACGCAGATAGAGATAATGATAATGTTGCTATATTTTTCGGGCTTTCTGGAACCGGCAAGACAACCTTGTCATCCCACCCCGATAGAATATTGATTGGAGACGATGAGCACCTCTGGACAGACAATGGTGTTACTAATATTGAAGGAGGGTGTTACGCCAAAACTGTTCGCTTATCTAAAGACAAAGAACCGGAGATCTGGCAAGCTTGCGAGACAACAGGAACAATATTAGAAAATGTTGTAATCAATGATGGAGAGATCGACTACGATGATACAATGGTTACTGAGAATGGAAGAGCTTCTTATTCAACAGATATACTTGACAATGCTCACATCTTAGGTTATGTTAATAAACATCCAAAAAATATTATCATGTTAACGTGTGATGCTTTTGGTGTTTTGCCTCCGGTTGTCAAACTGTCTTCGGAAGAAGCAGTCGAACAATTCTTGTTGGGATATACTGCAAAAGTTGCTGGAACCGAGGAGGGAATCAAGGAGCCTGTCCCAACATTTTCACCATGCTTTGGAGAACCATTCATGCCCTTAAACCCAGAACGATATGCTGAACTCTTGAGAGAAAAAATAGAAAAACATAATGTTGACTGTTGGCTTGTCAACACTGGATGGACCGGAGGAGCATATGGAGTTGGAAACAGAATACCGCTGAATATAACAAGAAATATTATTGATCTTATTTTGAACGGAACAATGTCAAAAGCAGATTTTATGACACATAAATATACAAATTTATCTATTCCAAAGGTGGAATATGCAACACAGAACGTTATGATTCCAGAGATTGGATGGGAAAACGAAGAAGATTATAAACAACAAGCTAACAAACTTATGGACATGATGAGGTCTAAATGAAAATTGCTCATATAGCAGACACACACATTCGGAATCTTAAATATCATTATGAATATCGCGAGGCGTTTAGAGATCTATATAAACAACTAAAAAAAGCACAACCTGATTATATCGTTCATTGTGGTGATATTGCTCACACAAAAACTCAACTGTCTCCAGAGTATTTTGTTCTGGCCTCAGAGTTTTTAAGTAGTCTTGGAGATATTGCTCCAACTATTATTATTCTTGGAAACCATGATGGTAATCTTAAGAACGCAACCCGCGAAGATGCTATTACCCCCATTGTAGATGCTTTGGAACATCCAAATCTTCACTTATTAAAAAATGCTGGTGAGTTTTCTTTTGATAATAAAATTGTATTTAACGTTCTTTCTGTTTTTGATGAAGAGAACTGGACTCATCCATCTGATGATTCAAAAATAAACATAGCTCTTTATCATGGGGCCATTTCTAATTGTAAAACCGATCTTGGATATATAATGGAGTTCGGAGAACATGAAATAGAAATTTTTAAACATTTTGATTATGCTATGCTTGGAGATATACACAAGAGGCAAATACTTGATACCAAAGGGAAAATCCAATACTGCGGCTCAACCATACAGCAAAACTTTGGTGAAGATGTAGATAAAGGCTTTTTGCTTTGGAATATTACTGATAAAGATAAGTTCACCGTAAAACATCATATCATTAAGAGCCCTCGACCATTTATTACGGTAAGACTTACAAAAGATGGCAAACTACCTAAAATTCCTGTTCCTGTTGGCTGTCGCCTTCGTTTGGTGGCTACTACAAATATTCCTCCAATCAAGATGAAAAGAGCAACAGATTTTGCGAAAATCAAATGGAAACCGCATAGTGTAACATTCAGAATCAAAACGAACAGTTATGCAAGCGACGAAGGAACAAATCTTTCTGATACTCTTAAAAAGGAAAACCTCCGAGATATAACAGTACAAGAAAAATATATTAGAAAATATCTTAAGGATATGGAACTTGAAGACGGAATAATGGAAAAAGTCCTTGAACTTAATAGAAAATATAACCAGACCATCGAAGCCAATGAAGAGGTATCAAGAAATGTTATTTGGAAGATTAAAAAGATTGAATGGGATAACCTTTTCAACTATGGTCCGAAAAACCACATTAACTTTGAAAAACTTAATGGACTCGTTGGTATTTTTGGTCGTAACTATTCTGGAAAATCTAGCATTATCGACAGCGTTTTATATGGCTTATATAATTCAACTTCTAAGAACGAAAGGAAAAATGTCCATATCATAAACCAAAATAAAGAAAAGGCTAATGTACTTTTAGAAGTCGAAGCAGATAAAACCGTATATAGAATATGTCGAAACTTAAACAAATATACAAGAAAACTTAAAGGTAAAGAAACAATAGAAGCAAAGGTTGATCTTGATTATTCTAAAGAAGTCGGCGGCGTATTTGAAAGCCTGAATGGAGTATCACGAAACGAAACAGACTTAAATATTAGAAAGCAGTTTGGGACCATTGATGATTTTCTTTTGACCTCGATGGCTTCGCAGACCGATTCTCTTTCATTTATTAAGGAAGGCTCAACTAAGAGAAAAGAAATCATTGCTAAGTTTCTTGATCTTGATATCTTTGATCAAAAGTTTAAAATGGCGAAGAAAGACTCAGCCGATATTAAGTCGATGATCCGAAGATTTGAAGCGAAAAACTTTCATTCAGAAATAGAAAAAAACCAAGAACTTCTTGAGGAAATAAAAGAAGCAATTGATTTAAAAAAGAAAGAATGCGGAATCACAACAAGAGCAACTGAAAAATACACAGCAAGCTTAAAAGAAGTTGATGATTTAATTTCTACAATCCCAGCAGAAATAATTGATATTGAGTTGGTCAAAGAAGATATTGAGACAAAAGAGAATAATATTAAATCCATTCTTAAGAGAAATCTTGATCTTCATACTGAGATCGGATCAAATGAAGAATTCATTAATGAATATAATATAACTATTGATTCTCTTGACATGGAAAGACTTCTCCAACTTGATACGAAGTGCAAAGAATATCAAAAAGAAAAAGAAGAATACATTTTTAAGATGAGAGAACAATCTCAAAAACTTGAACATCTTCAGAACAAAATGAAACTTCTTGAAGATATTCCTTGTGGCAACTCATTTCCAAGTTGCAAATTTATTTGTGATGCCAATCAATCCTCAAGTCAGATCTCCCCACTAAATGAACATGTGGGAGAACTTATTAAATGGATTCAAGAGTTTGATGAAAAAATAGATTTTATTAATCCCAAAGAAGTTGAAAAGAAGATTAATCAATGTAATGGTTTTAAATCCAAAATAGAAAAACTTCAGAAGGAATTGCAAATGAGTGAAATTGAAATTTCCTCAAATAAAGATAAGCTTAACCTTTTAAAAAATGAAATAGAAACTCTTAAATCAAAGGAAGAGGAATATGAACAAAATAGAGAAGCAATCGAAAATCTTGAAACCCTTGGAAGAGAAAAGAAAGCCCTTGAAACAAAACTATCTCAACTACGAATATCGTATACTAAATGTAATAGTGAACTACAAGAGTGTCTTATCGAACAAGGATCAACAACGCAAATATTAAAGAGCCTTGAACGTGAGGTTGAAGAATATAAAGAATACGAAAAGAAGTGGGTCGCATACGAAATGTTGATGAGATGTATGCATCCGAATGGTATTTCATATAATATCATTAAAGATAAGCTTCCTTTAATCAACGAAGAAATTGCCAAAATTCTTGCCAATATTGTTGACTTTGAAGTATTCTTTGATAATGCAGACAACAAGCTTAATATAAATATTAAACATCCAATGTATGATCCTCGACCATTGTCTTTGGCTTCCGGAGCCGAAAAGACCTTGGCTTCAATGGCGATTCGATTAGGATTAATCGCAATAACGAATCTTCCAAAATCGACAATATTCATTCTCGATGAACCAGCAACGGCTCTTGATGCAGAGCACATGGCTGGTTTTATAAGTTTGCTCGATATGATCAAGGATCAATTCAAGACGGTATTATTAATCTCACATCTCGATTCACTAAAAGATGTTGTTGATATGACAATTGATATTGATAAAATAGATGGTTTTGCTAAGGTTGATTTAAAATAGAAGTTACTATTTATTGTTAGAATTTATATTTTTGGGAGAATGAATATGAAACTGACAAAACAACAACTTAGAAAGATTATAAAAGAAGAGCTTCAGAATCTTACGAATGAATATGATGAACCAGATGCTGGGCTTTCACGGAAAACTTTCACTTATGCAGCAGATCGAATTGCAAATGCTCTTCAAGGAGCAGGTGCTTCCGGTGATGTAGAAGAGATTTCTAATTATATTGGACAGGTCTTGGATATGGCTGGTCGTTCCGGCAGTCCACCTCGTATGCCCGGACAATGGAGCGACAAGGTAGGAGGTCACGAAGCGGTTGCAGCAGCTATTATAGAACTATTTCCATCCGGCGGCGGAAGACAAAACTATGAAGCGATTAATGCTCTCGCGAACGAAATTTCCCAAGGGATTCATTCCCGCAACGAAGATTAAAGGAGAAAATAAAATGAAATTAACTACACAAAGATTGAAAAAGATTATAAAAGAAGAGCTTGGAAATATTGTGGCCGAGTATGCTGATACTGGAGCAGAGGAAGTAACAGCGGAAGAGGAAGCAGCTATTGGAAAAATAGAAAATGCTTTGAAGCGCATGGGAACAAACCCTTTGGATATATCTCTAGTTCATCGCCCCAAAAACTCTCAAGGTGCCGTTGAAAAGCATACTATTGTGAAAGTTCAAGGAAGAATATTAGCTTTTGCTTTTCCAGATGGAAGAGCCGTAGCCAATAATTTTCCTCGCCTTAAAAACGAATTAACAAAGGAACAATAACCATGGTACAAGCACTTAAAGAAAAAACCGGAAGCGTCATTGATAAGATTCTTGAGAAAGCAATCTCAAGAAAACTTCTTGTGTTTGCGACAGCAACAGGTCTCATGGCCTATAACCTTCTTGATCCTGAAACTTGGGGCATGATCGCAATTGTATATGTCGGAGGTCAATCGATTATTGACACTGTACAGGTTTATAAACACGGAGAATAATAAGTGAAACTGACAACTGAACAACTTCGTAAGATTATTAAAGAAGAACTCAAGAATCTTCTTGATGAATCCGCTTATTTTTTTGATCCCGAATCGGAGCATAGCGGAACCCCCGGAATGCATCGCAAGCTTGCGACCAAAGGAATAGAACAGGGAACATGGGAACCCAGCCGCCAAAGTCGATGGGCCGGCGGCGAAGAGGCAAAACATATAGACCAAGGTCCGACCGCATTTGATAGAAGTTATAATTTTGGTATGGAACAAAAAGAGTTTGCTAAAAGAGCATCCGGTGGTACTCCGGATTTTCAAAAAGTCGCTGCTCAAGGCGGAGTAGTTGCTTATGTTGATAATTTTAGAGATGGATGGAAGGTCGTATATAAATCACCGAATAGCGACATGTGGTTTTCAACAATCGGCCACCCGTCCTCAGATGATGCTTTCGCTGATATCGTAAAAAATCATGAAATACAACTTGGCTCTGTTGATATCGCAGATCCAGCAATGGAATAAGAGGGTTCAATAGTGTCGTGGCTATCAATCAAAAAATATTGGGACATTTCTTCAGCATGGTGTCGGCAACATTGGCGATGGCTTGTTCTATTTTTCGTTTTTGTTGTTGTTTATTTTTTCGGAAAGAATAAAGGAAGGATTGAATTAATTCAAGCAAAGTTGGCTTTAAAACAATATGAACAAGAAAAGAGAGCGATTGAAAGAGCATATAGAACGGAGAAAGAATTAAGAGAAAGAGCAGCGAAGAAATATAACGAAGCAGTGAAAGCAGTTAGTGAAGAGTTCAAAGGTAATGTTAATTCACTAAACTTCAAAAAAGAAAACGAAATAAGAGAGATGTTAAAAAAGGCCAAGAACAATCCAGATGAGATTGACAAAATTTTAGAAAATGAATTAGGAATCAAAAAACAATGAAGTTAACAAAAGAACAGCTTAAACAAATTATCAAAGAAGAGCTTGGATATTTGTCCCCGGATGAATTAACAAACGATCAAATTGATGCCAAAGCAGCAGAGATAAAAAGCCAAGGCGGTCTCGGGCTCGATTCTAAAGAAGGTATCGAAGCGATGTGGAGCGAATATCGCGAACCAACCCCAAAGCAAATCGCACACTTGAGCGACAAATTCCCCGGTTGGGACAAAGATGCGCTTGAAAGATTATACGATGGAATAACAGGAATCTCCCTTAGAATGGGCAACGAATGGCAAGATGAATATTCTGGAATCTACGAAGGAAAACAAAAAATGAAACTAACCAAAGAACAACTTAAACGAATCATTAAAGAAGAACTCCAAGCCGTAATGAGCGAGGAGCAAGGCGAAATTATTCCACATGCTGCTGATAGAAGAGATTGGCAAGAAAAAATGGATGATGCTTATCGCCAAGCCA
>Ga0098040_1000146_pt1 | contig 34133 bp, 23 predicted proteins | sample 7_EtaG_FD_75065 | JGI IMG/M metagenome (GOLD analysis project Ga0098040, IMG submission 75065) | Marine viral communities from the Subarctic Pacific Ocean - 7_ETSP_OMZ_AT15161 metaG | ecosystem: Environmental > Aquatic > Marine > Oceanic | place: Pacific Ocean | collected 2015-01-08
CCTCATTGTTTTTCCAGTTTGCTGTTTTGCCTAACATGTGCTGCACCTGCCCTTGAAGGCCGCTAATGCCGGCCTTTTTATAGGCATCACTATTCCAGAAAACCGGACTATTTCTTAAAGCCTTTAGATTTTCTGATGTCAAGAACTTTTCAACTATGGAAAGAGGTCCGGCTTTGCCGCCGGCGTCCTTTTTCTTCTTTATGTTTTCTCGGAATTTTTGGATCTGTATGTCTACAATTTTTTGCTTAGTTTTGTTGGCGTCTGCGCCCTCCAAGGCTTGAACTTTTTCCCATTCACCAACTATGCCTTCACCGCCGCCACCCAGCTCTTTGAAAATTCTTATCCGCGCGGTCTTTAAAGCGCCGAAGGCTTCGGGGTCAAAATTGGTCATTGGGACCCCGGAAGCTTGAAACTCCCTTAGGAGTATTCCTTTTTGTACGTCATTGAGGTTGGAGGTTCCCTTCTTTCCGTCTTTACCAAAAATTTGATCTGCTAAAAATCTTAATGGAACACTGCTTATTTGCTTCAGGGCGTGCTGGATCCCTTTGTTCACCTCTGGCCCATCTAGCCTCACGTCTTGGCCGGGCAACGGGTTTTGGCCAGCGTCCAGTTGCTCATTTTTAGCTGATTTCCGCAGCCCCAGCTGCCTAAGCATTTTTATTCTTCCGGCATCATCGGCGGCTGCAAATTCTTCTGCAAATCTTTCCCCCGTTAATACTGATCCTCCATCATTTCGCATTTTGGAAAATAGGGTATGCTTGTCTCTTTCTTGATCACTCAGATCTCCCCATCCTGTTGCGAATAAATACTCCCCAGCATTTTTTACCCCCGTTTCTTTGGCGACAATCTGGTCAACGCTTAAATCCTTATCGCTGAATTTAAATTTCTTTTTCAGCATCTCAAGGCGCCCCAAGGGGTCATTGCCGGGCCTTTCGTATATACCGTGCAACGGGCGCTGTTTTGGACCTACTCTCATAGTGGTGTCGATGCCAGCTTTAGTAAACATTAATTCCGCCAATGCCGCCTCATCGCCGACCGATAGGATTTGTTGGCGCTTCTTTAATATGCTTATCGCGTCCTCGTGCTCCAGCGCTCTGTCTCGGAGCTTTTTCATTTGGTTTTCGTAGTACCGTTTCCCTTGATTGGTGAGGCCGCCCATGTCCCTATCTCGTCTATTAGTCTCTTCGTCCCTCCTTCGCTTCTCTAGGTCTTGGATTTCATTGTTAATGCCTCTTCTTCCTGCGCCCCCTATGAGGAAAGAGTTTTCTTGGTCTATTCTTTTTTGTAATCCGCTAGGAGCTACGCTTACTGCCTTCTTGGCTTCGTTTACTAACTGGGCGAATTTAACAGCTCCGCTAGAGGCCTTTACTTTTTGGTCTATATTTCCTAGGATTGCTTTGTAGTGCTTGTCCCTTAGGGCGTTGGCGCCTTCGATAGCACCTTGGCCTTCGTTGAATTCAAGAATGGAGTCGTCGAATTCTTTTTTCGATTTTATTTTTTCTTGTTCTTTGCGGATGTTGTCTATCTCTTCTATTCGTGCGTCTATAAGGTCCCTTCCGAACAGGGCCTCACCCCGCCCCAGAGGTTTTGCCCCGGGCTGCACCGGCCCTTGAATTTCAGCGCCTAGACCTCCATGCCTGTCAATGAAATTTTTCGCCTCCCCACCGAAACCTAATGGCATTTGGTTATCAGCCAACTTGCCATCTATGTCAAGCTCAAGAACCATCGCCTTAATCGACTCCATGGCCTTGTCGGCTCCCTCGCCATCTAGTTGAGTTAGTGTTTGCATTAGATTGCCGCCGTATCCAGCGCCAGCCGAAGGCAGGTAATTTTTAGCCATATCTAATATATTAGAACGTTTTGGGGCTGACTTGTCTTTTAAAGCGCTAATGAATCCATTGATTCGATCTGATGTACTTCCGGTAAATGGCCCAACTTCTCCCGGTACTAAAGCGTCGGTCAAAAGCCCTTGTTTGGAATGAGAGTACCACTCTTTAGTTTTACCATTTACCCCCATGGGAGAGAAAGGTGCCGAAACATAACCCATTCCCTCTTTTGCGAACGCTGGTGTTTGAGATATTTTGTCAAAAAATCCTTGGTAGTTTTCGCTTCTCTCGATGCCCGCCCATAATTGTTCACGAGTAGCTTGAACTATCTTTTCTTGTTCGGGGTTGGCTTTTTGAGGCAATCTATTAAGTCTCGCCTGCATTAAGTCTTTAATTCGGGCTATGTCTTCTTTTTTGTACTTAGCAGGCACTTGACTTAAAGTAGGCGCTCCTGTAGGGCTAGTCACCAAAGAAAGAGATTTGGGGAACTGTACAGCTCTAGATCCCGATTTTACGCTTTTAGCATAATCTCTTAACTGTTCTGAGAGTATAGCTGATGTCGCGAAGCTTGGGGAAAATTCATCAAGAGCTCCCACGTTAACCTTGCCCCCGCTAGCCAGCTCGTCAGCAACTCTCATCATGGTCGGACCAAACCTAAAAGGCTCAAAGTAGTCCCACTCGGGCGGCGACATTTCTATCCCTACGCCTCCTGAATGATCCAATCTTTTACTATTCTTGAAGAGTTTTTGCCGGAGTGGCTCTCTTTTAGTTATTTTATCTATCTGTGCTTGGGCGCTGTATTTTTTATCTGATGGCTTACTAGCCTCCAATAACCACTTTGCTTGATCTAAATTTGTTCCGGGGAACGCTTGGTCTGGATTGACTCCCGCCTCTTTTGCTATGCCGCCCCAGAAGCCAGTTGGGCTCCATCCTGTGGACGCTAATTGCCTTAGAAAGTCGTGGGTTACGCTACCTTCTTTATCTTTATAGGCGGTGTTTATAGGGGCATATCCAAACTGTTGAATATCATTTAGTAATGACTCTAACTGGCCTCCCCCAAGTGCCACTCCGGTAAGCTTCTTCAACCATGACATTTGCGAGATAGCTTTTACTGATGCGTGTACGCCTTTGCCCGCGTAAGTAATCGCTTTTCCTCCGGAAAAGACTAGCGCCACGTTAGCAATGGCATCCGCAAAAGCTCCGCCTTCTCCCGTCCCTCCAGCTAGCTTGTTATAATCGCCAACATCTTCACCGATTCTATCCGTCATCCATGCTTGCAGGCTTTTTGTTAGACCCGATACTTTTGAGCTCCCTACGGTTTTGGCGATTCCAAATTCTTTTTTCGTGGCATCCGCCAACATTTGATCTATAGAGCCTCTATCCCCCGCCGTAATAAATGATGGCAATTCATTATAGACGTTGGGCAGAGCCTTTCCTAAATTGAAATCATTGAAAATATCTGGGGTTTTTCCGTATCCGGGAATCGTTAGACCACGACCCTCCATTGGATTGTAGCCCAGTAAATAACCCTTTAGCTCGCTTCTTAAATCATCTATTCCTGATCCTTGACCCACCGCCTTGGCCCATTCCATCACGGGCAAGAGCCCTCCGAAGTTCCCAATATTTTCTATGAAGTCAGTAGTTTGGGCCTTTTCTAACACTCTTTCCCTTTCGAGGTATGCGAGTTTTTCCTGAGTCGTTTTTCCTTTACTCCATTCTTTGAAATTCTGTAAATCAATAAGTCTATTACTGTTTGGGGCGAAATTAGGTGTAAATCCGCTAGCCCCGCCCTGAAAAGATCTAGAGTTTTGCGTTGCTTTCTTTAGTCCTTCTGGATGGTCTCTCTTGACCGCTGCGAAATTGGGTTGAGTCGCAGCATCGCGAACGTAAGTTCCAACCTGCCGGTGATAATCTACAACCGGCCTTGACCCGGCTCCGCCCATCGCTCTTTCAGTTCCTAATGCTCGCGCTACAGCGGAGTGAGGGGCGTAATTCGGGACAAACCCTCCGGAAGCTTGGGGGCGGCCCGAACTTTGGGCGAGGCTTTTTATTAACTGCGTTGTTTGTTGGTGATTCTTTTGAGATATTTCAAAACCCTTAAACATGGAGTTTCGAAGAGTTTCATTTTCCTGTTTTCTTGCGCTCCACGAATCAAAAGTAGCTTTCCTGTTTAAACTGCTGGTTTCTCCCATCCGCTCTTTAATCTTATTTATTCCTTGAAGAACAACATTGTCGTTCGTCATGAAAGCCTCTTTCATCTTCATTAACTTTTCGGGCATGGCTAGATCCTTATTCATTCCGATCTTAGTCATCTCTTGCACTCTTTCAACCGTTTTCATTATTCCTCTCAGCATTCCAAAGGGGTTTACGAATAGGTTAGGTACAAAGTCTTTTCCTTCTTCTTTTGTTCTTGGCGGCGCAAAATTCGGGACAAACCCAGATGCAGCGGCAGGCCCTGCTGTTGCAGACTCCTTGAGTTTAGTAGCTGCGTCTTCTAGGGCTTTTGCTGAGATCATTAAGGCGCTTCCTCCTTCTTGAGCTGCTTGAGCGCCGATTTTCCCTGCCTCTATTATTACCTCCGCTGCTGCTGCGGCTTTGAGTTGCGCGTCGGCAATCTTGTCGGCGTTTTGCTGCGAAGTGTCTTCTATAGCCTCCGCCCGACCCCCGACGTCTAGATCTAAATTCAACTGTTCTGCTATGGCAGTGTCTATATTTAGCAAGGGCGCCAGTCCGTCATTTATAGCTTGCGTAAGATTTTGAGTTAAATCACCCAAAGCTGCATCGCTTATGGATACCTCCATAGCTTCAGCTACCTCTTTTTCCGTAGCGACTCCGCCTTCTTGTAGACGAGAGAAGGCATTGTTAACAGCTTCTTGAAAAGAAGGGATTAAATTAGCGCTTGCGTCCTTTAAGTTGGTTATATCTAATGCCTTTAGTTCCCTCTCTAACCCACTTAGATCCAGTGCCTGCGACTCTTTTCCGGTTAAAGATTTAAAGACCTCCTTGAGATTGGAGAATTCAGTCAATGCTTTATTTTGTTCTTTTAGCGCGTTTAGTAAAGGATCATTTCCTCCGCCCATTTTTGACATTAGGTCAAGCGCCTTCTGTTGCTCTGAAAGCCTTTCTAACTGGGTTTTTTCGATAGCGGTCCCTTCCTTATAGGCGCTATCTAGGTTTCCAAGCATATTCAAGGAGCTCTCCGCTATTGCATTCCCCCTTAAAAACGCAGCCGCGAGGTTGTCTTGTTTTTGTAAATTAGCACTTAATTCGGCGCTGATTTTCATTTGAGACCCCTTAAGGTTAGCCCCAATATCCCTAAAAGCCCCAATGGTCTCGTTTGCGGCGGTTTTTTCTTCTGCGGTTCCGGTTCTTTGAATTTCGGTCAAAGTTTTGATCGCCTCGGTAGTAGATAGTGATCCATCTTTAATCTGTGACACAAACGCCTTGGAGATTCCCTGAAGCTCGGCCCCTTGCTTTTCTGAACTTGCTAATATTTTTGCAGCAAAAGTTGCCAGCTCAGCTTTTATACCTTGGGTGGCTGTCTGTCTAGCTTGTCCTATCGCTGCGCCCGCTGCACCTCTTGCTTGGGCTTGTGGGCTAACAGTAGACACTGCCTCCATCCTTTGAGATCGAGCGTTTGCGTTTATCTTACCCACTTGAGACAAGATAGAGAAGGCTTTTTTAGAGCTTGAACTTAGAACCTCAAAAGTTCCGCCTAACTTCGCTAATTCACCCCCTAGCCTTTGGGAGGCTGTTGTTTGGGCTTGAGTCAACTCGGTTACAACCTGAACCGCAGCTTTTAGCCTAACTTGACCCTGTATCGTCTGAAGAAGACTATCGTTAAATTGGCTTTGCTCTCCTTTTGCGCTCCTATTGGCTTTAACACCCTCTTCAAGAGATAAGAAGTACCCTCTTGCTTGACCATCTAATTTGCCCGTTACTTTTTCTATTGCGCTGAGTTGTTTTTCTGCCGATTGAGCGCTAAATCCCGTAGCTTTAAAAGTAGCGGCGAGCTTTTGTATTTGCTGTGGGTTTAGGTCTTTAGTTAGAGTGCTTCCTAAGTCTTTTAACGATATCGACGTTTCGTCAAAATCTTCAAAACCATCGGTTGACTTAACTAGGTTTGTCAAGTCTTTTGCCAGTTCTTTAAGGTTCTTTCCTTGGTTTAAATCTCCTTTTGCCCCCTCGACCGCTTCGCTTAGTTTTTGCGGGTCTCCTATGGCATCAATTATTTTAGTGATGTTTTCGGGATTAACGTTACTCAAGTCCGAAACTTGCATAAAGAACCCTTCCATAAATTTGCTAGCCGCTTCCATATTTCCGCTCTTTATGGCTTGTCCTAGATTGGCCGCACTAAGTGCAAATTTATCCATCTCTTCGATGGCTTTTTGAGTGGCTACCAGTTCTTTGTCTAGAGCGTCTGCATACTGTTGGGCTATCTCATCCCGACGACCATCGGTTTCAAAATCAAACATTGCTAAAAGATCGTCCTTAAAGTCCCAAGCTAATCCACCGACAAACGCTAAAGCTTTTGCCAGTAATGTAAATTTTCCCCCTACCATTTCTATACCCGTCAAGGCAACTTGCGCCCCAGTTAGTGATTTTCCTGTCTGGTCGGCGATTGCGCTCAAACCAAACTGTGTAGCAATCATTCGCCCCATCCCCGCACTAGCGTCTTTTGCAGAACCTGCGGCTTCAGCCGCCTTTGTCTTCAGGATTCCAAGTCCTCTTCCTAAACCCAGTAAAGCGTCCTTCCCTTTTGTTGCGCCCACCGCTAATCCTTTTATTGCGGTGCCAGCGAAAAAATTAGGAACAAACCCTTGGGCAGCTCCATGAGTTTTTGGGTCTTGTCCCGATCTTATGGCTCTTTCCACCCCTTGGCCGCCGCCCCTAGGTTCGTCCCTAGTATTGGCCACCAACAAGCCCATTGGGTTTTTGGGACCTTTTAATCTGGAATCAGTATCTGTATAAATTTTAGCTGATGAACCTTGACTGCGTAACGCCTCTTTTTCTCTAGATATTGCTTCTTCTAGAGAATTTGCCAAATTAGGAATGAACCCCGAAGCTGACCTTCGTGCTCGTGTGGGTATGTATTTCCTCTTATAACCGCCTTTTCCTTCAAGAGCTAAACTAATATCGTTAGAAGGAATAGTATTAAATATTTTTTGGCTACTATATTTTTTGCCTGTTCTATTTACTTTTTTAATATATTCTTGGGCAAATCTTTTTTCGCTTTGCGGGTCTATTACTATAGGTTGTGGATCTAGTTGTAAGTCGTTTCTTTTCTTGGCTACATCTTTGATTGCGCCAACCACTTGTTTTTGGGTGAATTTTAAATTTCCCAGTATAGCTGCGTCTCGAACAGAAGAGGCTCCCCTTGAGTCTTTGTTCAGCATTTTTTGAGCGGTCTTTCTTTCGCCGCTCGTTGCGCCGCTCCCTTTTTTGAGTTTAGCCTCTAAACCGGAAATCATAGAGGGGCTTAATGCCATATTAGGTATGAAGCCCTGTGCTAAACCCTTTCGCCCTCTCCTTCCCGACTTTTCTGTCCTAAGGTCAAGCACTCTTACTTGATAGCCTCCTCCCTCAATGTTTCCTTGGTTCCCTAACGCTTCCCTGAAGGGTTCTCGCGGCAATCTATTTAGCTCGCCAGCCAATTGTTTTAAATTTCTAAAGTCTATAGACTTGAGCCCCGTAGACATATGAGCCAGAACATCCCCCGACGTCTTTATTCCTTTTACTTGTCTGGATTTCAATTGAGGGTAGGCATAAATTAAGTCTTCAAAGTTGTTTCTGGATCCTTGCTTAAAAGATCGGTTCTGGGTTATCCCTTTGCTGGTAAACGCTAGCCCCCTATCTATGTCTTTACTGGCAGCTATTTGTTTCCATATTGCATGTTGACCGCCTCGTGCGCCGCTGTCTCCTCTTTGAGCCCATTCGATTTCTCTGCTGCCTCCGCTCTTATTGTAGTACAGTTTGGACCCCGTGTCGGCATCTAAATATTGACGATCATAATCACCCCCAAATACGTTCATGATGTTTCCGAAATTAGGAATGAAGCCGGAGGCTTGAGCGAGGCGCCCGTCTCTGGGCAAAATAACGGTGCTTTGTGGCAACTTAACCTTGTCGCGCCTTTTGTTTTTTAAGGACTTGCCTTTTATTCTTTCAGCGGTAGCCTTTCTTAGGATATCTCTGGCCGATTGCGGCTTCTTGACGGTCTTGACTTCTTCCCCTGTAATTAGATCAAAAGGAGCGTTTTTTCCGGCGACTTTAGTTCCTTTAGCTTTCGCTGCAGTCGCCTCACCCATAATACCCTTTATTGTATTCAGGATATTTCCGTATGCAGCCTGATCTCCGGGTTTGATATTGTTTAGCGCAGTTCTTAGTGCCTTGAGCTTGCTATCTCCTTTAGCGAAACCTTTCTTTTCGTATGACCTTATCCATCTGTTAATGTAATTGTCGTTTAGCTTCTTTCCTGTTCCTTTTTTTCCTTTTCCGCCCTTGCCCAAGCTGGTGATCATTTTGGAAGCCACTCGTTGAGACCACGCAGTGTATTGGCCAATATCCATTTTCTGAAATTCTGGCACTATTAGGCTAGTGAATTCATCAAATGAATCTGTTTTCTTCCGTGAATTTCGAAGCTCATTGCTGTAATTAGGGCGTCCTAGCTGTGCGACGGAAGCCGTGCTTAATATAGCTTTCCCTCCAAAGGGAGCTATTGTTTCTTTGGCCCTGTATCCTTGTGCCGTTAAGTCGCTGGGTATTGAGGTTACAAAACTAGGAATAAAACCATCACCCGCTGCGATCCTCCCCTCGAAGTCCGGGTCAGAGTGGAGAGCATAAGCGCGTTCAATTTCCGGTTCCAGTTTTTTGTAGTACTTCTCAATCTTTCTCTCGACATCACTCGAAAGACTTCTCTTTTGTTTAGAGTTGAAGAACTGCCTGAGGTCCCCAAGGTCCTTTTGTCGGCGGTTAGGCGATTGAGAGATATTGAAGAGTTTATCTTTATTGGTTAGCCGCAGATGGTGGCCCATGGAGTTAAAGCGAGAGACTGCCCCGCTCAACTTATTAAACTGCCGAGTGTCAAGCCCAGACCCTCCTTGGGAAAATTTAGATCTCTCTTTGGTGGCGTCACCCATACGGCCTATGAAATTGGGAATAAAACCATCAGCCTTACCCTTTCCTTTTTTTCTTGCAAAGGATTCTCTAGCCTCCTTTAAAACCCTTCCGTCTATAGAATCCAAAATGCCCCCGGCTAATTGCGCGGGAAAAACTTCATCAGTCGCTTTTTTGAGAACCTTGGCCCTCTCGCTGTCAGAGACCGTTCTCTTGGCATCAGCCCTAATGACTTTTTTTGTCCCAAAAAATTGCTCTTTAAGATAGCCCGGTATTGAACCCGCCGGCTCAAAATCCCATGTAGCGCTCTCATCTTTTCCTATATTCAGCGCAGACTCCTTGTTTCCTAATTTTAGAGCAGATTCTAGAACCCCCCCCTCTACGGAACGGCTTACTATTTGCTTGTCTTTGTCCACTGAAGCGCGCACGCCTTTTATATATCCTGCGGTGTCAAAGTCTTTACCGAAGTAGTTGCTGTATATTTTGGTCGCCACCTTTTCAACAGCATCAGCCATGTAAGGCTGAATTAGATTGGAGATAGGGCTGTTAAGCATGCTCTCTCCCTTTTTCCTGCTTATAGGTTCATTTGAAACTGTATTGACGGGAATATTTGTGAATTGAGTCATTCGCCCGCTGTAAAGTTTTGCGAAATCCTCGGCCTCTTTAGAATTTATACCCATACCCTTTGCCGCAAGGCTAACAAAAGGCTTCTTTAGGTCTGGATTTGAGAGCGGCCCTTTTATCCCTGACTTAGTCAGTCCGGGCGAGCCTCTTCCCCCAATGATTCCAAAGCCTTGAGTTGTTTTTTGAGTATCTACGCTCATGCTCCCTGAACCGTGCCCCGAGCCGTTCCAGAACTGTTTGAATTTAGGATCCCCCAATAGGGCGGCTTTTTTAGCGCCCTCTTTTTCTTTTCTTTGCTGTCTTGGATTGGCTGGGAAATTCGGGACAAACCCTCTGGCTACCGGAATGGCACCCTTGGGCATTCCGTGCTTTTTAACCATATCCTTGTTGAATATTGCCGACCCAGAACTGCCTCCGAACTTTGGCACAATAACCTCGTCTGTATTGGCAACCATGGTTTCTTTTCTACCCCCGCCAATTGGAAAATTATTTAAAACTTTAGTTCTTGCCCCCCTGCCTGCGCCACCTTCGCCTGCCGTAATGGCATCTCTTTCCGAGGATATTGCTCCTTGGATATTGTTGGCAAAATTTGGAATATAACCGCTGGCTCGTGACCTACCGCCCGTAGCCCCTGCTACCGCAACACCCACAGCCCTAGACCCTGCTAGCTTCGCTATCATGGCTTGTTGGGCTTTATACTGCAGGGTTTGTTGTTCAAGCGTTTTTAACACCATCTCCTCCCGCTTTTCGTGAGTTAGGGATTCATTAGATATGTCTTGGTAAAGTTTGTCGTTGTGCTTTAATATCTGACCTATTTTGGCTTCTATTGCTGCTGTTTTTTGAGTGGCTGTATTAATTTTAAAAACCTCTTGTACGGCTTTTACTGATTGCCCTGTAATGAACTTAAATAATTTAACAAATGCAAGGCCTACGATGGCCAATCCCGGACCGGCTATAAAGTTACCTATAGCGCCAAACATTCCCTTGATCAAGCCGCTTCCCTTTTCTGGGTCCAGAGCTTTTGACAACCCTCCCGCCAGTGAGTTGAACACTTTCAGAAGATTTTCTATTGCGGGGGTGGCTACCAATTCCCCTAATGAAGAAGCAAGCTCCTTTACGTTCACTGCGGCTTCGTTAACTAGTGCAGATAATGTAGTTTGAAGTTTTTCGTTTCTGCGAGCCGCTTCATCCGTTGCGCCTCCTGACTCCTTAAGGGCTCGCGTGTAAATACTGTAATCGCTTCCCAAGTCTTTTATTATAGCTTTTAAATTATTGATTTGAAAAACGCCTGCTACTAACTCATCAGTATAAGCTCTTTGTGAGTCCGTTAGGGTAGAGTAAACTCCAGCATAATCCTGCAGAACACTCATAGCTCCTCGGATATTTCCTGCGGCATCTGTGGTGGCCACTCCAATTTCTTCAAGAGCTTCCCTGACTCCAGACCTAGAAAGACGGGTAAAAATACTTTTGAAAGCATTTCCTATCACGGCCCCACCTCGAGCCGTTTGCTGTTGAACGCTAGTTACCGCCGCCAAAAGCTCATCCATGCCTACTTTTGCACTCTGCGCGCTGGCACCGGCTCTAGCTAAAGCATCGGCCAAGTCATTAGTGCTAACCGCAAAAGCTGCGTCAACAGTAGCTAATTTATTTACTACCTCTGTAGTGGTTACTGCTGCATCGCCATAACTATTAACTGCAGCCGTCAATGTAGCAACTGACTTCGCCGCATCCATTCCGGAAAGCCGAGTCAATATCATCGCATCATTAATTCGGCTAAGGGTTTCTTCCGCACCCAGTCCTTGACGAGCTAATTCTACCGCAGCTTCCGATACAGAAGCAAAGCTCTGCCCTGTATTTCGCGCTACTTCAAACAGGTCTTTTGAGAAATTGGCTAAGTTTGAGCTAGTTAAATTAAGTATTACATTTACATCGGTAAGGGCTTTCTCTACCTCAATAGAGCTAGTGACCATCCCTTTAAATGCGTTGGCTACAGAGTTTACAACTCCCACAGCAGCTCCAAAAGCTAAGGTTCTGGCCACCGAAGCATCTAAAGCGTTTTGGAATTCCCCTAAATCTCCGGTAATTCTGCCTAGCGGCTGCCGAAATCCTTTGTCATCCAAGGAGACCCTGAGGGGGCGAATATTCCTTTCCGCCCTTTGCACTTGACGCGCAATACTCCGCGTGTCAACTCTCGCGTCTAAATCTATCTCTATTGATCCTCTACCTAATGCCATAACAATACCTTACCGGTATATACACTAGATTTAGCCTAAAGCTACAAAATCTTCCATAGTCAATGATCCATCGGGATTGAGGCCCGCTAACTCAAACGGGCTAACATCCGCTTCGCTGGCTACGCCCATTTCTTCCATATCCTTTCTTGTCGCTCCTACCACGCTAAATCCTTGCTTATCTTGACTTCTTTCTACCGCAGTCTTATTTCTTCCCTTGGACTCAGCAAAGGATATTAATTCATCAGGATTGTCTTTTATTCCTTCTGGTATTTTTTCTATATTCTCTAGTATGGAATGTAGTATCTTGGCGTAATTCAATAAATTTAATTGATAAAATGATAAATGATATATAGGTCTATTAAAGAATTTATATAAATTTGCAGAACCAACGACATTATAATACATAGAAAAAACGTTATTAATTGCAAGATGTTTTATATTTTCAGTAGAAAGGTCACTGATTGCCTCGTTGTACCCGCCAAACCATTGAGCTAGCTCTTGCTTGGTTAGCTCGGCATACTCATCCTTGGTGAAGTATTTTTCCTCTCCGTGGGGACTTTTGTAAAAGGACAGGTAGATGCTGTAGTCATTGCTCTTATTTTGAGCATAACTTTCGCAGGTTTCGGCCAATAAGGACTGCCTTCTTACCATGATCTCGGAAAGCTCTTTTTGCGCCTCAGAAATTTCTTCAGTAATCCGTTCTCTCTGACTCGGAATTATTAAATTTTTTTTAGTTTCTTCTAAGCTTTGAACTTTTTCGCCCCGTTCTTTATAGGTCTCTTCATCTTCAGTTGTCCAGATATCCTCCTCGATCATCAAGGCGAGAGTCTCCTCTTCTGTCGGGAGGCCATTTTTTCTAGCTTTATCATATACCTCGCCACGGAAGCGTTCGAGGCGGTATTGGTCCTCGTTTCCGAAGTGTTTGACGTAAGCCTTCTGTCCATCTAGCTCTACCGGAGAGTAACCCTCCGTAATTTGAGCTAGGACTTTTCTTAGAATCTCGTCGCTTGGGCAATCATTTGCCATCAGCCTTGGCTTTTTGTGGCTCTTCCTCGGCCTTCTCTTCCTCGGCCTTGGCTTCCTCGGCCTTGGCTTTTTCTGGCTCTTCTTCCGTAGCCTCGGACCCTTCTTCGCCTTGAGGGGCTATTACATCTGCCGCCGAAGATTCCTCCTCATTCATTTGATCAAGTATAGCGGTGAACTCATCTTGTTCTTGAACACCACTCATGTACCATATTGTGGCAATTGTGCTTAGCCTGTCAATGCTCTTGACAAAAAGCTGTTCCTGCTCTTCATCCGCCTCTTGATACGAGCGATACTTTTCATCAAAATCTGTCCCCGAAAACAAAGGTATCTCTTCTGCGTTTTCATCATCCTCACCCTTTATGAAATAGGCGAGGTGAAGAAGAAACCATGTGATGGTTTTGTTTCTAGCCTTTACGTCAGCCGTGTGATCAAATATAGAAGCTTGCGCTGCCTCAAAATCCGCTAGCTGTTTTCTGATAATAGCCAAGGATGATACGGCCCCTTGCAATCGTTCTTTCTCGTCATTGCTCATGTTGTCGGGGTCTTTGGCGCTGTATCGAATTACGTTTTGCTGTTTCTCAAACAACTGTAAGTACAGCTTTGCATAATTCATTTTGTCGTCTTCATTGAGAACACCGCCCAAATCCACTTGCTTCTTCGCAAGCATTGCGCGTGTCAATAGACCCATCTTTATGAACTTATTTAGCCATATGCTGTAAAACATATCGCCATCTTCCACCTGCGTGCGGGTAGGCTTTCTTAAAAATATTCTAATAGGAGTCTTCTCGGTAACCGTCTTTTTAACCGTCTCTTCGACGGTTTCCATTTTTTTCGTCTCCTTGTTCTTGCGCTTGACTTCTTTGATGACTTCCTTTTCTATCTCTTCTTCAATATCAATTGAGAAGCTGTACAATTCTCTTTTAGTTTTTTCTGCCATTTTCCTTTTTCCTTTATTTAGTGATTACTTGTAATTGTTCCAATTGCCCCACGATCTCTCGTAGCGCGTTGTTTCCGTTATCCAAAATTTTCTTTCTTAAAAAATCCATTGTATCTTCGTCCCAATAGTTGGCTTGTTCCAGCAAAGTCTCTTCTTCGGGCAATGCAGTCTTTAATTTTTCAAAATGAGTTGTATGCTGATAATGCATATCTTCCATTATAACCAAAAATGATTTATATAAGTTTATTACATTTCTGTTTATTTGGAATTCCAATAGTTCCGCGAGTTTACCTTGATCCATATTCTATATTATATGGAAAAACCATAAAATTCAATTATATAAATTGAATAATCTTAACGCCGGGAGCTTCTACGTTATCTATCGCAGCGGAACTTCCTCTGTCTTGCATGTATCCGCTGGTTATTGTGAGGGTTCCCATTGTATTGTCATCACAATCTTTTACGGTTAGCGTGTAGTCTTTTGCTTCGGCTATGCAGGAAGAATAGGTATCGCTTGTCAATTGGTCGGTTAAGCTTGCTCCTTTGATCTCCAATACTATAGTGCCTTCATTATAAACTACTATAGGATCATTAAAACCCATTACCTCTATCTCTTGGTAACTTTGAGACAATGACCAAGTGGCGCTCTTAACGTCTACGCTTCCTCCTATAGCATTATAACCCGCGAGTTGTACTGTAGCTGGTGTTCCTACGGTTATAGGATCATTGCTCGTTGCAGGAGGGGTGACTTCGCCAAGAGCCCCGATATAATTAAAGGTTCTGCTGGTTGTAATGATTGCCCCCGGAGTTATATTAACGTTCATAGAAGTTAAGGTGCATGGGCTGGGTAAGGAATAAGGCCCAGCGGACACTCCAATGCTATTATTATTAGTGGTGGCCATCCCTGCTGATATATCAAAACCGCTTTCTAGGTACCCATTGATCGAAACAGAACCTTTGGGAGACCCTACATTAAATACGGCAGTAGAGCCTTTGATCCCCAAGGACTTGGCGGTCTGTAATCCTAAACCTTCAGAAACCGAAACGCTGGTAGAGTTAAGTTTGCTGGTGGTGGTTCCATTTGTAACGGTAGTCCCAAACCTCTTAATGCAAGTTGACATGTTTTAGTCTCCTCGCCTTTTTATTTTAAGCGCAGTCTTCTGTTTGGTCAGGGAAAACGTCGTTTGGAATTCTGGTTACAAAAGTCATGTTTGTCTTGGTTATACCTTCGGGAGATGCGCTCGTCCCTCTGCCCTCCAAAACGCCGGAGTCTGAAATGTCATAAATGCTGATTCCCGAACAATCCTGTATATCGATGCTGTAGAACCACAAAGTTCTCGTGTCTTCGCCATTTTCGCCGCAAAGGCCACTAGCTCCGGTGATTCTTACTATGTCGTAATTAATGGCCGCTGCATCTGAAGAGATTTCGAGCGTTATGCTTCCGTCTCCCATTTTTACTGTGGGCGTGGTGGATCCAATTTTTTTCTCTTCTTTGAAGCTTTGGCTAGCTGTGTATGAAAAACTCTGCATTCCGGATAATTCAATAGGGGCGCCCATACCACCGTCTTTGGTGTAGGGTGTCATTGTTCCCGATATGTTGGCCGCTACCAAAGGATATATTTTTGCTGTGGAAGGGACGCTTGGAGTGCCCCCGAAATCGGTTTGGCCGGCAAAGGAGGCGGTAGAAGATATTTGTATAGTTCCTCCGGCTTCAGCACTAACGCTCATATTAGTCATTTGATTATCGAGTGGACATTCAAGAGCGCCCGCCTTAAGTGTTTGTGGAGCGGATGCCCCTGCTCCGCCTGCCTTGGAGGCCTTTCCTATCCTACCTGTTAATGAAGAGACCTGAGATGCGCTCGTCATCACAGAGTTGAACTGCATGGTTCCCTTTGGCTCATTTGTCATCACTTGAGCAGTGTTACCTCCTCCCATAACCGGAACCGCTTCCAGCGTAGCCGTCTCATTAAAAGTGACGCTTGTGGCGTACTGGGTTGTCCCATACGCACTTACCTCCATATTTTTATAACATGTTTTTCCCATTTTTTTTCCTTTTTTTAAATTTTAAATACCGGCCGTTGCCTTGTTATGATAGATACACCGAAAATCAAGATTTAGGAAAATATTTGTTGTACCCCGCTTGCGGAGTTATAGAAAGCCTCATAATTTACGCTTACCGTCATATTGTCGCCGATGTCCGCTGATACTGCACTTCCCATGAGTTCTCCGCTTTCTATGTAGAAAGATCGGATCCCTGATCCGTCACATGTTTCTAAGTCTATCCTGAGCTCGCTAGTGGATCTTTCACATATAAAATCATAAAGGTTTTTCACCTCGTAATCTTTCACGACCATGTCAAAATCCAAAGACACCACTATCGGGACCTCCGTCAAGAATTCAGTGGAGTAATATTCGCCCACGCGCTCAGAGGCAACTCTCGGCAAATTTATATTTAAGCTATACGATTGTATACAATTCGTAGATCCAAAAGGAGTAGTTAATGATATATTTGAAGCTATTGCCGGCGTGGCCGTTATACTGGAGGAGGATGGGGTTTCGGAATTAATCTTTCCTATTTCACCATAGGCGGTCATGGTAATATCATTACTAACTACCTCTCCTATAGCGCAGGAACATTCATAAGAATCTACATACGCGCTTTTAAAATTGAAAAACTCTCCATTTGATTGGTGGGGTCCGTATACCAAGTATCCACTTAAAGAGGTGTCTAGTAGCCCCGTTATGGGGTCGCTGGAATTAATAATGGATCTTGAAACAGCAACACTGCCTACTAGAAACCCATTTAAGGTGTTTCCCACAAAACCGTGGCCCATGACGTTCAAAGATTCATAAGGCACCTCCCAGCTCCCGTCAAACGATTGAACCCCATGAAGTTCCTCCGTTGATACCCCAGCCTCCCCAATGAATACTCGCTGGTCTGGATAAAAATTTCTACCGTAAGCCATGCCTATGTATAGGTACACAAAAAAGCCCTCTAAAGAGAGGGCTTTTTTGGTATAATATATTAGTAAGGACTAAGCGCCTTTACCGGAGATGAACAATCCGTTAGAACCATCATTGGCTCCACCGACTTGAGCACTGAATGATAAATCCACAGTTTTATTGTCACCAATTGAAGAACTCATGTTTTGAGAGTCCAATTGCGCGTTCTTCAACGTGAAGGCTACGCTACCAGTGGCGCTGCATTTTTCATTCATTGTTATGGTGATATCTCGCTTTTGAGCCTCATTACAAAGAAGGTCCCTGAGCGTTCCTGACTGGATGTCCGAAACATTGGCGCTTACCGCCATTGTGACGTTGATGGGGAAGTCAAGCTCTCTAGAGGTTGGGAAAGTATCTCCAAGGCACTGCAAAGGAGTTCTTCCTAAAGGCATGTCGATGCTTACGCTTTGTACGCAAGATACACCAGTGCTGCTCGCCGCAGTCATTCCGGGAAGTACAACACCTCCGCCTTGAAGACTTGCTGCTCCAAAAGAAAGGGTCAAATCTCCGGGTCGCAATGCAGCTACCGAAAGAGCTCCAGTAGATGCGGCTGGAAGAGTGGTGGCGCTGCTGATAGCGCTCCCATCTGCAGGATTAATAGCTGGGCTTGCGAAGGAGACGGCGGTACTATCAAATCGGACATTAATGCCTTCCGCACTTACGCTAGCCGTAGGAATTTCTCCTACGGAAGCCTCTACTCCATAACTGGTAATATAGGCGTTGCCGATTCCGATAACGCCATTCTGAGCGACGGTTGATCCAATTGCATCTTCACCCTCCTTGGAGGTCATGATGTAAAAATTTCTTTCGGCGCTGGAGCTGCCAGAGGCCATAACTCCCGATAGGGCGTTTGCCGTGCCGTTGGTAGTCAATCCTAGACCGCTCTCATTGTAACCGTCTACGACATAATAAGAAAAGTCGCAACTTACAGTTGGAGCTTCTATAACTTCTCGACTAAGAGCTGCCAGCCTTCCGAATGAGTTAACATCGGTACGAGTCACCTCTACAGAGTGACTTACGTCCTGTATTCGATGAAGCTGTAAGGGGGAGGCGTCTCCAGTCGGCCCTGTGTAAAGAGCCTCGCTTTGATATATAATACGTTTTCTAGCCATGATATAAAATATTAGTTACCTTAAGATACAGCAAAAAAACCCAAATGTGAACTTTTTTTTATATTTCTTGTTTGGGCAACCTAGGGGTGCTTAATGTAAAGTCGATAAACCCAATTCTCATCCCTCTTGGTATGTTTAGCGCTGAGCCTGCTGTATCGTATAATTTGGAGCAAGAGACCTTCTCGATAAAAGCATAAGGACCTCCTCCATTCATTTTGCTTTGATATAATCCCGAATAAGTATAGGGAGGATTTTTTATATGAAAATACTCGCCAAAAGGAAAATTTTCAAAATCTATTATGGGTACACAAACTTCTGTTGAGTCCCTGAACAGAGAAAGCGCTCCATCTAGAGTAAAGTTTTCATTAACCACTACCACGACTCTTATATTACTTTGCGTGTCTTGCATCCCTCCCAGCGCAAACGGCTTGTTAACGCTAGAGTTGTAACTCAGGAACGCTGCGGGAACAGTGTAATTGGGTGAGCCCAGACCTGTTACTGTTTGCAAGAAAGTTTCATCATCATCTCCAGCAACAATAAAATCTGTATTAAATAACAAATCTTCATCGCTTTCATTGGTTATGTAACAGTTTATGGTTTTCCGGTCAAAGTTTCCACTAATAGCTAAGTCGTCACCGACCCCTGAGTTCATGACTACGCGCCCTTTATCAAAGTCTATCATTAATCCTGTGGCGTCATTTCCATTTTGATCCACCCAAGAATAGGAAGATCCGAAAGCGCCTCCGCTAACATAAACCCCGGAAGGTACGTCAGCTCCATTTGCTACAAATTGCCTGTCGGGGCTGTAATATGCCACTTGGTTAACCGGAACATCAACGTTGAGGCTTGAGTAATAGAAGTTCTGGGAAATTCCAGTCTCCGTGGCTTCTCCATATCTTGTCAGTCTATCGTCGAACCAGAGATAAAAACTGCTCAGAACTTTATGGTCAAATTGTGGCTTCATAATCTTTTGAGGCTACCCTCTATGCGCTTGAGCATATTCTCCAGAACCTCAGACAGATAGGGCATCGCCTTAGATGTGGAGGCGCTTCTAAATTCCACTGAGGCCTCGATTGCTCCTCCTGACCGACTGGTCTTGAACCGGCCAGAACTTGAGTATAAGTATTTCCCGAGACCGCTCATGCCTCTCTCTACGGCATCTACCCAACTATCTGTCGACCACGGAGAAGGCGAGACCGCCGCTATCTGTTCTCTACTCGGAACCGAGAATTTAAGTACGTAAGTAAGCGCATTGTTTTTCTTCCTCAGGCTTTTTATTTTTATAGATCTAGCCAAAAGGCTCCTTATCGGAGAAATCGGATCCGAGCCCCTATCAAAACCAATGAAAGTAAATAAATTTCCATACCCTCCTAAAGTTTTTGAAGTGTTTGGCGCACTAGCCCCTCCCTCTATTTCTTGGGTTATAGGATGGCTTTCGAATTCCTCGAGAACTTTTTGAGTCTCTTTATTTAAAGCTTTTTCGATGCGGGGCAGTAATTGACTTTTTACTATCTTGTAGCCTTTCTTTGCTATTTCCGCCTTTAATTTAGAGACATTTACCCTAGCCATCAGTCAGCCCTTCTTAAATAAATCGTGTAAAAATGAACCTCAAACGGCCCTACCTTAGAAGCGTCACTAACGATCCTAAATGCATCTCCATCGATTTCTATATTAGTGGCTTTCTTGAATAGGTCGTAACCGGCCTTCTCTATTTTTACCCTTACCTGACCCTCTCCCATGGGGACATTTACTTGAGCTTGTGTTCCCGGCAAGTCCATTTCCCCTTGGTCTTGCTGGTACCTTATTCGCGCCTGAACTGTTGTTTTGGTTACTTTTGTTCTCTTTGTAGTCTGATCTTTTAGTCTTGAGTAAAGCGCATTGTAAGTACCATTAGTAGCGACGAAAATTTCATTCTCTCTTTGAAATACTATTACGGCACGGGCGAATGTATCGTGCATGTCATTAAATACGTTTCCAATACTGGTTTTATCGGAATCTGAAATCAACGAACCCATGACTTAATAAGGGGGGTAATAAAAGGGATATCTCCAATAGCCGCTGCCGGAAATAAATCCCCCATCAAATCCCGCAGTTTGTCGAGGCATCGCCTGATAGGAATTATAAGCGTAAACCAGCTTCTCCAATGATTCTCCCGCGTCTTTAGCTATCATTCGGTAGGTACGGGCCAAGTCGACCCTATTGCTCCGGACAATGGTTGTGTCTCCTTCGGTCAAGCGCGTCCAATCCATGCTGCCGGTCGCCCCCATATTTAAGACGACGCGGGCTTGCCGCGTATAGAAGTCCTTGAGGTATAGCTGACACAGGATATTTTCCTCTTCCAGATGAAACGTACCAGTTTGAGAGAAGCTCGAATAAGTTAGGTTGTTTAGTTGCCCAACGTTAGACTCTAGCCAACCCGATATATGCTGAATTTTAAATTCCCGTTTTAATTGAGTAGGCTCATCGTCAAACTCGTTATCATATATATTGGTAGCTATCTGCCCGACGCTGAGTCCAGAAAACATTTTACAAACCTTCGCTGCTTATTCTGAGGATTTCTGCTGCTGCGTCGCTAGAGGGGTCTACGAGGGGTTTCTGGAACCCAATGTTGTACCCCGCGCCAGCTCCTGCATGAGACTTAAATGCCCGCACAATCTTATTCTTGAGGGTCAGCTTGTTTCCACTAGGGAGTATGCCTACCTGTATTGCCATTGTCTGAAGGTCAGTAAGGGTCATTTCCCCCATGCGCTCTTCTAGTATGGCCTTATTTGTAGTGCGAAAAGGGTTTGTCTGTTTTACTCCTAGCAGATCTTCTAAATCTTTAATTTGGTCCATTTCGCTTTTTCCGTCTGCTACCTGCAGTTTGTCTAGTTTTCCCTTACTTCCTTTGGCGCTCTTCTTCGCCGGTGCCTTTTTCGATGTATTTTTTTTAGTTGCCATAATAATTATAGGTTAATTATGTATTATACTTCAGTATACACAAATTTCAAGTTTCAGAGAACAAAAAACCCGCCCCCTTTTGAGGGGCGGGCTTTTCAACAACTAGTGGGTTTAAATTAGTGACCCGCAACAACAATGCCCGTAAGAACACGATTGTCTACAACCATACGGCCCTCTTCGAGAGAACCGAACCAACCTAGTTTTTGTTGGCGGTTGCTATATTGGTCGTCAGCGATCAAACTGAACTCAGCGCCGGTTTCGGCATCAGTGGCAACTGCACGAATCAAGGATTCGCGAGAGCGGTCGATACCAAGTACCAAGTCGTCTCCAACGGCGAAGCCAACCTTGCCGGGAACCGTCGAAGCGGCTTGGAAAGTTTGGAATAAGCGACAGAACTTGCGGTTAGGTCCGAGTTCATTGATTTCCATGAGTCCGATGCCATAAAGCTCGGGAACACCACCGCTCGAGAAAACTCGATCACGATAGGATTCTGGAGCAGCGACTAGCCCAGTTCCAGCTCCACCAGCAGGGCCGGTAGAGGTATTCACTGGGTTGTACGACAAAGCGCGAAGATCTTCCATAGTCTCGGGAGAGATTATGAGATCAGTGATGCCTTTAATGGCTCCTTCAGGAGTGCCACCCGTCCAAGCGGTGTTAATGCGCTTAGCCTTGGTAACAAGACTGTTAAAATCAGCCAACGTAAACCCGAGGGTTGCGGAAGCCTGATCCATAACATGAGGAACGTCATTAGTAGAAGCGTCTGCCAAGGATCCCAAAATGAGATTAGCAGAAGTCGACTCTTGCTTAAGAAGAACTTCTTGAGCGACACGAGTCATAGACTTGCCAACTACGTCAAGGCGCGATTGCAAAGCGTAACGACGATCAAAGCTTACGGCACTATCGAGACGATAGGTCGTGAACTTGAGTTCGCTAGCGGTAGGTAACACTTGGTTAGTGGGAAGACCACCGGGGACCGTAGTGCTATATACCTTAATGTAATCGTCAGCGTTGATGTCGTAATAGAGATCAAGCGGAAGACTCGGGTTGCTTTCAGCGTTAAACTGGAAAGAACTAAACAGATTGCTCACGGTAGGAGCCTGATTAATAACTTCAGCCAGAACCGGTCCCATAAATTCTGCCAAGGCGGCTTGCGCTTCATAAGCAACAGTACGGTCACGGGAAGCCATAGCTTTTACAAGCTCAACTTGCTCGTCGGTGCGTTTAAGAGTAATATTCATTATCTTTTTTCCTTAATTTCAAGGTTAGCAATTAATCCGAGCAACAATATAAGCTCCGCTAGTATTGGCAGCGCCAGTTCCAACCGAAGGTCCAGCGAATTGGTCAGGAGCAATACCGCGATTTACGCGAGCCCCTGTAGCCAAAACTTGACCGATAGCTTGTGTAGTTCCCGTAGGATACGCGGAAACTCCTGTGACCTTACCAGCATTAGAGCTGAGGGTCAGCCAGTGTCCTTCAGAAGGAGTGCCGTCAACAGCCGCAGCTGAATCGAGAGTTACGATTCCTTTACCAAGAACCGGAACAGCTTCTCCGCTCAAGACGGACTGGGTTTCCAGTTTCTTTTGTGGGTAGTAAAGCAACTTCTCATCGTTCTCATCATACTGAGCGGTTTGAAGTAGCGTTACACCAACGCAAGAATCACCAGCCTGTGCGGCTGCGACGTTAAGTGGAACTACAGGGTATTGATCGCGACCAATGAAAGGATAATCCGTCTTACCGAGATAAGAGTTCGTTTCATATAGTACGGGATCAAGACTGAAGTCCCCAGCATTTACCTTAACAAAAACGCCGGCATCTCCGTCGCCACTGTCGCTAACTTGATTGTTAGCCGCAGTATTAGCGAAAAGATTAACGACATCTTCTTCGGCGTACTGACGGAATGGTAGTAGTCTTATTGCCATGATGTTTAATAATTAATTGTTATGTTTTCTTTAGAGAAAGCGTGATTGAATTTTTCCCGGAGGGATTGCTCTTCTGCCGAAGCTTCTTCGTTGTTATTGAGCAGGGCGGCAGAAGATTCCTCTTCTACTGTATCCAAAACTTCTTCAATAACTTCTGCGGTTTCTTCAGTAACAGCTTCGGAAGCTGCGCTTTCGGAAAGCTCAGAGAGGCGCTGTTGCACCGCTTCTTCGAGGTGAGCGTTAAATTTTTCTTTTTGACTTTCAAGATAAGCCTTGGTCTTGTGCTGCCACATGACTTCAACTTTTTCCTGATAAGACGCAAAGGCTTCCGTTGCGCTATCGAGCTCAGAGAGTTCGGATGCAACGATCTTAAGATCTTCTTCATTCAATTCAAAAGCTTCAGTAATTGCAGCCATGCGAGAATTGAAGAGGTCTTTAGCTTCGCGGAGACGTTTTTCTTCGGCCAGTTCTTCCAATTGTTTTTCTGTAGCCACAAGCTTCTCTTTTACTTCGTCAACTTCTGACGATAGAGCTTCATGACGATCTTGAGCTTCGGAAAGAGCATTCTCCTTTTCAGCCTTTTCTGTTTGCCACAGTTCGTCTTTTTGCTTGATGGCGTCCATCATTACCTTGGAAACGCTGGCGACGGCTTCTTCAAAATGCTGACTCTCGCCAACTTTTTCCGAAAGAAGACCTTCGATTTGTTTTAGTAGATCTTTAGTATCCATAATTAATGCGTTTGTCTTGTTTACATCTTTTTTTCCGGAAAGGGAACTGTTTTTTTTCATTTCTTCTCTTTCGGAGTAAATTTCTTTATTGTTTACGAATATTGATTTGGCCTCTTTTGCGGCTCTTTCCTCTTCTTTTATTTTAATTGTTTTTTCGCTTTCTACGGTGACTCCTTTAACGTCAGCGGCCGGATTGGTGGTGAATCCTATGCCGAGAGGATATATCTCGCCAATCACCAAACGATGTACGCAGGTCCCATCTTCCATCTCCCCTTCTCCGTCATAAGCCTTGAGGTATTTACTAAACTCTTTGATTTGAGACTTTTCAGTAATTAGTTCAGCTTCACTGAGGTCATCACTGCCTACGGCTATGCAGTAATCATTAAATCCAATTTCCCAACTTGCAGATATTACATCTTCAAACTCCTGACCCTCTCCGCCTTCTTCTAGCATCATAGCAAAGGCCGGATTGACGACTTTATAAACTAGCGCTCCCAGTGCTATATTAAATGGGTAGTCGGTCGACGCCACGCTTTCTTCTTCGAGTAATTCGCTAGTTCCGTAATCACTGAATGACGAGGATATTATATGTCCAACAACTTTTTCTTTTTGATGCTCTATGTTAGTAGGTTTATTAATGAAGTAATCTTTTATAGCAATGGCGGTCTTAGTATCAATTCCATCACCATTTTTATTAAATCTATTAACTACGGCAGCATTAAATGCAACACCAAGTAAATCAATATTTTTACTGAGATCAACATCTTCCGGTATTAAGGGACGCAAATGATCAAGGGAGGCCTGACTAATCCCAAATGGGGTGCAGCTACCCTCAACACAAGAGGCCGATACCGCGCTGTTGAAGGAGCTGGTATATCTAAAGGGAGTGGACATTTTTAATCCAACTTCTCAAGATTCTTTTTGTCTTCTTTTTCGTCCTTCTTTAAGTCTTTAACCTGCTTTTTGTCGTCTTTGATGGCGTCTTTCTCGTGCTCTTTTTTTTCTTTCTTGTCGTCTTGCTTGAGCTCTTTTTTATCTTTCTCTTCATCGTCGCCAACAGTCTTCACTAGTCGCTCGGGGTGTTTGACTCGTAATTGTTCCTCAAAGTCGATGTTATTCAACGGGGCAATGCCTTGACCTTTGGATTCTTCTTTTTTCTTGGAATCTTTTTTGTCGTCTTTCTTGTCGTCAGATTTCTTATCGTCAGATTTCTTGTCTCCATCTTTGTCGTCGTCTTTGTCATCGCCACCCTTTTTCTTGCGAATCATTTCTAGAAATTTTTCTTTGGCTGCTTTTTGTTTATCGCTCGCCGCTTCGGACTCTTTCTTCTTGTCGTACTTAATATCTTTCTTGAGATCGTGAGTCTCGACGCTTTTCTTTTCCGAGGGCTTGTCTTTCTTTAGCTTTTTAAGCTTGCTTTCGTCGTCCTTGACGGCATCTTTATGGTGCTCTTTCTTTTCTTTCTTGTCGTCACGCTTTAGCTCTTTCTCATCCGTCTTCTCCCAGTCCTTGGCGGAAGATTCATCTTTCCATGTTTTAGGCAACGAACTTTCACAGCCCAATTTCTTGGCTCGAGCGGTAAGTTTCCGCTTAAACTCATCAAAGCTCATAGGCCCTTTATACATTCCCCACGTACTTACAGCAGCCCGTACATTCTTGCAAGAGACCACAGGAAAAGAGCGACGTTTAGGATCTAAAAACGCACTCTCCTCGAGTTCGCTTCTTTTTTTACCATCGTAACGCTCGGCCGCGAGAGCCATGCCCTCGTCCACCTCAACGCCGAAAGCCGAAGCTTTGGTTTGGATAATAGCGTAAACTTCCGCTTTGCCCTCGACGGATAGGGAGCTTTTTCCTACCTCAGCAAGAGAGCGCTGGATCGAGCTTTCGTCGTATACCGGAAAATGCCTTAAGCGGTGGGGTACTGTTTTACCCGCTACCTTACTACCGCCGGGCTCAATATAAGCAAAGGCGGTATCTGGTAATTCATTAATCTGCTTGTGCGTCTTGTGCTCTTCGAAGATCTTTTGTAGATTCGTAGACTCGCTAATTTTTTTTGAAAAATCTAATTCCATAATTTTAAAAGTTTATAGTAACAACTTGTTACACGCTATTTTTGAGTTTGAGAATCTTGTTTGTCATATTGGCTATGATAATATAGGGCAGCGGGATACAATTCCAATTGGTGTTCTTGAGAAGCTTCTAGTATTTGGGGCATTGCTGAGAGCTTTTCAATATTATTAAAATCCTTAATGCAATTACTGACATTTTCTTCCCATTCTGTTGAGTCAGAAGAGACGACGACCGTTTTACATAGATCTTCCAGCAGGGACTTCTTCTCCTTGGATAATCTTTTTATATTGTTTACGGATCTCATTTCTTTTTGAGCAAAAGAGAATAATTCTTCCGTTCTATAAATAGTATCCTGAATTCCTTTTCTGTCGGCTAGCGCCATTTTTTCATTATTGGGAGCGCCAGTTGGCCGGCCTGTCTCCGATGGAGTTTTTTTGCGTGGGCGCCCAACTGTAATTGGTCCAGCTTTGGGCTCTATGCCCTTATCGTCGACCACGTCCTGTACTGCAGGTCGTTTGTTTTCAGGTTGGTTTGTTTTGGTTGGTTGTCCGTCACCCTCTTCTTCCCCTTCGCCGAAGGGTAGCTCTGGACCGCCCACCAGAGGCGTGTAGTATCCTTTCTGCCGGTCCTCTAGGTACTCTTTCTGGCCAGAATCTACATCCACGCTCGGTGGATACAGTCCTGTTTTTATGGTTTGAATGCCTTGCTCTGGCGTAAGGATGCCTAGCTCCATCAGTCGAGTGGTCACTCGCTGTAGTTGCACCTCATCCTTAATATCAATCTCTTGAAATCGAATCATGGGATATTTCCTGAACCCCATGTTTTGACATATAAGCTTTACTTGAGGCTGTAAAAAATCATTTAAGAAAGCTGATCGAGCCTCCTTGAGGCGCTCGAGGAATATTTGAGCCTTAACCTGAGTGTTGCTGTAGCGCTCGTGTCCTACCACTACGTTCTGCAAAGCTTCTTTTATATCTTGATCTACAATCTTGTACTTCTCGGGCCCTAGTACTCTATTGAGGTCCGGAATAATGAATTCAGCCTTGGTGGTATAATCACTAACCAATACGCGCCCAATGCTTTCATTTTGAAACAGAGATTGCATAGCTTTTAGATTATGCGGATTTATGCCTCCTTTGTCAGGAGTATTCCCCATAGTAATCAGGAGAATTACATTCTCAATGGTTCGAGTAACCGCTTGATCCACCTTTTTAAGTTCAAGCTTCCAGTTGAGATCGTCAAGAACGGGAAATCCAAAAGGTATAGCAAAAGGCTCGTAGTCCTGCTTCTTATAAAAAGAAAAAGTTAATTTATCAGGATCAAGTTCCATGGATATCCCGTCGTAGCCGTACGCGCCCTCCTTGATCAGTTTCTGCGTTTCTTTGGGAAGTCCTTTAAGCACTTCAATATCATAATCGGTTTTTGGATCTTGCAACCGCTCTAGTTCAAACTCCGATAATATCTTCCGGTAGACCTGCCCTTGGAAATTAGTAGATCGGATAGTGGCTATATCATAAGGGTTTAGCATGATATAGCGTATAGGTATTTCCCCGGGCTTCATGAATTGAGATCCATAGATCTGAGACATCTTATTAAAGTCTTCAGTGGTGAATTTGGAATCTATCCTATAGAGAAATACATTACCGCTCCTATAGTACTCCCGGAAGTATTGATCCTTAACATTCCAGATTTTTATTTTCTGAAACCATTTGTCTATAAACTCTCTAGACTTGTCAGTGCCACCTTCAATGTATAGCTCGGTATTAGCAAACTCTGACATGATATCAATAACATTGCGAAAAATAGGAATATTAGCATAGGCTTTTTGACAAAGAAGAATACAATCCCTGACGTCCGCGCCCATCTTTGTGTAAAAATAGGGCATCATGCCTTCCCGAATATTGGCATACTTCCAAAGCTTGGGGCTTATAGTGGCAGTATTCATCCTAGTTTGGGTGCGGGTTATACTCCCCCCCTTATCTGCCCCGGTCCGCTCGTAGGCTTTCAGTGTCTGGGTGTAATATGAATGCCCTGCCGAAGCTGGCTCCCATGAGGGGGCCTCCCCTTTTGTTTCGCCGATTAAATCATCGACGGTCTTGTCTTTAAATTTATCCCAGTACTCCGACTTTTTATTATATTTTCTTTTTGCCATGCCCTATGATACACCAAAGTTATTTAAAAGTCTAAGAAAAGTTAAAAGTTAACTTTCAACTTTAGGCCACGAACATAGGAGCGAAGCTCGTTTGGATATTCTCGTGTTCCATGTTTTCCATATCATAGTATATCTTGATCATCCAGTTCCCAAGGATTAATGCTGAGTAGGAGTCCTTTCTTGCCTTTTCAGGGCCAGTCTGTCGCCTTAGGTTGTCGGGGAGGTCAAAAGTTTGCGTTCCCTGTGCTGTCGTCTTTATTTGGATGAGGGCGCATTCCGCTTTTGTTTTTTCCATTAAGTCTACCTGATGCTCAACCAGATCTATCATCTTGGCTGCAGCGCTCTGCTTGTCTTCCGGGTTCTTGAGGAATCGCAAGTCCTTAATTGGGATCTTTTTGTTTCGTTGTTTGAGATAGTCGTCATTCACGGCTCGGGCGCCAAAGAATATTCTCTTGTGGTCGAAATTAGCTTGAAGTAGTTCATTCGCACTTCTAATCCAATGGGAGGTAGGCTTACGAAGTATGCAGATTCTTTTCTTATCTAAATTGTATTCCATCTTAGCTTCTCTTAAAGCCTTTTGATAATTATCTAAATTATCAAGCTCCGCGCTGATAGTGCCTATCTTCAGATTACTCTGCTTGAATAAGCTGCTTTCGTTGCACGCATTAAGAAATTGAACTCCGCCATTATAGTCACCAACGATTGCTACAATGTTAAAGTTGTTTAACAAATAATGAAAATAGAAAATATGGTCTTTAAGACGGGCTCCAGACACGGCGTAATTATGTACTAACGTCCCATGCCTACCATCATCATTTAATTTAAAAACCTGTATGGCAAAATCATCCGAACTCTCACTTTCCGCCCAGCTAGGGTCAAAAGAAAGAAGGTATTTGTCCGAAGGCTCTCCGGCCACCTCCACGCACGGAGAATGCCCGTCCTCAATGGTGCAGGCCGCCATTTTGGATATCTTGAAGTAGCCGGAACTATCATCCGTGAACACAGCCCCAAACTCTCTATCAAATTGACTTTGGCTCATGCTGGCTCGAGCTTGATTTATTAAATTTTGATCATAAAGCTGCAGGGGCGCACAATCATAGCTAAAATGCATTATGGTGCGATGGGCGTTGCCTTGTTCAGGTATATTTCCTTTTATCAAATGTTCGAACTTATCATACAGTTTATACATGTACTCAAACTTATATGAAGCCGACGATAGCATGATCAATTTATTATTAGGCCACACATGACGATCCTCCTCGGTCATTCTTCCCTCTGCGATCATCTTGGTTTCCAAATTATAAAGTTCTTCACGCTCGGTGGGGTTCTCAACAACTGATAGGAAGGGAACAATAACTTCGTTATAAATCCTCTCGGGCATCAAGAGGAACTCATCAATAATAATTCGATGAAATCTAAAGCCCCGCAGTTTTTCTCCATCACCCAAGGGAAGCGCATGAATGCGGCTAGCGCCTAGTTCTAGTGTCCATTGGTCATTGTTCTTGGCTTTGCGGGTCACGCACTGTGCGAGGAGGGCGGCCTCTGGCTTGGCTAATATATCTTCTATTTTTTTAAATATCATTTTAGACTGACGGAAAGATTTGGATATAATGCCAATCTCCACTCCTTGATTCATGATGGCGTCAAGAAATGCAAATATGCCTGTCGTGAATGATTTGGACATACCTCGACTCCAAACGCCCATAAAATAATCTGATTCCATCATAGCTTTTATAGCCATATGTTGAAATGGAAATAATTTTATTCCACTAAGCATATCCACTGTAAAAGTGGTATTACCTTTCATAAATTCAAACAATAGGAGCTTCGCCTCCTTTTCTTCCAAGAAGCCTTTCTTGGATGCGATGAGTTCGTTGATCTCGGAGGAATACTTTCCTCGCGGTGGTTGTTTACCTGCGTCCCATGTCATAATTATCTAAAAAATATTGCAAATCAACATTCCACAACTCTTTACCATAATAAAGTAATTTTGGAATCATTAATTCTGAGTTAGCTCTTGTACCTGTAAAAACAAATTGGCAATGCCCATGAAATTCATGGGTCAGTAAGCGCATGTTATGCCAGACATAAGAAAGATTGGACTTGTGCGGTCCGAAGTTGTTGTTTTTCTTTATTTTGTCTAAGCTGCTTTCCGTGACTATATATAAATAAGCATCGAACTGTTTGGCGCGAGCCAGTTCCTTTCGGAACCTTTCGAAGCCAATAGTCATTGTCCCCTTGAAATCCCCTTCGCTTTTGCGGTCTACAAAAGTATAATTATAATTATCTCCACCCATGGTATAATCACCGAAGTCCAACTTGTGGTTTTTGGTGTTTTTAAAAGAAAGAGGTTTTTGTTCGCGGGTGTCGATGTATATTGGAATTTCTTCTATTGAATTTTTTTTCTGGAAAAAGTCTTTAGTGATACCTTTATTATATAATGGTTTGACGCCAAGCCCTTGACAGGCTTGAACGTAACCGCCGAAATTATACTTATACATATCTATTGGCGGTAATTTATTTATCTCTATCTCTAAGTGGTTAGGTCCATGCTTTAATTCTTTTTGATCTATTCTATTCTTTAGTTGTTTAAGTATGTATTCTTTTACTTCTTCTTTATCAGTGTGTTTGTAACACCATTGAATCAGTTGAGCTCTGGTAGAGAAATCGGTATTGAAGTAGTCGAATTTGTTCTTGAACGGGAGGGGATCCCCGGTAAGCCGATTGAGCCGAGGATATTCTTGAGTATAGTATTCCGCCACTGTGAGGCCATGAACCTTCAAATGACGGTGCAGGGCTGCATCGTTCTTGAAAGTCTCTTTGCAGACCCCGCATGAGACTTCTATGCCCGTGTCTGCCATCTCCTGAGTCTCCAAAAGCATCTAACTATAAAATTAGGTATTTTTAAATTAAAGCCTTTTGTGTTTGTCGTTGAAGCGTTTTCAGCGTATAGTCTTCTAGTCAATATTCTTTTCCACCAAGATATATTTTCTAGTTTGCAATTTATTATTTGTATGTTTTTTGTTTTGGGCAAGTCTTTTTTATCATAGTTTCCCCAATTCCCCATATCGACGAGCGCCCCGTCCCAGATATGATTGAAGTCATTTCTAAATGTGCAATCTTTGATCTTAATGTCTCGGCTTTCACATTTAATGGTGAAATGATGTTTTGTTCCTTTGGCTATGAAAGTGCAATTTTCGAAGAGTATATTGTCCCCCCGCACAATGTCTACGCAATCCTCATACCCCCCTATGATCGTTGTGTTGCGAATAGTTACATTGCTAATATGAGTCAGCTTTAAACCTTCTGCTACTCCACAGGCATTAATGTGACAAGAGTCGATAAGGGATTTGCGAGTGGTGCCGCCTAGCCCAAAGGCATTATCGTCTGCAGCTCCTTTGAATCGGGAAAAGTCTCCCTCGAACTCTTGATCCCTTATTATTAGTGCGTAAGTATCCATATGGAGATAGGAACAAGACTTCCCATAATTGTGGCTATGGCGTCCCATACGTCAGCCGTGTGATTCACTTTGCCCATGTCCCAGCCCTCTTTGAGGATTCCAGCTATCCCTCCAAGCGCAAAAAAGGGTGGCCACATAAACCCTAGAGACGATAGGCCACACCCTACAATAAAATGCAAGACTTTATCTTTTTGTTTAAATAACATCATCTTTGGTTAACCCTAGAACTCTGGCTTTCCAGTCTGGCATTGATTCTAGAGCGTCGGCCTCTTCCGAAACTAATTCCTTTTGCATGTTAGCAATCTTCAACATCACCTTCCTTTCTTCCTCTTCTTGAAACAATTCTACCAGATTGATAATAGAGGCGTTTTGTTGATGTTTGTTTTGAACCCGCTTTGCTCCATCCCCGTTTAAGCGGGTTATAAGGCTCTCCATGCGCTTTTCGCATTGATTATACTCTTCGCTTTTTGTTTTGAGTAACTCAGCTAATCTAACAGTCATGTCTCTTTGGTCCTCACACTGTTCGAACATGTAATTTAATTTATCCACCGCTTTTTGTATATTCATTAAGTTTACATAATCTATGCATACATTGATATACAAATTAACCTCATCGGAGGTTAGGTCCGGCTTGTCCCATGTAGCTCTTACGAATTCCGCCTCAAATAAAGTTCTATCTTGTTTGTTAGTATAATTGTTTATCGTCAAAATCAACCTCGGAGACTGCATGAACTTTACAAGGGCTTCTACCCCCTTTTTAGTCTGTGCCTGCATCTTGACCACCTCTAGCTCCTGATTTGTCGTTTCGTTGACTTTTCTGAGCACTGCGTCAAAACCCTCTGGGGGGCAATAGGTTACTCCAGCAGCCGTGTCGGCAGGATGGACGCTTTCTGGAGAATTCTCCTTAATGAATGTGGCAACCTCTATAGCCTCTTTGCTTAGTGGGGATATATCCTTCCCTTGAAACAGTAGCTGCGCTATGTCAAAGGCCTTCATCCCGGCATCCAGATTCTCAAGAATAAACTCCTTCTGGTCTTCTGTGAGCTTTATGGCTTTGACCTTTGTGTGCTTAGTTGTTTTGTACTTATAATCTTTTTCAGCCATATAAGCCCGAACTGCACGACCTTCCTTGGACCTTCCATCTAGACTTTCGGACATGAAGGCCGCGCACGTCAACTCATTCAAGTTGCAGATTTTTTGATAGTTGTTGTCGATGAACGCCTGCTGCTCTTTAGTTAAGTTTGTCTTTTCCATAAAAGATATCCTTTGTTTTTAAAATTCTTTCTGCTTTAGCCTTGAATTGTTTTTTTAAGTTTTTGATTTGCTTGTACCCCGCCTTTCTTCCTTTTTCAGTAGTTCGGTAGCCCAATTTGGCTGCGGCCTCCTCTTCTGTCATATTTAAGATAAAAAGCATCTCATAGATCTCATAGTTTTTGGTGCTCAGGACTTTTTTCATTTCGCTATGCAATTTCCTTTCGGCGTCCTCTAGCAAGAACGATATGCTCCCTCTGCATTCCACTTCATGAATGTGGTTCTCTATTGCGACGGGCATCTTAATATCGAATGCTGCCTTTTTTGTTTTCTCCCATTTGGCATAAAGGGGGCATTCACTGCATTGGGTTCTGCTTGCAGTGAAGCCGCAAAACCCCTTTTCTCCGTCATCAGCTACCCCGCTTTGATTGAAGGGGCAATTCAAGCAAGGGCGCGCAAAATTACTATAGTAATTACGAAGTATGTTTTTTAGCTGATTCGATATGATCCGATTCAGCCATGGCTTCAGGGGGCGCTCCTGATCCCATTGACTCCATTTTTTATAAAGGTGAGTGCGAATTATTTGCTTGACATCGTCATAGTCCATCCATGCCAAGGACTTCAGGAACCATTTTCCTCGACGTTTATTAAGCTCTTCTTCTATTATTTCGTACTGGTCTTCATAGGTGAGTTTTTTCTTTTTATTCCCCACCTAGGTCTGTTGGCTCCCGTGCCGAACGGCATTGATCCATGGTTTGCTGGACGACGTCTCCCTCATTCCCGCCTTTCGGCAGAGGTCGTGAGCCCATTTTTTGATATGTTTCATTAGGGTCTTTAGATGCTTGATTAACTAAATCCCCAAAGGTTAGAGGGTTGCCATTGGTGGCTATAGAGTACTCTAACTTAGTGATATTTGGAACGTGCTCCCCCTCATTTATATTCTCAGACTTATTCTCGGAGATTGAGGCTGTGGCGCTCTCGCTTGTGGGTTCCAATAGATTACCACAAGACGAACAAAATTTAGGCTTGTCCAGCGTGTATTCTATCTTGTGCCCACATTTAGTACAAAACTCGGTGTTCATGTTTTATATTATATAAATAATATATCTTTTTCTATTTTTTAAACTAAATAGCCACCTAGTATTCGAGCCTGCGCCCTCATGAAGCGAAATTTACAATCTGTCATGAGGTCATCAGGTGGAGGGGATTTGACGTAATCAATCCCAAGAATTCCTATAATTTTTCCGTTTAATGTTTTGATGGGGACATTGTAGATTGCAGAAACCCCTTTGTCTTGTATCATCTTGAGAAAGCTTCGGTCTTCTACTCTAGACATGTCAGTATGTACAAAACAGCCATGGTCGATTAAGTCTTTGATGTATACATGGTAATTTGAGATTCTGTGGTTTTGTGAGTTTTCACACTCTACGCTAATCCCTTGTTCCACGGTTTCGTATGTGCAGCTAAATTTCTGTTGGCCCCGACCTGAGAAATAATGTTCTCCATTATGAAACTCCATGATGTAAGCGCGATCCGCTCCCATCTCCCCTACTAAAAAACCTAGGGCGGTATAGACATTGGTATTCTGGAGGGTCTCTTTTATTATGCAGTTTTTGTCTCTTTTGGCCATGTACTTCCGTCCGAGCCATACGCTGCCTAAGGTGGCCAATGCCGTTATTAATGAGGCCAATAGGGTTACAAATTCATCACTCACAATGATATATACACACTTACTTGC
>Ga0098040_1000147_pt1 | contig 34131 bp, 32 predicted proteins | sample 7_EtaG_FD_75065 | JGI IMG/M metagenome (GOLD analysis project Ga0098040, IMG submission 75065) | Marine viral communities from the Subarctic Pacific Ocean - 7_ETSP_OMZ_AT15161 metaG | ecosystem: Environmental > Aquatic > Marine > Oceanic | place: Pacific Ocean | collected 2015-01-08
AGATATTTTTAGATGAAGACGAGATTGGTCTATTCCCTCACGAATATGTGATGTTGGTTTCCAGTTCAAACGAGAAAAAAACAGCATTAGCAAGATTTGAGGGAAGTCAAAAACCCCTTCGCAAGGTTCCAGAGTTCAGAGCAGGCGTTTGGGGGATCAAACCAAGAAATAAAGAGCAATCATTTGCTTTGGATCTACTTTTAGACCCAGAAATCAAGATTATTACCCTCGTCGGCAGGGCTGGTTCTGGTAAGACCCTCTGTGCCATCGCTGCGGGCCTCTCACAGACCCTAGAACAGCAGGGAAGGAGGGGAAGCAAGGAAGAGCCCCTATATAAGAAGATGGTCATTTCTCGGCCAATACAGCCCGTTGGGAGAGACATTGGGTTTTTGCCTGGTTCCATGGAGGACAAAATGATGCCATGGCTGGCACCAATCCAGGATAATTTACAATATTTGATGGGAAATGACAAATTAACCTTGGAAACTTATCTAAAAAATGGTATAATAGAGATGGAAGCAATAACCTACATTAGAGGTCGTTCCATATCGAACGCTTTTATTATGATTGACGAAGCACAAAATTTAACAACTCACGAATTAAAGACTATACTTACAAGGGTGGGTGAAAACACAAAGATCGTTTTGACTGGTGATATTGAACAGATTGACAATACCTATATCAATGAGACGACCAATGGTTTGACTTACGCAGTGGAAAAATTTAAGAACGAAGACCTTGCCGGTCATATTATTTTACAAAAAGGTGAGCGTTCTAAGGTTGCGTCTCTCGCGGCCAAATTACTTTAAGGAGAAAAGAAATGAATTTAGGAGAAAATCCCACTTTGGATGAAAAGGTAGAGCCCGACAACGAGCTTAAAACTTGGCTTGTTAATTATGTAGGAAACAAGTGTTCTCCGGATGACGATCAGGTCACTGTTGAGATGGTGATTGAGACGCTGTCACAGGAATTCCCGGAATTCCTCATGGCATTTGCAGAAGAAAACTGGATTAGAGGATATCACCAGGGCCTTGCCGACGTCGAGGAGGGGCAAAAAATGGTAAAAGAAGAGCAAGAAAAAAAGAAATGTAACAAGAAAGATTGTAATAATTGCGAATGCGAAGAGGGAGATGGATAGCTACATTGAAAATTCTCTTAAAGAATCCAAACAAAAGGTACTAATTAACAATATTTATACTTTTGTAAAAGATCCCTTACCCAAGGGGTTTGATCTGGATTATGTCCTAAAAACAGTTAGAGAGATGGTTCCAGAACACTTGGTATATGGCTTAGAGAGTATCTTTGTTGGCCAGTTCGAGGAAATAGAGAGCAAGAATATGAATGCCCTCTATAGAGACGGCACCATATATGTTACGAACAATCAGGTCGATGAAGAAGACATGATCGATGATATCGTACATGAGATAGCTCATTTAGTAGAAGACAACCTGGGACAATACATATATGACGATCGAAGAGTTGTTGATGAATTTTTAGGGAAGAGGGGAAAGCTATACGAGATTCTGAAGTCAGAAGGTTATAATGAGTTTCGCAAAGAATATTTTTATGAGTTAGAATATAATGAGGAGTTCGACAATTTCCTTTATGTAACTGTGGGGTATGAAAAATTGACGTTTTTAACTATGGGTCTTTTTATATCTCCATATGCGGCCACTAGTCTCCGCGAATACTTTGCAAAATCATTTCAGCATTATTTTATGGATGGATTAGAGTATGTAAAAAAGGCCAGCCCTATCGTATTTGAAAAAATTGAATTTTTAGTCTTCAAAAAATACGAATAGTATGTTATAATAATACATTAACTCAACTATTAAGAGAAAGCATGCCACATATTTCATTCTCGGAGCTTCGCAATTGGAAGCAATGCCCGTTTTATCACAAATTAACCTACGTTGACAGAATCGCCGGCTTTGTCGGCAACGAATTCACTGCTTTTGGACGAGCAATTCACGATTCCTGTGAAAAGCTTCTCCTTGAAGGTGATGATGGTAAAATGTATGGTTTCTTCATTAATAAGTTTGAGAAAGAGATTGAAGACCTCCTTCTGAAAGAGGTTGAACTAAAGCAAGATTTAGTTGATCAAATGGTTAACCAGGGAGAGAATATTCTTCCTTCTATCTTACCTGGGATTAAGGAATATTTTGAGGATTTCGAGGTTGTCTCAACAGAAGAGCAATTAATGGTACCGATCGATCTCCCAGCCAAAGAGGCGAAGGGTTATAACTTTAAAGGATTCATAGATCTCGTAATCAAAACGCCAGACGACAAATATCACATTATTGACTGGAAGACTTGCGGCTGGGGCTGGGATTCTCGAAAGAGGTCTGATCCGATGGTCACATATCAGCTTACGCTATATAAGTACTACTTCGCGAAGAAACACAACATTGACCCCAAAAACATTGAGACACATTTTGCACTTCTGAAACGCACGGCTAAAAAGAACAACGTTGAAATGTTTCGAGTAACGAGTGGTTCAAGAAAAACAGAAAATGCGCTTAACTTGTTATTAAAAGCAGTATATAATATATCCAACAAGCGGTTTTTTAAAAATCGTCTTGCATGCGATAAATGCGAATTTAAAAATACAATACATTGCACGAGGTAAAATGAAGAAAAGAAAGATCGTTACTATTTCCGATCACCCGATGGCCCCCTCGGGTGTGGGAACTCAAACAAAATATTTTATTGAGGGCCTACTAAAGACAGGGAGATATCAGGTTCTTAGTCTTGGCGGCGCTATTCAGCATGAAAATAATCAGCCGTCTAAAACCGAGGAATGGGGAGATGACTGGATTCTTTACCCAATAGAAGGGTATGGTACCCAAGAACTGATTCGTTCTGTCTTGAGGGCGGAAAAGCCAGATATGGTCTGGTTTATGACCGACCCTCGGTTTTGGGGTTGGTTGTGGCAAATCGAGCATGAGATTCGGGCCCTATGTCCTATGGTTTATTATCATGTTTGGGACAATTATCCATATCCGGAATATAACAAAAGGTGGTACCTTTCGAATGATGCTATATGCACAATATCAAAGGTGACAGATGATATTGTAGCAAATGTTGCCCCGGAAGTGGAAAGGTACCACATTCCGCATGCGGTTGATACAGAAGTATTTAAAAAGTTGCCCCAAGCCGACGTCTTGAATTCGAAGATTCAGACTCTAGGAAGTGGATCTAAGGATAAATTTGTGTTCTTTTGGAATAATAGAAATGCCAGGAGAAAACAATCGGGCAGCCTTCTCTTTTGGTTTAAGGACTTCCTTGATAGAGTTGGACCTGACGAGGCATGCTTGATTATGCACACGGATCCGAAAGATCCAAATGGACAAGATCTTAATGCAATTATTGCAAACCTAGGGTTGAGCGAAGGTCAAGTGTTTGTTTCAACAAACAAATACCCTCCGGAACAACTGGCTATGATGTATAACATGGCTGATTGCACTATTAATGTTTCTGATGCGGAGGGCTTTGGCCTGGCCACTTTAGAATCCCTCTCCTGTCAAACGCCCATTATGGTCAATATGACTGGTGGCCTCCAAGAACAAGTTACTAACGGGGAGGAGTGGTTTGGAATCGGCCTAGAGCCATCTTCGAAGGCTATTATCGGCTCCCAGGAGATTCCATGGATCTATGAAGATCGCTTGAATGGCGAAGAAGTTGTAACTGCAATGGTTAAATTTTTTGACATGTCTAAAGAAGAACGCGACAAAATTGGAGAAAGGGGCTTACAACATGTTTTGATGAATTACAACTTCGAGAAGTTCCAGGATACGTGGGTCGAGACCATTGATGGTATCTGTGAAAACCATGGTTCCTGGGATTCCAGGAAAAATTATAAAGCTTGGGATATGATGGAGATAAAATGAAAAAGATTATTGTTAGGGCACCAATATTAAGTCGTTCCGGTTATGGGGAACATGCAAGGTTTGTTTTACGGGCCTTAAGAATGTATGAAGACGTTTTTGATGTGCATGCTCTCAATATCAACTGGGGAAAAACCGGCTGGTTGTGGGAAGATTCAGAAGAGCGCCGATGGATCGACAAGATAATAGAAAAAACTCAACATTACATTAATGGTGGTGGTACGTTTGATATGTCTGTCCAAGTAACTATTCCCAACGAATGGGAGAAATTAGCTCCAGTTAATATTGGCATCACGGCCGGCATAGAGACTACAAAGGTTTCTCCACAATGGATTGAAAAATCTTTGTTGATGGATAAAATTATTACTATTTCGGAACACTCCAGGCAAACCTATGAAAATACATCGGTGCCGGCTCAAAACACAAAGACCGGTGAGATGATTGAAGATTTTCGAACTAAAACTCCCTTTGAGGTTGTGCATTATCCCGTAAGAGACTACGAACCGGCCGAAGTAGATTTAGACTTGGACTATGATTTTAACTTTCTGACGATAGCACAAATATCTCCTAGAAAGAACATTCATAATACAATTAAATGGTTTGTTGAAGAATTTAAAGAGGTCGAAGTCGGGCTTGTTGTGAAACTTAATATTTTATGTAATTCGCGACAAGATAGAATAGAGACTGAGAAAGCTCTAACATATCTATTGAACGAGAATAAAGATAGAAAATGTAAGGTTTATTTGATACATGGTTCTATGACCGATTCAGAAGTTGCGGCTCTATATCAGCACCCGAAGATCAAATCTTATATTAGTTTAGCCCATGGAGAAGGATTTGGTTTACCTATTTTTGAAGCTGCTTATAATGGTCTTCCTGTTATCGCTCCTGATTGGAGTGGGCACGTTGACTTTCTTTATAAGCCTGTAAAGGACAAAAGAACGGGAAAGGAAAAAATGAAAGCCCACTTTGCTAAAGTTGAATACACACTTCAACCGATTCAAAGAGAGGTTGTTTGGGAGGGTGTTTTAATAGAAGGCTCTATGTGGTGTTATGCCAAGGAGCAATCTTATAAGCACCGCCTCCGGGAGGTATATAAAGATTACAATCGATTCAAGAGCCAAGCAAAGAAGCTAAACACCTGGATTCGAAAGAATTTTGAATATGAACAGCAGCACTACAAGATGGCAGCTGCTATTAATGGCGGACCAATCACCCGGGTATCGGTTGGGGATTTACCGAAGATTTCTATTATAACTTCTGTTTATGATGGAGATGAGTTTATTAGACCCTTTTTGGAAGACATCACAAAACAAACAGTGTTCCAAGAAAAGTGCGAATTGATCCTTATTAATGCCAATTCTCCAGGTAATGAAGAAGAGGTTATCAATGAGTATTTGGAGAAATATCCGGACAACATTGTTTATCGCAAATTAGAGGAGGATCCCGGGATCTACGGTGTTTGGAACATGGCCGCCGAGATGGCATCTGGCGAATATTTAACAAATGCAAATTTGGATGATCGCAAGGCACCATACGCATTAGAAAAGCATGCTAAAGAGTTGTATGCAAATGAGGAGGTGGATTTGGTTTATGCTGATATGTGGATTACAGATCAGCCGAATGAGACTTTCGAAGAAAACACCTCTAATGACAGAAGATACAACTTTCCAGAATTCTCTTTCGAAAATCTCAAGATGGTTAATATGCCTCATAGTAGCCCCATGTGGCGTAGAAGGGTTCATGAAAAGCACGGATTTTTCGATTCCAAATACAAGTCGGCTGGAGATTGGGAAATGTGGCTCAGATCGGTTTCAAATGGCTCAAGGTTTAAGAAAATTAATGATATATTGGGATTATATTATTTTAATCCAAAAGGTATCTCAACAGATCCTGAGAATTTCTCCTGGAAGAGGGAGGAAGAGCAAGAGATATATGAGAAGTACGGAGATATGCAAATCTGATCATGGATTTATGCACTGTAATAAGTGAAAAATTCATACCTCAAGCAATTAATCTTATACAGAGTTATAAGGTAAATTCTTTTGATGAAAAAGTATATGTTTATCATTTTAATACGAGCGCCGATAAATTAAATATTTTTAAGGAACTGTTTTCCAATCAAGTTACATTAAGAAAGGTGTTACCTGTTTGTGCGCATGCTCTAGAGCCAAGAGTTTTTTTTTACAAAGTATATGCAATAAACGATTGCCTGGTTAATAATTCGAAATCCATGATTTATTCTGATTCTACTAATTGTTTTATTAATAAGACTTTGGAGCTTGAGAGTGACCTGCAAGACGGAGCCTTGTTCCTACCCTATCGTCATCCCGGACTATCTAATCAGTATTGGACAACGAAGAAGTGTTTTAAAGAAATGGAGGCCCCCGATGCGAAGCATATGCCACAATATTGGGCCGGCTTTCAAGTTTATAAAAGAACATTAGATAATATAAGGTTTGTATCTGACATGTTTGGATACATGAAAAACCCCAACGTTGCCCTTCCTGATACAACAGTTAAATATCCGGACGGCGAAAATACAAAATGCATAGAACATAGACAGGATCAGTCAGTATTATCAATATTGATGCACAAGCATGATCGTCACCACCATTTTGACATGCACCGGAATGATAGATATGGGGACTGGCAGACAATTATAAATTTTAACAAATCATATAATCACAAATTTGATAAAATGATTCTTTCGCCCCGAGAGTCTAAATTTGGTAATTTTAGGTTCTTGAGTATTTAACGATGGTTGATGCGAATAAAATCGGTTTTATTGATGATCGAACGATGATTATAAAGAAAAGGAGAACAATATGGCAAATGTATTAGTAACAGGCGGCTGCGGTTTCATAGGCAGCAATTTAGTTGATGAATTGGTTAAACAGCACAGCGTTGTTGTAGTTGATAATTTAGATACTGGAAAAAAAGAAAACTGTAACGAGAGAGCAAGATATATTTTTAAGGATATAAGAGATGTGTTTTCTGGTGATTGTAAAGAACCACTGCTAGAAAATATTGACATTGTTTTCCATCTAGCTGCTTTAGCAAGAATCCAACCTAGCTTTGAGAGACCACAAGAAACAATAGATATTAATACCCACGGTACTGCTCTGGTTTGTGAGTTTGCAAGAAAATCAGGAGCAAAAGTGGTATATGCTGGTTCAAGTTCTTTCTATGGCGGTGTTTATCTCAACCCATATTCATTCACGAAATGGCAGGGAGAAGAAGTTTGCAGGATGTATTCGGAGGTATATGAGTTATCAACTAGTATAGCAAGATTTTTTAATGTATACGGGAAAAGACACTTAAGAACGGGCCCGTATGCGACTGTAATTGGGGTTTTTGAAGAACAGAAAAAGAATAGCCAATCTCTTACAGTGACAGGCACAGGAGAACAAAGAAGAGACTTTACTCATGTATCGGACATCGTGAGTGGGTTAATTTCAATGTCAAGGGGAGATTGGCAAGGTGAAATATTTAATCTAGGAACTGGCAAAAACCATTCGATTAACGAATTAGCGGATATGTTTGAGGCAGAGAAGGTTCACATCCCAGCCCGACCCGGCGAAGCTTGGATTACTTTGGCAGACATACAAAAATCAATTGAAGAACTAGATTATAGCCCTGAGATGGAACTAGAAGATTACGTTATGCAATGGCTAAAAGAGAAAACTTAAGATGGCTATCGATGCAAAGAAATACTCAATATTATCAGTCGACGCCAATCCGGATTATTTATTTCTTGCTCCACTTACTTGCGCTTTCTGGAAAAAACTAGGATACCAACCATATGTGGTATTGGTTGATGACAGTGACATATCACCGGACATGCTTAATTTGGTGCTTAAAAGCACAAACCACGCTGGGGGTCACATTAACCACTTTAAGCACATTAACGGCTATAGAACATGTAATGTCGCACAGATCTCTAGGCTCTATGCTTCTGCAGATCCTCTGTTTAAGGATGATGATTATCTCATGACAGATGACGTGGACAAACTTCCGATATCTAGCGCTTGGTTTAATCAACAAGATCTGAACAAAGACATTCACATTTTTGATCCGGATGAACTCAACTACACGCGACTTAAGATTGGTAATATTGGCATGAAAGCAAAAGTTTGGAAAGAGGTTATTGGTATTGGCGAGGGTTCTCTAAAGGAAAACTTAAATGATTGTCTAGCTGAAATGTTATCAAAAGAATCAACCTGGGATCAGGGATGGAATTTAGACGAGTATATATTGACCAAAAAAGTTTTTGAAAGCAGCTATTATCCGGATAAATGTCAAATGTGTGTCCGAGGCGCCAATCAGTATGGTCTTAGAAATGGTAGGATCGATAGGACAGCTTGGAAACAAACATTTTATCAATATGTAAGCAGCCGCATTATTGATGTGCATCTTCATAGGAAACCCTATGAGGAAGAGATTTGGAGAGATACTAAGACAATAATGTCATTAATTTTTCCAAAAAAGGAAGTAGAATTTTTCGAAGATTACAAGACAAAATTTGTTAATTTATTAAGCAAATAAATGGAATGCTTTCTAGAGCACAATATAGATTTTAGTGAATATATAACTGGAAATCGATTTATCGATATCTGCGATCAGATTGGTTCTGTTTTCTGTAAAACGGATTTTTTGCATGAGTGTCATGGAAAGAAAATAAAAACACTTGTTACACACAATAGTGATTATCCAATTAATATGGAACGTTTTTCGTATCTTTGTGAATATGTCCAGAAGTGGTTTGCACAGAATAAAGAAGTGGATTCTGAACTGGTCGAGAGTATTCCAATAGGTTTGGAAAATATGGTGTTAAGAGTGTCCCCGGCCAGTCGGCTAGGCATACACTCTTCTCAAATTCCGGATGCTATTGAAAAAGCTAGATATATAGATAAATTAGCGAAGCAAAAGAAATCTCATGACAAGTTGGTTTATTTAAATATGAACCCCAACACTTATCGTCAAGAAAGGCAGTCCGTGATTGATCGATTCAAAGATAAAAACTGGGTAACGTTTGAGAGGGGCCTGGGTTGGCATGAATATTATGAGAGCATTGCTGAACATAAGTTTGTTTTTTCACCTCGCGGTAATGGTGTTGATTGCCACAGAACGTGGGAGGCTTTGTATTTGAGGACTATCCCTATTGTTAGATCTTCGATTAACATGTCTCACTTTTCAGATTTGCCTATTTTATTTATTAACAAATGGGAAGAAATAAATTATAATTATCTTAAAGAGAAATATGATGAGATGACTAGAAAAATGTTTTGTTTAGACAAGATGAGGATTTCTTATTGGAGAGAACGTATAAAAGGTGTGTTAAGTGAGTAATATCCATGTTGTATCTACTGGTCGCAATGCTAGTAGTTTTATTGTTAAGTGTATAGAGAGCGTCAATCATCAAACATGTAAGCCTAGTTCTCATATTGTTATTGATGATATAAGCGATGATGACACTATTTCGTATTTAGAAAAATATACAAACAGAGAAAACATCAAAATTCAAATTAATGAAGAAAGAAAGTATAGACTAAAAAACATATATGATAGCGCTATCGAAAAGGGTGATGAGGATATTATTTGTATTGTCGATAGTGATGACTGGTTGACAAGGAATACTGTATTAGAAACCATAAAAGAGAAATACGACAGTAATCCTAAACTAGAATATGTGTACAGCAAATACGTTATGACTCATGGAGAACTCGGTTGCAGTCACCCGATCCCTAGTGATGATTGGGATCCATATACAAATTTATGGATTACGAGTCATATGTCAACATTTAAAGTAAAAGCTCTTAGGGATATTCCTATTGATAATTTTCTAGATTGGAATGGTCAATGGTTCAATATTGCTACGGATCATGCCATGACTTTGCCGATATTATACAGGCTTTGGAAGAGGGATGGAGACTACTCCGCTGTTGGCTTCATCAATGAAGCACTATACATGCACACTTTTTATGGTAATCCTTCGAAGCCACGTTCTGGAACATCAGAAGCGGCCGACAGAGCGAAGTTAGCAGTTAAATGCTCAACTTATATTAAACAAAGAGGGTACATTGGTATATGAATATAAGACGGGCCCCTATTTGGGCCCCGAAAAAGACAAAGAGTTCATAGAAAACGGGTGAAATATGCACGAAAAGCGACGTTTAGATTATTTTGTTGTATGGGGGCACGGTGTAGAATATCTGCATGAGATTGTCAATCTTATAGATGAAAGCAAAGAAGTGGACATTTTATATATAAAAAAGAAACAAATTGAAGATATAGACCAGTACATAGCCGATATATATGCGAAAGAGTGGCCCTCGGTGCCCAAAGAGCATACACTCTCAAAGACAGGGTTTTTGCATCATGTACCTCAACAGACGGCACTAATTCTTGTTATGAACAGACAACCTAGGGTTAGGACACAACATAATAAAAATCCTCTCTTTAGAATGCCAGAATCCGCAACTGTGAAAGATATAAAAATCCGAATAAGAAACGAGTATGATCCGAACAAGGGCGGTAGAGGTAAAATTCCGTTAGTGCCAGGGTATCACCCCGACCAACATATAATACATGCGTCTGACTTTCCCGAGCAGATTCAGAATGCCTTGGATGTTTTTGATATGAAAGATATAGAATATTGGGAATCGTACTGGATAGATAGATACAATCCCCCATTGTCTATGGGACAATCGAAGAATATCGAAGTGTGTAATATGGACGACGTTCTTATGAAAATTTTAAACTCTAATCGTCAGATGATAACAGTAGAGATCCAGAATTCGCCGCATTATAAATATTTAAATGATGAGAAAGAATATTATGAGCAATATTGGAAAATGTATTGCGGGGATATACTAAAAGAAAACCACTGCCCGTCAGCGTTTGAAAGGTTGTTTGTGGGGTTTGAGTATTTACGCCCACCATACCACAACTCTCATATAAAAGTAGAAAAAATTAATAATAAATATTATTCTGTTGATGGAGATCATCGGCTAGCAATATTAAAGACCTTGGGATTTAGGCAAATAGAGGTGGAGGTTGTTAGTGCCTGAATATTCTAATATTGTTGACGTTCCTGCTGCATTTGTAAATATTAAAGATTATGTTGTAATTAAGAAATCTGCCCATTTCCCAAATTATCATGATTTTGATGATATCGATATCTTCTGTAAAGATAGAGACCTTTTTATTCAGCAGCTAGAAGAGAACTTAAGTAATCTGGGCCTTCCGGCGTATAGGCTGAACACTACCATCAAGCAGAACAACACTCATATAGATGTCTGGTTTGAGTTCTCTTCAAACCTGAATTTGCGTTTTGATATATATGATAGATTCCCGTATTCTAAATTTCTTACGTCGGCCGCATATTATGATGATATAATCAATAACTTTGTGGAGGAAGAATATAACGGAATACTCGTTAGAGTTCCGCCACCACTAGACGACATGGTTATACGCTTTTTTGAGTGGATCGAGCACCCTAATAAGAAAAAGCATTTTGATTTTGTAAATATTCAACACGAACGACATGCAGAGCTGGAGGAAATCGTTTTAGAATACTCCACAGTACCCTATCACTATATAGCCCAACTGGAGACTCCCAATGCGCCTGAATAAAGAAGAATATGTGATTAACCTCATAGGATTCGATAACTGGTATCAACATGTCGCACCCGACGGATCCCCCAGAGCACAAATGAGAACTCCAAGCGGTTTTAAGGTGGTTTATAACCAAAAAAAAGACAATATAATTACTTATTTTGTAAATGATGGGATACGACAAGCAAAAGATATAGAATCAAAAATTAAAATTGCCCTATTAACGGAATGCAGACCAATTTTAGACACCATCCCTCACACACTGGCAGGACAAAGACATTCTTTTTTAGAAGAAAATCATGATTTGTTTGATTATGCCGCAGTATACGACGGCAAGCTAATAGAAAAATTACCGTCAGAAAAATGTAAAATAACTCCTTTTGGGGGTACTTTTATCTGGCCAAAAGAGCGACAGAAAATTCATAAAAAAACAAAACTCTGTTCCTATATTACGTCGTTGAAAACAATGACAAATATTCAAAAATTTAGAATTGAGTTGTTACATGGACTCAAAGTTCACAACCCCCTCAACATTGATCTATACGGGAGGGGACATAACCCGTTGCCGGAGAGCAGGCTAGGAAAACATTTAGGAGTGGCACCATATCATTATTCGATAGCTATTGAAAATTCTCAAAATGGTCATTATTTTAGTGAAAAGATTCTGGATTGTTTTTTGGTTGGCACTATTCCCATATACTTAGGGACGCCAAAAATTGGAGAATATTTCAATACTGATGGAATTCTATCTTTTAATGATGAAAAAGAATTATTTAAAATACTTGACAATATATCCCCAGAAGAATATTATAAAAGATATGATGCGGTGAAGGAAAACTTTGAGACTGCCAAAAAACATATCGATTCATTGAGTTATTCCTTTCATAGACATTTTAAACATTTATATTTTAGAAGTAAAGGAGAATAGAAATGAAGACTATTTTTTGCGATATCGACGGAACTCTATTAAAACATCATGGCTCTCTATCTGCTCAAATAACTAACAAGCCAAAAATTCTAGAAGGTGTTCTAAAGAGGCTTGATGAATGACAAAAAAAGATTATTATATATCCCAGCTGGAGACACCCAATGCATCTAAGTAGAGAACAGTTTTTAAATTGTGACATATACTATGAAGAATTGAGAAAAACCCACCGGGCCTTGATTTCCAAGAACAATACTCTGAATAAGATATCTGACATTGTCCTATCCTTTCAGACCAGTAACCTAATGAACTATATCGAACAAAATATGCTCCAAGAAACAAATATGCTGCATCCCTACGAAGAGCCGTTGAATTTAAATACTGAATTTTGGTGCTCCGGCAATAACTACTTTTTTAATTGTCTAAAATATGGTTTTCGCAAAGGGGTCGTTCCTTATAAGGAAGCAAACCGATACATCGTAGATGTCAATATCCCTAATTTGTATAGTGGAGAGTATTATAATTCTTTGCCGCCAATGAACGATAGCGAAATAGACGCATTTCTAAAAGAGAATCCAATTGGTGTAGACAAGAATGGAGTCGTTGTGCATGGCATACACAGAGCTTGTGCGATGATAGGAAGATTGATTCGAGACGAGAAATACATCCCATTCTATTTGGGGAGAGGTTATTAACAATGAGAACAATTAATATAGTGGGTTATAAAACCTGGTATTCTCGGCGGCCATGGTGTAGGGGACCGGCCACGCCTAACCAATTCTCTGTGACTTTCGATCAAAGTGAAAATAATGTAATTACATATTTTAAATTTTCTAAAGAATAGGGTATAATAGACATTGTGAAAAAGATATATTCTAAAGTTAATCCGGATACTTTGTTGCACATGGTCTTGAGAAAAGAAGAAGTGCAATCTGAAAGAATCAACGTCATCGATGATGGGGAATATCTCCAGCTGGCCGCCATGAGACTTCCGAAGGGAAAGACTTTTTTGCCGCACAAGCACGTACCTTGTGAGAAGGTGACAAAGATTGCTCAAGAGTCGTGGGCAGTAATCAGCGGAAGAGTGAAGGCCGTCTTGTATGACTTGGATGATGAGATAATCTCAGAGGAAATTTTGAATGCTGGAGATTGTAGCATAACCCTCTATGGCGGCCATACATACGAAATACTAGAAGAAGATACTGTTGTATACGAATATAAAACTGGACCCTATTTGGGGGTTGAAATGGACAAGGAGTTTATATGATAAAATTACATTTGGGCTGCGGCCGTCGCGACTTTGGCCCAGATTGGACCCACATCGATGGTGGGGATTTCGAACATCTAGAACATCATGATATTACCAATTTGCCATATAATGATGAGTCTGTGGATGTAATATATGCATCGCATGTTTTGGAGTATTTCGATAGAGAGGAAGCTGTTGACGTATTGAGAGAGTGGCGAAGGGTCCTTAAAAAAGGGGCCACGCTCCGTATTGCTGTGCCAGATTTCGAGGTAATGGCAAGGCTGTATATCAAGAGAGGTTATGAATTGAGAAGATTCCTAGGGCCTATATTTGGTAAGATAAAAATGGCCGCCAAAACAGTGTATCATAAGACTATTTATGATTTTGAAGATATGCAATCATTGCTTACCGGTTGCGAATTTCACAGTGTAAAAAGATATGATTGGCGCGAAACAGAACATGGTCATATTGATGATTGTTCTCAAGCGTACCTTCCTCATATGGATAAGGAAAACGGAACCCTGATTAGCTTGAACGTTGAGTGCCTAAAGTGAGCTTTGAAACGATAGGTGAGTTTGAGCAAAAAATTGCTGAGTTTTATGGTTCCCCCCATGGTGTAGCTGTCGATTGCTGTACTCACGCAATAGAGCTTTGTTTGAGATATAACAAGCCGGAAACCATGGTGGTTCCCGCACGGACATATATATCTATACCCTTTTTAGCTAAAAAAATTGGTATTGAATTGGAGTGGAAAGAAGAGGAGTGGACTGATTTCTATTATATAGGAAACACAAACGTCGTTGATGCGGCTGTCCTCTGGAGAAAGGGTAGTTATTTGCCGGGAACACTTATGTGTCTGAGTTTCCAGTTCCGGAAACATTTAAACTTAGGGCGCGGAGGAATGATTTTGACAGATGACAAACAAGCGGCACTAGACTTAAAAAAGATGTCTTACGATGGGAGATCTCCGGATGTTCCATGGCGACAGCAGAATATTGCTACCATGGGGTATCATTATTACATGACACCAGAGACGGCAGAAATGGGACTAAGGAAGCTGCCTTTAGCAATTGAAACACAGCCGACACAATGGAAAATAACAGATTGGCCGGATTTGAGGAATATGGGAGTTTTTAGATGAAGAGAGCATTAATCACAGGTATTTCGGGACAAGATGGGAGCTACTTATCAGAATATCTATTAAGCTTGGGTTACGAGGTGCATGGTACCATTAGACGGTCTTCTGTTGCAGAAAACCAGGACAGCAGAATCAAACACTTGAGCGACAAGGTGCATACTCACTATGCAGATATGATGGACATCCCTTCATTGACTAGGATAATAAACCTTATAAAGCCAGATGAGATATATAATTTGGCAGCAATGAGTCATGTTAGGATTAGCTTCGACATTCCAGCTTTTACTATTGAGACGAACGGTATGGGCGTTTTGAATATGCTAGAGGTATATCGGATGTTCGCACCAGATGCAAAGTTTTATCAGGCTAGTTCATCTGAGATGTTCGGAAACTCAGTCGACAATGACGGAGTACAGAGGTTGGCTACCCCCATGAACCCGGTTAGTCCATATGGGTGTGCAAAATTGTTGGGCTATAATCTAGTCAGACACTACCGGCATGCCTACGGCTTGCATGCATGCAACGGGATCTTGTTCAACCACGAATCGCCCCGCCGGGGCTCAAATTTCGTAACAAATAAAGTGGTGAAATCGGCTGTTGAAATTAAGAAGGGACTGAGAAGCCAACTAGAACTTGGCAACTTGGATTCTTTTAGAGACTGGGGACATTCAAAGGATTATGTGCGAGCAATGCATATGATTATTAATCACGAAACACCTGATGAATTCATCGTCGCGACGGGGAAAACACACTCTGTCCGCGATTTGTGTGAATATGTGTTTTCTCGCCTAGAGATGGATTATAAAGATTTTGTCGTACAAAACCCAAAGTATATGAGGCCTCAAGAATTAAAATACCTTAAAGGTGACTCTACAAAAGCCAGAGAGATATTGGGCTGGAGACCAGAATACACTTTTGAGACGTTAATGGATGATATGATACAACACTGGATGGAGACCATTTAGTATTAGTGACAAGGGGGTATTGTGATTACGTGTAATATATTAGGCCCCGGTGCCGCCAACTCTGGATTGGGTAATCAAATGTTTTGTATAGCTTCAACGCTGGGCCTAGCATACGAAAATGATGATGATGCAACATTTCCAGAACTTAACGTCCCTCCGTTCGATTTTTATGGAAGGACAATTTTCCACAAGTTAAATAAAATGCCGGCTAACCAGAGCGTAGCAACATATCACGAACCGGCATATACTAGTACAATATATAATAAAATACCATATCAAGAAGATATCTGTATTAGAGGCTATTTTCAGTCATATAGGTATTTCCACGAACATGAAAAGAAAATCAAAGGCTCTTTCCAGTTGCCTTATCACATAGCTTCGAAGATAGATAAGAAGTATGAGGTTATATTGAGCAAGTCGTCAGACTTGGTTTCTATGCATGTTCGACGAGGTGACTATCTTAATTTGGTCGACCATTATGTTATGTTGGGCGAGGATTATTACCACAAAGCACTGGAGGCACAAGAGAATAGAGAAATAGTGATCTTTAGTGATGATATTAAGTGGTGCAAGGAAAATTTACATTTTTCAGATATAAAGACACATTTCATAGAGGGGGAGATGGACATAATTGATATGTATCTAATGTCGAAAGTTAAGAATAATATAATTGCCAATTCTACTTTTTCATGGTGGGCTGCTTATTTAAATGACAATGAGCATAAAAAAGTGATCGCCCCCAAAAAATGGTTTGGCCCAAAAAGGCCGAAAAACAAATCAGAAATAAGAGATCTATATCCAGAAAGCTGGGTAAAAGTTTAACATAATCATAATGAAAGGAGATTAAAAATGAAATTATCAAATCAAGCACTTGGCGCCGTAATGATGGCACTACAGAAATCGTTAATGGAGCAAAGTGATATCACAGAGACTTTGAAAAGTTTTGACTTTGTGGTTACCGGCCCATCTCAAAGCGAACTGGTGGTTGCTAATCCCCCGGTTGTCAAGCTAGATCAAGAAGATGCCTAGGTATGTTTATCGCTGCGAGGGGTGTAATATTACTTTCCAGAAGGCACATTCAATTAAAGAAAAGCTGACAGATTGTGAGAAATGTGGCATAGAGGGTTCTTTAAGCAGGATCCCTTCGATGCCATTTGTGTTTTCCGAAGCAGATCGACCGGGCAAACTAGTTGATGAGCACATTGAAGAAGCGAAAAAAGAACTTATGGAAGAAAAGGAAAACCTAAAGAAGGTGGAGCACGAATGATTATAATATCGATATTATTTACATTATCTTTGAGTATTAATATTTTTTTCGTGGTCTATATTCGTTGGCTTCTCAGGAAGTTTGCGTTTTTATCTGAAAACATAGGAGACATGATGGGCTCCATGGCGACTTTTTCTAAACACTTGGAATCAATTCACGAGCTTGAAACCTTTTACGGCGATGCGACATTGGGTAATTTGATCAAGCACTCCAAGCAAGTTGTAAAAGATATCGAATTATATAAGGATATCTATACTTTATTTAATGAAGAGGACGAAGTTGAGTTAGAGAAGTTGTTTGAAAGAGAGGGATTTTATGACACAGAAGAGAACGAAACGCAGGAGTAAAAAAAGGCATTATTTTACACAAGTTCATGAAGATGCAATAGTACAATATGCAAAATCTGAGTGTATCAAAGAACGAACTCAGCTTTATATTGAGTTTATTCAACCGGCCCTAGATGAAATGGTAGATAAGATAATTTATACTTATAAATTTACGTCTCTACCAAACATCGACCAACTTCGTGATGAATGTAAAATATGGCTTACGACAATACTTGATAAATATGACCCCAGCAAGGGATCGAAAGCCTTTTCTTATTTTTCCGTAATCACAAAGAACTGGTTTATCCACAAGGTTAAAAAGACTTCTAAACAAAACAGGCAAGAAGTAGATATCAATGATATACCGAAAAGTATAGTTCAAGATAAGCTTGTTGTTTATAATCAATATGAGATCCGCCGAGAGAGGGACGAATTCTGGCAGAGTTTTTATGTCGAAGTTGGTTCTTGGGATACAGGCACCCTTAAGGCTAACGAATATAAAGTCTTACAAGCAGTAAGAATACTTTTTGAATCTTCGGATGATATTGAAATTTTTAATAAAAAAGCAGTTTATCTCTACATGAGAGAACTCACCGGCCTTAATACAAAACAGATTGTCAATAGTCTAAACAAAATGCGAGTAAAATATCGCGACTTCAAAAAGAAGTGGAATGAGGGAGAAATTTGATTCATTTCTAATTATAGCAGGGAGACTGCATAATGGTAAAATTAGAGATGATGCTCGGAGAAGCGATAAGTAACATTCGAGATGATCGCAAAACAACTAAAAAGCTTCTACAAGATTTGATTAAAGATATGTCTTCTTCAGCAGAAGACAATACACACAGACAAGTGGGTGTTGTTGCAGCCAAATATGTAGAGACCCTACAAAGATCTAACGAACAACTAGTCAAAATAGTAACCCTGCTTCAGAAGAAGCAAGACGACCACGTCGGCTTGTCTGAGGAAGATAAGGAGGGTCTTTTTGATTTAATTAAGAACGTAGAGGATGCTGCATAATGGGCGGCAAGTTAAATGGTTCTTTGGAAGGCATTGCACTTGCCCCGATGGTCGGCGCCGAATATGGTTCTCTTAACAGTGTAAGTGAGCCAAATATGCAGCCTAGGCTCGATGTCCAGGTTAATGACGTCCTGTCTGCCGCCCGGGGGTCCGTTTTAGAGAGTCATACTCCGGACTCCTTAGCCAAAAGGGGCACATACAAGGGTATTGTTTTAAAGGTCTTACCTCCTCCACCTGAGCCCGAGGGTTGGATCCGTCGTATTTATGAGCCGCTGGGTGTGCGCCCCCCTGTGTTGGTGAAAATCATAGCAAGGATTCCAGAATTGGATGCAGCGTTGCCGGAACCATCACAATATGGTGACGATCCTGGTCCTTGGCAACAAGTAATTCAAATGCATACGATTTTCACTGCGATAGACGACACTGTGCCTGTTCCAGCTGTGGGTAGTGTCGTTGAGCTTGATTTCGAAGATAAACAAAACTTCGAAGGGCCGAAGTATATATCTGCTGTTGGAGAGCAGGCACAAAGCGTAGGTGCCGCCGGCGGCCCTGGTAATTCGGCTAGCCCCCATGCAGCTGCATATGCGTTTGCTCAGACTGGTCAGTGTGGAGGCGGCTTGGCGGCTTTGGGTCCCAATGGGGCCCCACTAGGCACCGGCGCCGGCGGCTTTCCTGTAGGGAACCTACCCTCTGGTCGTTCCGGCTCCGGTCCGTGGTACTCACGTCCGGATGGGAAAGAAGGGATAACTACCATTGTCATACATAGCACCGCCGGCGGCCAATATGAAAGCGCAGAAGCTGGCCTTCGGTCTTGGATCGGCCATGGCACTCGCTCAGAGAATCGGGTTTCGACTCATTTTGTGATTACTGAGGATGGCACCATTGTTAATCTGCTTCCACCTTTTGAAGCCGGCGCCTGGCATGGCGGCATGATGAACAGAATAAGTGTTGGTGTCGACTTGAGTGGTAACCCCGATCCGGACTCCTCCTATCATACTCCTGCACAATTTGCTGCTTTAGCGCAGCTTGTGGAAACCGTTGAGCTTTATGATTTGGCGATAATCGCACACAGACATCACAAACGAAACCGCAGTGATCCAGGTCACTTTCATGACGCGGGCAAGTGGCCCAGTTCATTCCTAGGAACCACCAATGCGCCAGATGAGTTTCCTTGGGATCAAGAACCGTTTCGCTCAAGGGCTTTGCCACAAGTAATCTCTCCCGGCCTCCGCACTGAAGGCCCCGCCGTAGGCGCGTCAGGTCTTACAGGAGAGCCAGCCAATCGTCCATGGACCAGCCCGGAACATCAAAGGGGGGAAAGTGATGCGTTCGACAATGCATATGATTCCGAACACGATATTCGAGTAAGAGGGGTGGGTCCATCGAGAGAGTTTGGTTCTCGACCCCTAGATGAAATTCACAATAGACTTAAAGGTTCTCGATCTGCATCCGGCCGCGTATCCTTTTTGGAGCTTCCAAACATGGTGGATGTATATAATCAATACCATTTAGGTGTTACTGGCCAACCGGCACCTCCACGAGGCACCCCAATGACTATTTCAGATATCATCCCAGGCGCCGACGCACTTGGGGGTATCCTCGATCCTCTCGCTTCCTTGTGGCCCGAAGCCGACTCACCAGACGAAGGCGGAGGACCCGAAGCCGACTCACCAGACGAAGGCGGAGGAGCTACTTAATGGCTGAATTTGAATTTGAGGGTCGTATACGTCCCCAGGATCCCACACAAAGACTTGCTGAACTCGCCTCGCCCATGGCACCACCGCTCAATTCAATACTTGCGTTCTGCGATGAACAGAGGGAACTCCCGGCCGACCAAGTAGAGGAGGAAGGGTTTTCCGACGAAGATTACGAGGCAGAAAAGGCCAATATTGCTGCCGGAGAAGAAGGTACCGGGGATATATCTGAAACTGGCGTTGTAGATAGTGGTATGAGTGCTACATTATATATCGATACGGACGGGGTTCCGAACATGGAGAGGTTACAATATGAGACGGGCATGATTGCTACTTTTAGAATGCCAGAATATCCTTTGCCAGATGGCGCCAAGTTTCAGATTGTCGCTGGCGATGAAGAGAAGATATTTTCCATAGACGAAAAGTTAGGTTACATTACTTTAGCTAAAGAAGACTTCTTTACAGTAGAAGGGCCCACTCCTGAACCTGAACCTCCCAGCACACTTCTTGAAGAACTAGCTAGGTATTGTGGTGCGCCTGTAAGTGCCATAGCCGCAGCAGAGAGCTTTGGGATCACCCCGTCGATGGTTGGCAAAGAGACGTGGGACGAGGTCTTTGCGGACGAGATAGCTATGATGGCCATCGAGGCAGAGATCGAAGACCTTATTGAAGAAATGGAGACTTCGGAGAGGGACACTAGTGCTACCACTACCCCAACCACAGAGACTGGTGAGGTAACAACGCCCCCGGAAGATACCACATCTGAAACACCCCCATTGACCGAGCCCGAGACAGAGGTCGGCTCAGGTGTGGTGACCCCCTCTGATGATGATTTGTCTAGCGTGACCACCACCACCGGAGAGGAAACATTAACAGCTGAAGAAGCGCCGACTTCTAATGAGTTGGCCGGCCTTGTAGCTTCTGCAGGTATTGGTGCGCTTACTGTCAGCCCGGTTGTCGGAGTAGCTACGATGATTGCCGAGTCTTCGCCAACTTCTGTTTATAGTTTGGTAATCGGGATCGTTTCGGAAGGTGGGCTGGACAAATCCATGGTAGATACGACACTTAGAGTCGGGAACTTTGCAGACCTTCGCCTAACTGAAAACGCTGCACCTGTTGTGGAGGAGGATCCTTGTCCAACTGAGTCTTCTGCAGATCGTGGCGCCCCTGAAACTTGTGCTGACTATGCATCTGGTAGCTTACAAACTTCGCCGCTACCGATTGATGGGAAAATGAGCGGGTTTAGGGTGCCTTCCTATTGTATAACGATAAATATAGAGAACGAGCAAATCAACCCACAGGATGAATTGCCAACTGCGACGGCTCCTTCGACACCTCCTGGTGCTGCATGCGGCGGCGCAACGTTGGGCTCGTTTGCTCCCGGCGCCTTTGCCGGGGGTCTCAGCGGGTCACTGGCGACCTTCGGCGCCGGCGGAACATCAGCCTTACCTTTCGGCCCGGTTGTCATAACTGACTTGAATCAAATAAACGCGACCGTGCCTCCCGTACAGGGAGACACTCTAGCTGACTATTTGCGCCTCGCCGGTATTGAAGAAGCCGTCTCTGAGAGAATTGTTAGGTTGAGTGGTGAAGGTGGCCGCAGCGGCCGACGTGCGCCTCGCAGCATGTGGGCCAATGTTATTCCATGTGCTAGGTGGATAATGTATTTGCGGCAATTGACGGGCTTCGACATAGTTGTGTTTTCGGCTTTTAGGGAAAACGCCGGCCAACATGGTGATTTTAGAGCTTTGGATACGAGAGCAGAGCTTAATGGCTCTGCAGTCGCTTACAGCGATTGGGTTGATTATATGAGACTGGCGATGAGCCTTTACGAAGAACATGGTAGAACAGTGGAGATGGGAATGGGCTTCTATATACAGCGATGGGATACAGAGAGGCAAATTCATTGGGACATAGGTTCTCGACGCGCCAATTGGGCTCATGGCCCAGACGCCGGCAACCACCCAGTCACCGGGGCGAGGACTTCAGGCATGACTTTAGTGGATTACATTGAATCACACCCGGGCGCCAGCGCAAGCAATAGCGAACTCAAACGGCTTTTCTGGGCCATGGTTAAGAGCGGACAACCCACTGAACAAGATTGGCGGGCTGCTTTTGATCCATCGTTTCATCCCACCGTCCAGGCCTGGCGCCAAGCATATTCAGAAATAACAGGTCGCCTACTTTAAGAAGAGGATATAACATGTCAAACAACTTATTTCAACCAAGAACAACTCGGTCAGGAGTTTCCATAGAGGGCCTGGATCAATCCGCAATAGATAATCTTTCCGATGTGGCCTCTATAGCCAACAGGACCGGCGCCAGAGGTGTTGGCGGGGGGCAGATATTAGAACCCGTCCCCGGCTTTCTCTCTTCGGATTCTGAGAAAATTATTTCAAACGCGAACAATTCTTTCATTGTCCTTGGTCGCGACCGCCCGGGCAGCCGTATGAGCGGATACGGGGGAAGAGGGGAAACCCAGTGTGGTTCCGTCGATATTGTAGTTGGTCGCATGGGGGCAGATCCAAGACAAACAAACGATCAAGGGGAATTTGTTCACGTTAATCCCAACTTTAGATTGGATGCAGCAAGAATTTATGTCAGCCAGAAAACAGACATCGATGAAAACTTTGGCCTGGCCGCCGGCATGGTGGGTTCTGAGACCACCAAATCTGGTATTGCTTTGAAGGCAGATGGCGTGAGACTTATTGCACGCGACGGCATTAAACTTATTACGAGAACAGACAGGAGAAATTCTCAAGGAGGGGAGATTCAAGCCATTGCTGGAATCGATTTAATTGCTGGAAATGACGATACTGATATGCAGCCGATAGTTAAGGGCACCAATCTGGTTGCTGCTTTCGAACAACTAGTTTCTCATGTTGATGCATTGAATGGCATTATTGATTCTTTTTTGATGTCGCAGATGGAATTAAACGCGTTTATAACAAGCCATTTTCATATTTCACCTTTCTTTGGGATTCCAGACACACCTTCTCCTGTTGTTGTTCCATCTGGAATTTCTACAGCACTACGGCAACTTGTACAGACAAAGGCTTCTCTACTGACCAATAAGGCTAACTTGGTGACATACAAATTGAACTATTTTAATCCTGCGGGAGATAAGTATATTAATAGTAGATATAACCACACGAACTGAACTTCATTATGGCAGAGATAAAAACAAATCGGCTTGGCCGAAAATATGTTTCACTAGTTAAACGAGACCATACACATAAAATTTATTTTGATAATGATCTTGATGAGTTTGGTAACGGTGTGACTAGTACATATACTGAGCACACACCCCCACCTGGCTCCGATCCGGGCCCTGATATGTCATTCCACCAGCATGCTGTTGTAGATTGGGTTGTTCAGGAGGCCACTCTGCCGGATCCTAGATTGAATCATGATCACCCAGACTGGAGCGCCAGCCAACTGGCTAGCGCCTATACTGAAGCAACGAGACCGGTCGTTCATGTAATGCCTGCAACGCTCACTTTTCAAGAGGGCCAAGCTCGCGAAGCGTTTGGTTTTCTTGAAGCTTCAGTCCGAACCCCTTCTGTTACTAGGGAAGATATTTTGGCAACCAGTGCGCCAGCCAACTCTATTGATACTAGTATCGTTGAAGTTGATTGGCACCTAAGAGACAAGACCGAACCGTTTTATTCTACCAATAGGAGAGAGTATTGTATAACATGTGAAATGTGTGATGAATACACGCCTAGTACTGAGAATCCAGATCCGGAATGCGAACGTTACATAATTCAAGCTATTGCTCAAGGTATATTGGGCTTGGCAGAATTTTATCACAAGAAGATACCACCTTCTGAGCCAGAACAAATGGACTTGATTAACAGCGCTGAGATGGAACAATATTTAGATACTCGGCCGAGATCTAAAATTAAATTGTTAGTTAAGTTACCGGCTAATGTGTTTGAGAGGTTAGAAAATGACGGCGCCGTCGATGAAGGTGTCGGGCTTGATATTTCTCATAGTGTAATGTTTAATTCCTCCCTCTTGAGGGGTCAAATCAACACGGTTTCTGCAAAATTAACAGAACTTCAGCAAGAGGCACAAGCTCAGAATATCGGCATGCCCGGTACTGACTTGGTTGGGGAATCTACAAGATTACAGAAGTTCTTTTCTAAGTTAAGTAAATTGTTTTTAAACAATGGTGTTGTTTTGAGAGAGGATCACGAAGACACTATTGAAGTGGGTTTTCACGAAAAATATAAGGTGATGTATGTGTTGTACAACAATATTTCCATGGATATTGGCTTTAGAGCTTTTGCCGATTCAGATCCAGCGAACAATCCTAGAACTGTCGCGTATTTTTCAAAAATCACCGACATGGACAGGGAAATAAAATCCAACAAACCGGTGGTTTTAACGGAGTTTATATTAAAGTATACATATCCTCGACCACCCCTGCAGCCGTCAAACGAAAACACCAACCCACAAACCTCTGTGGGCAACAATACTTCTTCACCGAACCAGCTTGCAGATAGCACTGTTAACTCCATGACACCTGCATTAGCAAGCGATCTATATGTAACCGATGCCCAGAGAACTCAGGAAGATAGCATGATGAGAAATCCAGAGTTTATTCGGCAGGTTGCAAATGAAGCAGATTCAATTGTTAGTTTTGTCGGTGATAATTTGTTGGCAACCCTTCCAGAGTTGATCAGTAGAGTTGATTCAATCGAAGATTTCTTTTCAGAAATCTTAAATAAGGTTGATATAGGGGCTTTAACAGATCTTGCCATAACTGCGGCTTTGGGTCAAGTGCCCACCGTAAAAGATATGCTTTCCGGCTCCGTCGAAACGTTTTTCGAGAAAATAGAGGATATAAACAGGAATATAGTTAATTCGATCAAACAGGGAATACAATTGGTCACAGATCAGACCAATCAGGTTAATGAAGTATTTGCGTTGATGTCGAGCTTCAGCGATTTTTATCGGAGATATGCAACGGCACAAGTTCCTCAGTTGAGTGGAGAACAGGTGTATCCATTAAGGTTTGCTTCTGTTTTCGGGGAATATATGGTTAATCCGAATTTTCACAGCCCCCACCCCATTGATGCCATGATTCATGTTGTACAAGAGGAAAGTGGGTTGAACGTTATGAGGTTGGGTGGGATGATAGGTTCTCTTGTTCAATCTTCCAGCGACCTTGACCAATTTGATGCTAACTTGAGAGGATATTTGGATACTGAGAGAATAGGTGTTGATAATATTCTTGACGAAGTCAATCTAGACTCTTTGGATTTTGGCGGCCTGTCCGCGTCTTTGGTCGACAGTTTCTCTGGTATTATTGAATATTATACATCCCAGGTGGAGGTGCTATTCGCAAATGTTGTTGCGAATGTTGAGAACACTATTGATCAGTTAATGGCTATTCCAGAACAGGTTGCTTCATTTGTTGCGGACCTACCACAGAAAGTTGCTGCCAAAGTTGAAGAATTAATTTCCCGAGGTGAGACGTTCATAGAAGAGGTTGTTGAATGGGTTGAGAACGCCCCAGGTCGTTTCGAGGCCATGCTCGACGCTGTTATAGCTGATATAGAAAATAGAGTTGATAGGTTATTGACTTTGGCCGATGAAATGATTCAGGCAGTAAAGGATTTTCCGGAAACTTTCATGAATATGGTAGATTCTAAAATTGCTGAGATCGAAACATTGATAGACAACAAGATTAGCGAAATTGAGGGCCTTAAAGATTCTGCGCTCGGTCAAATTAATAATGCAATTTCAGAGATTACTGACGGAATCAGCAATATTGAAAATTTTGTAGATGGGTTTGAAATACCTTCTGTGGATGATATATTCCAGGTGCCAGAAATGCCAAGTGTCATGACTCTTCCGAACATGCCAGATAATCTGCCAACATTTGATATTATGTCTTTTCTAGTGGATCAGGCTGAAGTTTCGATCATGGACACTATTCAATCCAGCATAGTGGAGGGGGCCAAAAGTGCTTTGGGTTCGGCTGTGGATTCGATAACGTCAGGGATCACTAGTGCCACTGTTGCACCTTCGCTTGATTATGGGAACATTAATATTAATTCGGCTCTTTCTCAAGGCATGGCCGCTGGTCCGCCCTCGATTCCGGGGAATACAAATGCCTTAAATAATATGACCGGCCAAATAGCTAGTGGCTTTAGCGGCGGCGTGTCGACTGGCGCCAGCATGTCCTCGCTAGGTGGTCGCACAGCTGCTTTGTTAGATGATGTATCTTCTGTATTGACTACAAATGAAACTACCAACCTATTAGAGGGAAACCCCTCGTCTAGTACGGTGAGGAACGTCTCAGGCATCGTCAATTCGTCAGAATATGCTGATTTGACTGAAGTTTTCGGCAGTTCTCCGGTGACTGAGGCTAAGATAATCGACTTCTTCCGCCTTTTGGGCCAGCAAGTCGGCCCTGGTGTTTTGAATTCAGCCAGACAACAAGCAAGGCCGATGCCAAATGGCATGACCCGCGCGGACGAGGAACGCCAACTGTTAACAGCCAGATATGGCGATTCGATGACTACGGAAGAGATTGAAGTTGAAACTAGAAAGAAAGAGAAAAAATCAAAGAAGAAGGCGTTTAAGCTTATGCAAAATTCTCCAAAGTCTTCATCTTCAAAAAATAACAACACGCCGGCTGTTATAGGTGGTCCTGATGCTTTATTCCCCAAGAACCCTCCATCTGTTGATTACATGGTGGATAGAACTCTTGAGACGACGTTTGAGAGTATTTCGATGTTTTTCAACCAAGCCTTACATGGTATTGGTGGGTTTGTTGACGCTCTGAGCTATCGGTCTGGTACGAGATTGGCATATGAGGAGAGGAGAAAGAGTGATCAAAGAAACAAAGACGTAAGGCCCGTTTTGATTGCCGCGGCCATCGCAAATTTTATGCCTCCTCCACCACCTTACGGGACAGGTGATCCTAGGGAGAACAGCTTCAGCGAAGAAGTTAGCTATTATGAACTAAACAATAGTCCTTTATCTGAAGTTAAAGAAAAATTGAAACATCCGATTATAACCTCACCTCAAGGGGTATTCAACTTTCCGATGCCTGGTGTCCCTGGTGCCCCGGGTTCGGACGCTTTTCGTTGGAAGTTTTTAAGAGGCAAGGGGACATTGGCATATGATCATGTAATTTCTTTCCCCGCTCCGGAGCAACCACCTTATCCCCCAGGCTCACTAATTAATATTGTTTCTGATCAAACAATTGATGCATCTAAATATCGTGGAATAGTTCCAGAGATATTAGACGACATCGAGGCCGATGACAGCATTCAGGATGTGTTTGCCAATTTAGCACTATATGATCTCAAGAGGGACATTCCGAATCTCGAAACTGATGCTTTTGAGGAATATCTCAACAACGTTGCATATCATAGGGTAATGAAAGATATAATTCAAATGTTTGCCAATGAAATATTGAAATCTGACGTTTTTACTGCCACCATGACGCCATATACTAGTTTGTCAAGCAACACGAGGGTCCGTACTGCTATTCCCAATTGGCGGCTTGAACCCCCTAGTGATATTTTAGGACAGACTCAAACGACATTGTTGGGCCTTGAAGATTTAAGAGTTGAGGCTAAGAAAAGATACACCGAGTCAGCCACGAAAGAGGGCGAAATGATATCGGATGGCATGCAAAAAGCCATGGTCGCTAGTGTTGTGACATTGATTGTTAGAGTCCATATTGTTGAAATTATGCTTAGGACTCTCCCTGTTTTTGATAAGTTTCGAAAATCAGATTTTCTAGGCGATGATTATATTAAGTATATAAAATTAAAAATTAAAGAAACCTGCATTAGACAAGATCCTTATTATCCAGGCTATTATGAGAATATATTACAAGAATCCAGGATTCTATATGAAGAAGATTGGCTCTCTAACAACAAAGTTTTAATTGATCCTTTTACAAATTTAGAACTACCTGTGCCTAGTGTTGCAAAGCCAGAACAGTGTTTGGGTTTTCTGGTTAAGAAGACAATGCTGGGTATGTCGGATCAGTTTCGAAATTTGGAAATGATTTCTAGTGCTCAACCGAAAAGTCTTAAAAAGATGCTTTTAGAAAATTGGCTGAAAGCTTCTCACAAACAGGGCGGGTTGTTCGACGCCCCGCACCCCCGTTTAGACGAAGATGGTGTTTATGTGGAGCGATTTGAGGAACTTATTGAAGAGGAGTGGAAGGTAAAAAGAGAACTTAGAGAGGAAGATAGGAGCGGAACACCTAGCAAAAATATAAAAGCTTTACAGACATTTGCAGATGGCGGGTTACTGCTAGAGAGGTATATACAGTACGTCAGCCGCGAACGCAGTGACTTCGGCTATATAGAAGGTTCCGAAATAACAAAAATTATATCATTAGACGAAGTGGAGACCCTTTCAGAAGAAGAAAAGAGCAATGCAACAGAAATCAAGCATGGTTTGAGGCTGGTATTTATTCCAGATCTTGGAGAGATGAGGAGAGATGTATCTAACCTGGATCCAGATGAACCTCCATTCGAAATGATTTTATTTGATGATATAGAAGAATCTTTTATTGATTCCGAGGATGACTGGGGAACTGCAACCGAACAAGCTAGAGCTTATCGCATCAAGGAAAGGTTTGCTAGCAAGATTCTCGACGAGGGCCCCCTGCCCTCGAATCTCGACGATACCCTAAAGACTGTTTTTATAGATCGTGTTACCTACCCTCTTCCATTAGCTAGTGTAGTGAACGATATTGGCGATAATTGGCCGCAAGAAATGCCGGCTTATCCTAAGAGAAGGCTTATCAACAAGATGGCCCGCAACTCTCGTTTTAATTTATTGTTTGAGCAATGTTTCCCTCTTCAAAAAATATTGTCTGTGATGACTATTTATACTGAAGTATTGTTTTCTACGGTAGCTGGGGGCCATAGGTTGATTACTACATTTGATCAAACAAAGAGCACGATTAAGTCGATATTTGATAGCGTCATAAATATGAATGACTACACTTATCGGGACAGGGGTGCTGAATCTGTTGGTGGGAACTCTGGCCTGCACTCCGGTTATGTCCAATTGGCCCCAGAAGCACCGGCTGTATTTATTAGACCCAAGAAGACATTTCCAGAAGGCCGAGCCCGCGTAGGCTACAAAAGCCCCCCACCAGTGGAAGGGGATATGGTCCCGCCCCTTGAGGCGATTACAGATCCTGCCGAGATTGCTCGGCTTCTTGCTGGTGGCGAAGTGTCATCCCCCATGGAGCAGAAACAGAGATACAGCACTGGCGCCGACACAACGGAAGGTCTTTTTACACATGAAGTTCAACTTTGTCCAGATGAGGACACCCGCGAAGATCATCACGATTATGAGGGCGAACTTCCCGGCGACACACCCTCGCGCCCGCCGATTGTCGACGAGGACCCGGCACCCCCGCGAGAGAGGTCATCTTCTTCATCCGATGCGGCCGAAGCTGAAGAAGCCTCGCCCGGTGCGCCCGAAGCTGAAGAAACCTCGCCCGCTGCGCCCGAAGCTGAAGCAGTCGATGATTGTCCAGAAGATATGGAACTGGACCCGGGCCTCTTGGGATTCACAGATCTGGCAGAAATGAATCAGTTTCTTGAGGATTATTATGGCGGTGCTTGGTTTCAGGATGTCGGTTTTTCGACTTGGCAGGATGCTTTGGGCAATCGTGACGTTTGGTGTATTTTGATGGATGAGGTTGATTTCACGTTTGAATTCGCAGAACCCCATGATCCCTCGGAAGAGACCTATGATGGTTGGACTATTGATCAGTTGATTCTGTGGATGCAAGACCAGGGCCGAGGCCCAGAGGAGTTCTCCGCGTCCTCTTGGGATGATCTTATATCGGATTCAGATGTTTGGGAGATGATTGCTTATGAGATATCTCTAGCGGCGGCATATTCCGAAGGGCCAGAAGAGCCGGCATATTCCGAAGCGACAGAAGAGGCGCCAGAACCAGAACCTGCAGGTACTGATTCTGGCAGTGCAACCGGCAGGATAGTTTCAGTCATGATCAGGGGCAATGCCGTAAGAATGGTATTGCGAGGAGCCGGCACGAATTCCGGCGTTCGCGAAGGGTACACAGGGCGCACAGATTCCGGAGGAGAAGAGTTTACAATAACTAGGGTTACTGGTCTAGACCAGTGCGAAGTAGAGAGCGATGCCCCGAATGGAATGACGTCCAGCGTCTACCTCTCTCGTGTTTCTATAAATTCCAGTGTGGAATTTGAGTGGTAAGGAGAATAGAGTATGGCAGGATTAGCACCAAAACTTCCTTTAAGGAAGGATGAATTTGACGGCTATGAGTTGATCAAAGATTATCGTGTGATGGTTACACAGAATTTGAAAATGCTGGTATTGACTAACCCTGGTGAGAGAATGATGGATCCCAACTTCGGCGTGGGCCTAAAGAGATATCTTTTTGAGTCAGACAAGCCAGGCCTCCGCAGCGTGATAGAAAGCAAGATACGTTCTCAAACCATGAAATATCTTCCTTATCTGAATATTTTGGCTGTTGAGTTTCGGAGGAATACTCGCGCGCCAGGCGTGATAGAGGAAAGAAACACCTTACATGTAAATATTGTTTTCCTTATCGCTCCACTGCAGGTTCGTGGGCAACTAGAAGTTAACGTCGAAACAGATTTAAGTATGATTCCACTATAGGGGAGAAAATGAGATGTCGAAAACAAGGCCATTAATAAAATACACCAGCCGAGATTTTGTTTCTATAAAGAGAGACTTAATGGAGCATGCAAAGAGGTATTATCCCGAGACGTATCGCGATTTCAGCGAGGCCTCTTTTGGCTCTTTGATGATGGACACTGTTGCTTATGTCGGGGATATACTTTCTTTTTATCTGGATTATCAGGTTAATGAATCCTTTTTAGATACTGCGGTTGAATATAACAATGTAATTAGGCACGGCCGCCAGTTGGGATATAAGTTTACCAGAGCGCATTCTGCTTTCGGGACGCTATCTCTTTATGTTGTTGTTCCATCTATTGGTGAGGGGTTGGGTCCCGACACTACATATATTCCAACTTTAAAGAGGGGTAGTGTTTTTGCCTCAAGAGGGGGAAATGTCTATACATTGGTGGAAGATGTTAACTTCTCCCGGCCAGGAAACGAAGTCGTCGTGACTAAAGTCAATGACGTTACCGGTATCCCGACACACTATGCAATAAAGGCTTATGGCATTGCTCAGTCTGGGGAGGCAGTGCAGAAAACACTGTCTGTTTCTGCGTATGAAAAATTTAAGAAAGTCAAAATACCAGATAACCATATCACTGAGATTGTTTCTGTTCATGATTCGGAGGGTCATGAATATTTCCAAGTAGATTATTTATCGCAGAATGTTATATATAGGGAAGTTGTAAATAATAATTCTGATGCAACACTAGTGCCCAATGTTTTAAAGCCTGTTGTTGTTCCTAGGAGGTTTATCACACTTCAGGAACGCAATGAAACTTTTCTACAATTTGGATATGGTAGTGACTCTTCTGCAACTGAAAACATTGTGGCTGATCCTAGTGATGTAATCTTGGATCGCCATGGCCGAAGCTACTCTTCTGATACTTCTTTCGATCCTTCGAAGCTTATGGAGACAGAAAAGTTTGGTATTGTGCCGGCGAACACGACACTAAGGATTGTTTATAGAAAAAACAACAATAGAAATGCAAATGCAGCAGCCGGCTCAGTTAAAAGCGTTGCCAGTTCTTTGTTCAGGTTCAAAAATAGATCTTCTTTGACAAATTCTAAAGTTAATGACGTGCGAGGATCTTTGGAGGTAGAAAACGAGGCCCCGATTAATGGGGATGTTTCCATACCATCGGCAGAAGAACTGAAAATTAGAATGTTTGATAATTTCGCAACTCAAAACAGAGCAGTTACTAGGCAGGATTATAAAGCCATGGTATATTCGATGCCTGGAAAATATGGTGCGATAAAGCGCTGCAACATAGTGCAAGATAAAAACTCTTTTAAAAGGAATTTAAACCTCTATGTTATAGCGAATCTGCCTAATGGATATTTGACAGCAGCATCAGATACATTAAAACAGAACCTAAAGATATGGCTCAACAAGAACAGAATGATAAGCGATACGATTGATATTTTGGATGCTAAAATAATAAATTTACAAATAGATTTTGAAATAAGTGCCAATTTAGACACCAACAAAGAGCAGGCATTAAATAACGCCCACAAGCGCCTATCATCTTATTTCGTCACCAAAATGGAAGTGGGAGAAAGTTTAATTATAAGTGAGATATATAATCAACTTAATAAAACCAGGGGAATATCGGACGTTCTCAATGTTAAGGTGAAAAACGCAACGACCAGCGGATATTCATCAGTGGGATATGATATTGATAGCAATCTTTCTGCAGATGGAAAGATTTTGTTTTGTCCAAAAAATGCAATATTCGAAGTTAAACGCTTGACGAGAGATCTTAAAGGAGTTGTTAAATAATGGCTGTCCGGAGATACGTAGCAAATGCAGACACTACCATAACCAATGCTTACGAAACGAACCTTGTGACGCGAGGAACTGGCTCCAACATGGGCGCCTCTGATGTTTCTGAGGTCTTTACGGTATATGGACAAGCAGCTAGTGGCTCTCTTGAGGCTGCTAGGATTTTAACTAAGTTTTCAATATCGGATATTTCCACTGATCGATCTGCTAGCAACATACCAGCTAGTGGTAGCGTTAATTTTTATTTGAGATTATACAATGCTCGACATGGTCAGACTTTACCAAGAGATTATAATTTGCTTGTTCAAGCAGTTTCACGCACCTGGGAGGAGGGCGCCGGGTTGGATATGGAAGGGTATTCTGATTTAACTCACAATAGTGTGGGCGCAAATTGGGAAAAATCCGCTGCAGCCACCTCGTGGACTACAGAAGGTGGGGATTTTTATAATGATGCCTCTTCTTCTTTTACTGCTTCCTTTGATTCCGGTGTCGAAGACATGGAGCTAGATATAACCACTTTGGTAGAACAATGGCTGGGCGGCGCCGCTAACGAGGCAGTGCTTGGTTCGAAAACGAATTATGGCGTCGGCATCAAGTTTCCGGATACTAGTGAATCTGCTACCCGCTCTTATTATACAAAACAGTTTTATGCTAGAGGGACTGAGTTTTTCTTCAAGCGACCGGTAATCGAAGCACGCTGGGATTCGTCCAAGAAAGACAGTGCTGGCAGTTTTTATCTTAGCAGTTCGGTAGCTAGAGCGGCTGATAATCTTAATAAGATTTATTTGTACAACAATGTTCGAGGCCAGCTGCGCAATATTCCAGCCATCGGCACCGGCGACATTTTAGTTAGCGTGTATTCTGGATCAACCGCTCCTGCAGGAAACAAGCTCGGACTTGCCGCCGGCGGTGGAGTTGCTTCGGCTGCTGACAACAATGTGACTGGTAGTTATGTATCTACGGGAATTTATTCTGCGTCCTTTGCTTATACCAGTAGCGCCATTACTAAGATATTTCCTGTTTGGCATAGTAGCTCTACAGAATACCACACGGGTTCTGGAATTACGGTTAATACTTTCGATTCGTCTGATTATAATCCGAGCCCTACTTACGTTACAGCGATAACGAATCTCAAAGAGAGGTATTCGCGAGAAGAAGAAGCAAGATTCAGACTGTATGTGAGGCCAAAAGATTGGAATCCAACAATTTATACGAAGGCCAAAGCAGATCCGGATAATGTGATTATAGAAGATGCATATTATAAAATTATTAGAACAGTTGATGATCTGGATGTCGTTAAATATGGATCAGGCTCTCTTAGTCACACCAGGCTTTCGTATGACGTCTCAGGGAATTATTTTGATCTTCCAATTACGCTTCTAGAAAAAGATTACATGTATGGCATTAAACTAACCTATAAGTTACCGAATGGTCTTTATAGAGAACAACCACATATATTCAAGTTTAGGGTTGAGTAAATATGAGCGTAAAGGATTTTTTTAACTCAGGTGAAAGCACTAGCATAATAACTCCTGCTAAAAGCTTAGATGATCTAGGCAGAGAAG
>Ga0098040_1000149_pt1 | contig 34023 bp, 40 predicted proteins | sample 7_EtaG_FD_75065 | JGI IMG/M metagenome (GOLD analysis project Ga0098040, IMG submission 75065) | Marine viral communities from the Subarctic Pacific Ocean - 7_ETSP_OMZ_AT15161 metaG | ecosystem: Environmental > Aquatic > Marine > Oceanic | place: Pacific Ocean | collected 2015-01-08
ACATCAGCAGTTATAAAAGTTTGGGGTGCAGGTGGAGGTGGTGCTCCTTCTAGTACAAATTTAGGGGGTGCAGGTGGAGGATTTGCAACAGGTACATTAGCAGTTACTCCAGGACAAACTTTATATGTAAGTGCAGGAGAAGGTGGAGACAATGGTGGTCCTGCAGCTTATCCAGCAGGAATTGCTCAAGGTGGTAGAGGAGTTAGTTATCCACACGGTGGATCAGGAGATGGAGGAGGAGCTGCAGGAGTTACTACAGCTGCTTCATATCCACAAGTATCTGCTCCGAATGTTTTTTTAGTGGGAGCTGGTGGAGGCTCTAGTGCAGGTATGCATGGTGGACCACAACCAACTACTTATGGAGGTCCAGGTGGAGGTTTAACAGGTGATGCAGGATTTTCAGCTGGTTTAGACCCTGGTCCTGCTACAACATTTTCAGAACAAACAAATAATGCTCCTGCCACAGGTGCTTCTGCTCCAAATGCAAATGGTGGTGGTGGAGACCAAGAACAAGGTGGTCAAGGTGGAGATTCGCCAGGAGGAGATGAAGGACAAACAGGAGCTGCTTTTCAAGGTGGTGACGCTGCTGGAGGTGGAGAAAGTAATCCAAGTTCAGGTCCATTTACAGGTGCAGGTGGTGGAGGCTATTTCGGTGGAGGTGGAGCTTCCTGGGGTGAAAACTCACCAACCCAAGAAGGCGGAGGTGGTGGAGGCGGAGGTTCGTCTTACTTTGGACATCCACAGATAACATCTGGTTCAACTGAAGAAGGTGATAGAGCACCTGCTTCTGTGCCAGGAACTGATGCTAATAAAGATTCAGGAGGTGACCAAGACCCATTATATGCCTCACTTCCACAATCAGGCCCATTGTGTCAGTATAGAGTAGGAGAAGGCGCTCCAGGAACAGGAATAAAAGGAGCAGATGGATATGTAATGATAACAGGATGTGTAGCTGCTACAACTCTAACAACAAATATATTTTCAGAACCTTTTGCTTCAACAAGTGTTCCAACAACAGCTAGAATAGTAGTATTTGAAGAAGATGTAGTAACCCCAACTCTTAATACTGATATAATAGCAAGTATTAGTAGAGATGGTGGAAGTACATTTACTAATGCTACATTAGCAAGTTCAGGATATGTAACAGGATCCTCAGGACAAAGAATTTTAACTGGTCAAGCAACTATAAGTGGACAACCATCAGGTCAAAGTATGCGTTGGAAACTTGCATTAGCAAACAATGCAACCAAAATTCATGGAGTTTCTTTATCGTGGGCATAGTAAAAATTTGTATAAATAGTATTATAGGAAAAAGGAATTATTAATTTATGGCTTATATAGGACGAACACCCGATTACGGAGCTTTTGAAAAACAAACATTTACCGCGGATGGGTCAACAACAACTTTCAGTTTAAATTATACAGTAGGGTCTTCAAGCTCTATATTAATATTAGTATCAGGTGTTGTACAAGAACCAGAAGTAGCTTATAACATAGCAAGTGGAGGTACTCAAGTAGTATTTACAGCTGCTCCAGAATCAGCTGAAACGGTATATGTAGTATTTTTAGGACAAGTATATGACGCAGCTGGTCTATTAAGTACATATGCAATTACAGGTCAAACAGAATTAGCTGCTATTCCTGCTGATGATGATTATTTTTTAGTGTATGATACGGATGCAACAGCACTTAAAAAAGTTAAAAAGCAATATATTGCAAAACTAACTGTTACACGAGCATATACAGGTGATGGTTCAACGGTAGGCTTTACAGTAACTTCAGGAGCAACTGTGGATAGTGTATTGGTAAGTGAAAATGGTGTATTACAAAGACCAACAACAGATTATACAATTTCAAGTACAACATTAACTTTTGCTGCTGCTCCATCAGCAGCGGTTCAAATAATTATACGAGAATTACCAGCATAGATAGTTAAAACTAGTATATATATTATATGGCATTCGATTTCAAAAAACACATACCAAAACAATTTAAAAAAATAAAAGTACCAGATAATTTTAACTGGGAAGTTCATAGCTTACACGCATATGCTGATTTGAAAGCAGCTGTTGCAAAAGGTACAAAAACTTTAGCAGACCTACAACAATTTGAACTTGACCATAGAGAAACAGCAGACCAAAGAGAACACCGTTGGCGTAGAGAACATATTTTAGAAGAATTAGCCAATGATGGTGCTAGAGATTATAGAGAGTTCAAAGATAATCCAAAATCATTTATGAGAAAAATGATGGATATGGGTAGAGGTATATCAAGGTGGTGGTGGAAGCAACCTAAAAAATCTGCAGGTAAGGGTCGTATGATACAAAATCAAATTACAGGAGGTTGGCAACAAGAATATAAACCTTCTAAATCTATGAATATGAAAGATTGGTTAAATGCAGCTAATCATGGTAATGTTATGTTACATATGAATCCTAAAAGAAAACCTTTAAATAGATTACCTACTGATAAAGAAAAAGATATATCAAAAGAAGCTAAAAAGGAAAGAAAAAGACAAGAATGGAATGCAATATTAGAAGCAACTGATAATTTTGGAAGGGGATGGACACAACCTAAATGGGGTGCATTAAATAAAGGTGCCCCTGGAAGAGGTGGTGGTAGACCAAAACCAAAGACATATACTATAAAAGGTTGACTTTTAAATAGTGATGTGATATAATATCCGTAGGATAAAATATCCATAAATAATAATATGAAAATGATGACAGTAAAAAATGATACAGTAAAAAATGATAAAAATGATGAGAATTTATTTATATCAGCTCAAAAAACAGATGAAACAGGATTTGTTTCAGAAGTAAGCGTACCACAAGAGCCAGCATTAAATTTTAAAGTAGAAAATATTTTTTCTTGCCCAATTTATATAGCGCATAAACCTGAATGGATACAGCCTTTAATTAAAGCAACTAATCCAATTGTAAAAAGAATTATCAATCAATATAAAAAAGATAAATTACCTTTACCAAACTCCTATCATAGTGAATTGTTATGGACGTATCCTGAATTTAAAGATATTGCAAATTTAATATTACAACAATCTTGGAATATATTAAGTTGGCAAGGTTATGATTTAACAGCAAAATTGCCTATGTTAACAGAATTGTGGGTGCAACAATTCCCAGAAGAAGGTGGTTACCATGATATACATATGCACGGAAATAATCATATATCTGGATTTTATTTTTTACAATGTAGTAAGAAAACATCACATCCATTTTTTAATGATCCAAGACCTGGTAAAATAATGTCAGATTTACGATTAAAGGATCTAAAAGCAAAAGTTAATTATGCAAATAGTCAGATACATTATCCTGTAAAACCAGGACAATTTATATTTTTTAATTCATATATGCCACATTCATATATCTATTATAAAGGTGTGGAACCATTTAGATTTATACATTTTAATATGCAAGCTGTTGTGGATCCTAAAGGGATTTCAAATGTAAAAGAAGCACAAACAAGAGGATAATTATGGTAAAAAAAGAAAAAACAAAAGAAGATTTTGATAAAATATCTTGTGGAAGTGGACAAAAAAAAGATCCAGTTAAAGATCCAGTTCAACCAACAAAACTTAATTTAAAAGCAAACAATTTATTTTGTTCAATTATACATACAACATTTTTTGAAGCTAAACAATGTGATACTATTATTGATTCTTTAGTAGAAGAATTATGGATGTCAGGAGAAGTTGTTGGTGGAGGCTTAGATAAAAAACTTCGTAATGTTGAACAACAAATTATGCCAATTAATAAAGATGGTTGGCCACTTACTAGAGTTTTACAGTTAGTTAAACAAGCTAATAATGCAAGATTTAAATTTGATATATCAGGATTTTTAGATGTTGACGCACCTATGATAATGAAATATGAAAAAGGTAATCATTATGATTGGCATATAGACGCTGGTAATAGCGTTCCACATAGAAAATTAAGTTTTACAATTCAATTATCAGATCCAAAAGATTATGTTGGAGGTGATATTGAATTTATAGGCACTACTGTAAATAAAGAGGCTTTAAGACAAAAAGGAACTTGTGTAATATTCCCATCATTTTTACCACATAGAATTAATAAAGTAACTAAAGGAACAAGATATGTAATTGTTGGATGGGTACACGGTCCAACTTATATTTAATTATTATGGCAAAGAAAAAAACTAAAGATTCACAGCAGGTACCAGAATTTAAGACATATAAAATAACTGGTGAGCAATTTTTCTCTACTCAAATATACTTTAAAGATTTAGAAAATAGTAAAGACATTAATACTAAACTTATTAAAAATTTAACTGCTTGGAAAAATAGGGATGAAAAAGGTATTGTTCGTTCCAATTCATTAGGTTGGCATAGTGCAGTAGATATGCACCACCGTAAAGAGTATAATTACATCATAAAAGAATTGTTTAAAATGCAAAGTGAAATTTTTAAACACGAAAGTTATAATACTAATACAGAAGCTTATTGTGATAATATGTGGGCAAATATAAATTACAAATACTCACACAATAGAAATCACGTACATCCTGGTGCATTATGGGCTGGTTGTTATTATGTTCAAGCACCAAAACATTGTGGTCGTATTTGGTTTACAGATCCTAGAGGTGAAGCTCATTGTCAAATTCCAATTTTTGAGAATACAAAAGATATTCAAAGACCTAGAAATAGTTGGAGAGAAGTATATTATGAACCTGTTCCAGGTCGTATAATAATGTTCCCTGGTTGGTTAACCCACGAAGTTGAGCCTAATATGAATAAATTAAAAGGTGTAGATAGTTGGCGTATATCTTTAGCTTTTAACTTTGGTCAAAGATGGAAACAAGGTCAGTATAATGCCCCACCAAAAGGGCACGATAGTCAAGGCATTATTACCGAATCAAATATCCCAACAACATAAAACAAGCAATCTTAATAAAATAATCTTATAAATAGTAATATCAAACTATAGGAGATATATATGGGATGGTTTAAAAAACTACAAACTTTTCTTTTAAATGGGTTTGATATTCCTAAAGATAGTAAAGTATCTAAAGAGAATATTAGAGATTTAAAGAAAAAAACTAAACTACAATTAGAAAAGATTGGTCGTAAATTAGGTGTAGAGTTAGACCGAAGATTGACTAAATCAAAACTAATCAATAAAATTAAAAAATTAAGAAAGTAAAATGGCAAGAAGTACACAAAAGACTGCTGTTAATATTACAATAGACCAAGGTTCTAATTATAGTGAAGAATTTACAGTTACATCGGATGGAACAACTGCTGTAGATATTTCTGGTATGACTTTAAATGGTCAAATAAGAAAATCTTATGATTCAACTTCAGCAACAGCAACTTTCACAACTGCTTTAGTTACAGCTGCAAGTGGTATTTACAGATTAAAATTAACCAATTCTGAAACAGCTGCGATAACATCAGGTCGTTATGTATTTGATGTTGAATTAACTTTAAATGATAGTACGATTGAAAGAGTACACGGTGGTATTGCAACAATAACTCCAGAAGTTACGAAATAGTTATGTCTAAAGAATTAATAAATTTTTTTAAAGCTATAGAGAAACAAAAAAAATCTAAAACCTCTATAACTGAAAATGAAAGTTTAATAGATACAAAAAATTTATCTGTATCTGTTAAGGCTTCAGAAATTACAGATTTCTTTAAAGTAATGGCTGAAGAAAAAAGAATTATAAGAGAACAACAAGAAAAAGACCAAACTAAATTAGCAGAATTAGAAAAATTACTCTTTTCATTAAAAGAAGAAAAAGAAAAAGAAAAAGAACAAGAAGAAGGTATTCCAAATTGGGAACCTGAAGAAGAAAAACCTTTAATACTTGATAAAGAGATTGAGGTTAAAGAACCTGAAGTAGAAGATAAAATTTTAGAAAATATAAAAGAAGCTGTACACACAGCCAATCAATTACTTATAGAGCCTACACTAGTAGATTTAAGTGCTCAAGAAATCACAGCACCTACAATTGGTAAAGACGCTCCAGAAGAAAAAGAAGAATTTAAACTTGACCAAAATGATATTATAAAAGAGTTATCTAAAATTGCTGAAAAGAATAAAGTATCATTAGCAGAAGATAAAATTACAGATTTAACTTCACTTAAAAAAGAATTTACTAGATTTAAAGAATTAGTAACTCAACAAATGTCATCTATCGGTGGTGGTGGTTCAACAAAAATATCACAAATGGATGATGTTAGTACAGCTGCTCAGCAAAATGGTTACGCATTAAAATATAATTCAGCAACAGGCAAGTATGATTTTGGAGAAGTTGCAAGTGATTTATCTGCTGTAGACCAAGACATTGTTCCAGACGCAACAAACACAAGAAGTTTAGGTACGGATGCTTTAAGATGGAAGACTTTATATCTTCACGGACAAACATTGGATCTAGGAGGTGCGATTGTTGATTCAGATGGTTCTGGTCAACTTTCAATATCTGCTGAAGGTGTAACTTTACCAGCAGGTTCAAAAGCAGGTACAAAAAAAATATCAGTAATATCAACAGGTGCTGGTACTACTGAACAAGCTGCTTCTCAAGTACCTTTCTTTACAGCTGCAGGTGGTTTATCAAGTGCAGCTGCAACTTTTAATTTTAACGCAACTGTGGATGATAGATATGTATTTACTGGAGATAATACATTTACATTATCAAATGGACAAAATTTATCTGATTCAGGTGTAACTTTGTTTCAGTTTTAGAGGAGATAAATATAAAAAATGGCAGATAAAACACCGATAAGAACAGTATATACAGATGGCGTAGCAACAGGTCTTGCTGAATATCAATCAGGTGAAACAGTAGGTTTAACACACGGTGGTTTAGGTGCTTCATTATCTATTGGAAGTGCAGGACAAGTTTTAAAAGTCAATTCAGGTGCCTCTGCTTTAGAATTTGGTGCTGTAGAAGCAATTATTAATATAGATACTGCCACAAATTTAACAAGTAATACACTTGCGACTGGCGACCAAATTATGGCGTCTGATGGTGGTACTGAAGGTAGAGTTACACTTGGTCAATTAGATACTTTATTTTCAGGCACAACTAAAACACTTACAAATAAAACAATTAATGCCTCTAACAACACAGTATCTAATATTGTTAACTCAATGTTATCTGGTAGTGCTGGTATTACAAATGCTAATTTAGCTAATTCAGCAGTAACCGTTGGTTCAACATCTATATCTTTAGGTGCAAGTGCAACTACAATAGCAGGTGTTTCAAATTTAACTGCTGGTACAATTAATATTACAGGTAATGTAATTTCATCTACAGATTCAACTGTTGTAGAAATAGGAAGTGGTGATGGATTATCTGTTGCAGGTAATTTAACTGTTGCAGGTAATATGACCGTATCAGGAACAACTACTTCTTTAGCAACTACAAATACAGCAGTAACAGATAACTTATTAGAATTAAATAGTGGTGTAGGATCCAATAGTGATGATAGTGGTATTATTATAGAAAGAGGATCAACTGGTAATAATGCTATAATGTTTTGGGATGAAAGTGAAGATAAATTTGCTTTTGGTACTACAACAGCAACAGCAACTTCAAATGGAAATTTAACTGTAGCAGATGGTGATTTAAGAGTAGGTGATATTTCAGCAACAACTTATTCAGGTGCAGGTATTAAAGATGAAGATAATATGGTAAGTGATTCTGCTACTCACTTGGCTTCACAACAAAGTATTAAAAAATATGTTGATGATAAAGTAACAGCAGAAGATTTAGATGTAACTTCTGATAGTGGAACAATAGATATAGATTTAGATTCTGAAACAATGACAATTGCTGGTGGTACTGGTATTGATACTTCAGCAACAGGAACAACTGTAACTATTGCAGGAGAGGATGCTTCAACATCTAATAAAGGTATTGCTTCTTTTGCTACAGCAGATTTTTCTGTTTCTTCTGGTGCAGTTTCAATTAAGAGTGGTGGAATTACAAATACTCAATTAGCAAATTCTAGTATTACATTTACAGATGAATCTTCAACAGCAGGTTCTGTAGCATTAGGAGGTAATATAGAATTTCTTGCTGGTGAAGGTATTGATACAGCAGTTTCAGGAAGAAAAATAACTATTACAGGAGAGGATGCTTCAACTTCTAATAAAGGTATTGCGTCATTTACAGCAGCAGATTTTTCTGTTTCTTCTGGTGCAGTTTCATTGGTTGCTGAAAGAGTACAAGATATTATTGGTGCAATGGTTGGCAGTAATACTGAAACAAGAATTACTGTAACTTACCAAGACGCAGATGGTACAATAGATTTTGTTGTAGATAATGACCTTGCAAATTATGATAACTCCTCATCTGGATTTATTACTGCTTCATCTTCAACTACATTAACAAATAAAACTTATAATGCTGACGGCACAGGAAATAGTTTAACAAATGTAGAAGACGCAAATATTAAAGCAGCTGCAGCCATTGACGCTACAAAGATAGCAGATGGTTCAGTTACAAGTGCAGAATTCCAATATATTAATACTTTATCATCTAATGCTCAAACACAATTAGATGTAAAAGCAAGTAAAGCATTTGCGATTGCACAGGCCGTTGCCCTAGGATAGTATAAATATAACCATAAAACAAAGGAATATAAGTCAATGGCGTTACCATCAAGTAGAGAAACATTAAAGCAATATGCATTAAGAAATCTAGGTAAACCAGTAGTGGAAATCAATGTAGATGATGACCAACTGGAAGATAGACTAGATGAAGCTTTGCAATATTTTGCTCAATATCACTATGATGGAGTAGAGCGTGTTTATTTAAAATATCAGTTAACTACTGCTGATTTAGCAAGAATGAAATCACCTGATGGTGATTCATCTATTTCAATTACTAAAGACGGTGTTACAACTGCTTGGAAAGAAGCAAATAATTTTATTGTAATGCCAGAAGCAGTATTAGCAGTTACAAGAATATTTCCATTATCAGATAAACATAGCAATAATCTTTTTGATGTACGGTATCAATTAAGATTAAATGACCTTTACGATTTTTCTTCAACATCTATAATTCATTATGATATGGTATTAAGACATTTAGATTTTTTAGACCATATATTAGTAGGTGAAAAACCAGTAAGATTTAATCAGCATAATAATAAATTATATATTGATATGGATTGGAAATATGATATTTCTACAGATGAATATTTAATTATTGAATGCTATAGAAAATTAAATCCTGTTTCAATGACAGATGTTTATAATGATTTATTTCTAAAAAAATATGTAACTGCTTTATTTAAAAAACAATGGGGTTCAAATTTAATGAAATTCAATGGTGTAGCTATGATGGGAGGAGTTACTCTCAATGGTGCTGATATATTTAATAAAGCTAATGAGGAGATTACAAAATTAGAAATAGATATTAGAGAAGGATTTGAAACGCCTGTGTCTTATATGATAGGATAATCAAATGCCAACAAATGTATATTTTGAGCGTGGTGGAACTGCCGATGAAAAAAAATTATACGAAAATTTAATAGCTGAGAATATACAGATTCACGGCCATGATGTTTATTACTTACCACGTACATTAATCAATAGAGATATAATACTAAACGAAGATAGTATAGCAAAATTCAATACAGCTTATTTAATTGAGATGTATTTTGAAACTACTGAAGGATTTGCTGGCGAACAAGAATTAGTTAGTAAATTTGGTTTAGAAATAAGAGATGATTCAACCTTTGTAGTATCAAAAAGAAGATTTGAAGAATTAGTATCTGATAATGCAAATCTTATAGCAGCGGGAAGACCTAATGAAGGCGATTTAATATATCTGCCTTTTATGAAGTCATTTTTTGAAATCTTATTTGTTGAAGATGAAGAGCCATTTTTTCAATTAAATAATAGACCTGTTTATAAATTAAGAGTTACTAGATTTGAATATTCATCTGAAAGAATTGATACTGGTGTTTCAGCAATTGACTCATTAGAAACTGATAAGTCTGTAGACCAAATGCTATATCAGATACAATTAGAAACTGGTACTGGTGTTGGTTCATTATTGTTAGAAGGTGATGATACTGCTTATCTAATAAAAGAAGATTTCAAAATTGCAACACAACAACCTGGTGCAGATAATTTGGCATTTGAAACAGACGCAGGTTTTGGAACATCATCTACAGCAGATGATATATTAGACTTTACTGAAAGAAATCCTTTTGGTGAAGTGGATGAAGGATTTTAAATATGTTTGGTAAACATTTCTACCATCAAAGTTTAAGAAGATTAATTATTGCTTTCGGTACAATTTTTAATAATATTACTATTCATAGAAAAGATAGTAGCGATACTGTGGTGCAATCTATAAAAGTTCCACTTTCATATTCTCCTAAAGAAAAGTTTTTAGCTAGATTAGATGAACAAGCAGACCTTACAGATAAAAGAGTAGCGGTAACTTTACCAAGATTGGGTTTTGAAATTACTAGTATTGCTTATGATCCTAGCAGAAAATTACAAAGAGTTAATAAGTATAGAAAAGTAAGAACATCAGCTGCAGATGGTAAGGTTATGGACTATCAATACAATCCTGTACCTTATAATATAAGTATGAATTTATATTCCTTTACAGCAACAGCTGAAGGAGGTTTACAAATTATTGAACAAATATTACCTTACTTTCAACCAGATTATACGGTGACGGTAAATGTAATACCAGATTTAAGTATTAAAAGAGATATACCTATTATATTAACCAATGTCAATTATGAAGATGTTTATGATGGTTCATTTTTAAGAAGACGAGCAGTTAATTATACTATGAGTTTTACTGCTAAAACATATTTGTATGGACCAGTTTATCAACATAAAGTTATTAAAGAAACACAAACAGATATGTACACAGGCACAGATGGAGATGAGAAACGAGAATTAAGAATAAATATAGTTCCAGAGCCAACTACAGCTGACGCTGATGATGATTTTGGATTTACAACAACAATAACAGATTATACCGATAGTAAGAATTATAATCCAGTAACTGATAGTGATGAATAATTATGAGTATAGACGACAAAATAAATGAAGCTTTAGGTATCATTACCCAAGAGGAAAAACCTGTTACAAAACAGGTAATAAAAAAAGAATTTACTCCTCCTGTTCCTAGGATGGAAGATAAAGACAAAAAAGATGTTGAAAATGATTACAAATATAGTAGGGAGAACTACTATAATTTAATTGAGCGTGGTCAGGATGCAATACAAGGTATATTAGATATTGCAAATGAAAGTCAACACCCTAGAGCATATGAGGTTGCAGGTAATTTAATCAAACAGGTTGCTGATACTGTAGATAAACTACAAGACCTGCAAACTAAATTACAAATTTTAAAAGACGTACCCAATAAAGTTAGTACAAATATTAAACAAGCATTATTTGTAGGTTCATCTGCTGATTTACATAAACTATTAAAGAATAAAAAAGTGCAAAAAAAAGAAGATGAAAATATACAGAGCAAAAACATCACACCCGAAGAAACAAGTATTTCGGATAAGTGATTTGACATATATTAAAAAAAATCCTTATCCTAATACATTGGATAAAGATAAAAGAGAAAATTGGTTAGATGATGGTATGAATGACCCTATAGAAGTTATTGAACATACAATTAGTCCTGTTGTGCGTTATGGTGTTAAGGGTAAAATTTATAAAGAAAAACAGTATTCTATATATAAAGGTAGTAGCAGAATTAATGCAGCTTTATCAAAAGGTTATGACGCCATTGAAGGAGTTATAGTAGAAGATAAAACGTATGACAGATTTTAGAGACCATTATTTAGGTAATCCAAATTTATTTAAAGCCAATACACAAAAAGAATATACCGAAGAGCAAATAAATGAAATTCAAAAATGTATGGGCGATCCTATATATTTTATTTCACGTTATATTAAAATTGTAACTTTAGATAAAGGATTAATTCCTATAAAGATGTATAAGTTCCAAGAAAAAATGGTAGATACATTCCATAATAGTAGATTTACAATTTGCAAATTACCTAGACAATCAGGTAAATCAACTATCATTATAGCATACTTATTACATTATGTTATATTTAATGATAATGTTAACGTAGCAATTTTAGCTAATAAATCATCTACAGCAAGAGATTTATTAGGACGATTACAATTAGCTTATGAGAATTTACCTCCTTATTTACAACAAGGTGTATTAAATTGGAATAAAGGTTCGTTAGAATTAGAAAACAATAGTAAAATACTCGCAGCTGCAACATCTTCAAGTGCGATTCGGGGCGGCGCATTTAATATTATTTTCCTAGATGAGTTTGCTTATGTACCAGCGAATATAGCTGAACAATTTTTTAGTTCAGTTTATCCTACTATTACAGCAGGTAAAACTTCTAAACTTATGATGGTATCTACACCACACGGAATGAATATGTTTTATAAATTATGGAATGATTCTATACATAAAAGAAATGATTATATTCCTATTGAAGTACATTGGTCAGAAGTTCCAGGTAGAGATGATAAATGGAAGGAAGAAACAATAAGAAATACTTCCGAAGCACAATTTGCTACCGAGTTTGAGTGTGAATTTTTAGGTTCAGTAGATACTTTAATTAATCCTGCTATAATTAAAACTTTTACACATATAAATCCAATAGTATCAAGTGCTGGTTTAGATATGTATGAAAGACCAATTAAAAGCCATGATTATGTTATTACGGTTGATGTTGCAAGAGGTACAGTAAAAGATTATTCTGCTTTTGTTGTATTTGATGTTTCAAAAATGCCATATAAAATTGTAGCAAAATTTAGAGATAATGAAATAAAACCTTTATTATTTCCACATACAATAGAAAAAATAGCAAGACAATATAATAATGCTCACGTATGTATTGAAGTAAATGATATAGGTGGACAAGTAGCAGACGCTTTACAATATGAATTAGAATACACAAATCTTTTAATGTGTATAATGAAAGGAAGAGCAGGACAAATATTAGGTGGTGGTTTTTCTAAAAGAGGAACACAATTAGGTGTTCGTATGACCAAACAAGTTAAAAGAGTAGGGTGTTCTAATTTAAAAGTATTGTTAGAATCTTATAAATTAATAATGCAAGATTTTAATATGATTGAAGAACTTTCAACATATATAAGAAAAGGAAATTCCTGGCAAGCAGAAGAAGGTTCAAATGATGATTTAGTAACTTGTTTAGTTATATTTTCTTGGTTATCAAATCAAAGATATTTTAAAGAATTAACTGACCAAGATGTTAGAGCAAGACTATATCAGGACCAAGCACACGCAATAGAGCAAGATATGGCTCCTTTTGGATTTTTAGATGATGGTTTAGAGGATGATGTAATTATAGATGATAAAGGTGAGCGTTGGGTTCCAGTACATATTCGTAAAGGAGATATGCCGTAGAGGAAGGTATATTGATAAATAACAGTAGAGATAATTGATACTTATTATTAGCTAATAAGGAGAACAAAAATATATGGCATTTCAAGTTTCACCAGGAGTTCTCGTACAAGAAAAAGACTTAACAAACGTAATTCCAGCGGTTGCAACATCTATTGGAGCAATTGCAGGACAATTTGTTAAAGGTCCTATTGATGAAGTGGTTACAATCACTTCGGAAAAGGATTTAGTAGATACGTTTGGAAAGCCTGACGCTGATACTTTTGAATATTTCTTTTCGGCTGCAAGTTTTTTGCAGTATGGAAATCATTTAAAAGTTGTCCGAGGAACTACAACAGGTTTACTTAATGCGACTGCCAACGGTAGTGGTTTACAAATCAAAAACACAACTCATTATCAGGATAATTATTCTGCTGGTGCTGGTTCTGTTGGCGAATGGGCTGCTAGAACAGGCGGAGCTTGGGGTAACAACCTAAAAGTTTCTGTATGTCCTTCTTCTACGGTGTATGAAGAAACTTCAAAGACTACAGTAAATAATACTAACTTAGCTGTCGGTGACACTTCGGTTACATTAACTTCTGCTACTGGATTTTCAGTAGGAGATTTAGTTAACTTTGGTGAAGCAGGCGGTTACGAATATAGAATAACAAATATAGCAACCAACACATTAACAATTGTAAGACATCCTGAAAAAGTAGGCGGATTACATACTGCTGTTTCTAACGGCTCAGCTGTTAGACGTAGATGGCAATATTATGATTTAGTTACTGGCGCTCCAGGAACATCACCATATGTTTCTGATAAAGGCGGTTCAGGTGATGAATTACACGTAGTTGTACTTGACGAAGATGGAGATATTACAGGTACTGCTGGAGATGTTTTAGAAGTATATGATTCAGTATCAAAAGCTTCTGACGCAAAAACTCCACAAGGCGATGATAATTATTATCCAAATGTTATTTACAATCAATCTGAATATGTGTATTGGATGGATCATAATGCAAGTGGATCAAATTGGGGAACAGCTGCTTTAAATTTAACATTTACTGCTGTTACTACTTTAATTTCTTCTAGTGTATCTGGAGGTGCTGACGGTTCAGCAGTTACAGGTCCACAGTTAAAAACTGCTTATGAAAAAATGCAAGACGCTGAAACAGTTGATGTTAATTTAATAATCGCTGGTAAAGGCGATAGTACACACGTTGACAATCTAATTACTATTGCAGAAAATAGAAAAGATTGTGTAGTGTTTGCTTCACCTGAAAGAAGCGATGTTGTTAATATCGCTAGTTCTACAACACAGACTTCCAATGTTAAAGGTTTCTTTGACGCTGTTAGAAGTTCAAGTTATGTAGTTTTCGATTCTGGTTACAAATATACATACGACAAATATAATGACGTATTTAGATATGTACCATTAAATGGAGATACTGCTGGACTAGCTGCAAGAACAGACTTAATTGCTGACTCTTGGTACTCACCTGCTGGATTTAATAGAGGTGTTATAAGAGGCGCAGTTAAAATTGCATATAATCCCAATAAAACTGAAAGAGATATATTATACAGAGCAAGAATTAATCCTGTAGTTACTTTCCCTGGACAAGGCACAGTCTTGTTTGGAGATAAAACTGGATTATCTGCTCCTAGTGCGTTTGATAGAATAAATGTACGAAGATTGTTTATTGTTTTAGAAAAAGCAATTGCAACAGCAAGTAAATTCCAATTATTTGAATTCAATGATGAATTTACAAGAGCTCAATTTAGAAATATAGTAGAACCTTTCCTACGTGATGTTCAAGGAAGACGTGGTGTTACAGACTTTTTAGTAGTTTGTGATGACACAAATAATACTGGTGCTGTTATAGATAGAAATGAGTTTGTTGCTGACATTTTCGTTAAACCTACTAGATCCATTAACTTTATAACTCTCAAATTCGTTGCAACTCGTACAGGTGTTGCATTTGAAGAAGTGATAGGAGCGTAGAACCATGCCAAATATAAATGACTTTAAAAGTAAGTTAAGAGGCGGCGGTGCTCGTGCCAATCAATTTAGAGTAACAATGCCTTTCCCTGGATTTGCAAGTGTTGGCGGAGAAACAGAAACAATGTCTTTTCTTTGTTCAGCTTCATCTTTACCAGGAATGACAATTGGAGAAGTTACAATACCATTTAGAGGACGAGAGCTTTATGTTGCAGGAGATAGAACTTTTTCTACTTGGGCTGTCACGGTTTTAAATGATACGGACTTCTTAATTCGGAAAGCGTATGAAAGATGGTTAAATGGAATAAATAATATGTCTGATAATGAAGGACTTGTTAATCCTGCTGATTATCAAGTTGATTCTTTCATTGACCAATTAGATAGGAATGGAAATATAATTAAATCGTACACGTTCAGAGGAATGTTTCCAACAACAATAGATGATATTGCGTTGGATTATGGTACCAATAATGCAGTAGAAACTTTTAGTGCTACTCATAGATACCAATACTTTGAAACAGATACGACTACTTAATATTCTAATAAATAATAAGTAGAAGTGAGGTAATTAGAAAATGGCAGAGCTATTCGGGTTTAAGATAGAGCGGGTAAAACCCCACTCAACTGATCCAAGACAAAATATAGTACCACCACAAGCGGATGACGGAACACAAACCGTCCCCGCTGGTGGGTTTTTTGCGTCTTATGGAGGATTTGACGTAAGCGCAAGAAATGAATTGGATTTAATACGAAGATATAGAGAGGTCGCATTACATCCTGAATGTGATTTAGCAATTGAAGATATAATAAGTGAAGCAATAGTAGTAAATGAAAATCAAGCACCTGTTAATGTTAATTTAAATCAAGTTAGATATAGCGACGCTATAAAAAGAAGAATTAGAGAGTCTTTTTCTGAAGTATTAAGACTTTTAAATTTTGATATTAAAGGTCATGATATTTTTAGACGATGGTATGTAGATGGAAGATTACATTATCATAAAATTATTGATAAAGATGATACAAGAAAAGGTATAACAGAATTAAGATATATTGATCCTCGTAAAATTAAAAAAATAAGAGAGGTCAGAAAAACAAGAGTAGATGGAACGCCAGGTTCGTTTGCGTTCCAAGATAAATTCCAAGAATATTATATATTTAATGAAAAAGGAATACACCCAACAGCAACTTCAAATGCAGGTGGGTTACAAATTTCAACAGACTCAATCGCATATTGTCCATCAGGACTTATAGACCAAAGTCATAATATGGTCTTATCACATTTACATAAGGCAATTAAACCTGTTAATCAATTAAGAATGATTGAGGACGCTGTTGTAATATACAGAATTGCAAGAGCACCTGAAAGAAGAATTTTTTATATTGATGTAGGTAATTTACCTAAAATTAAGGCTGAACAATATTTAAGAGATGTTATGGCAAGGTATAGAAATAAACTTGTTTATGACGCAAGTACAGGTGAGATAAGAGATGATAGAAATTATATGTCTATGTTGGAAGACTTTTGGTTACCACGTAGAGAAGGTGGCAGAGGAACTGAAATCACTACTTTACCAGGTGGACAAAACTTGGGAGAGATTGCAGACATAGAATATTTCCAAAGAAAATTATATCGTTCTCTTAATGTACCAATCAGTAGATTAGAAAGTGGTACAGGATTTAATCTTGGAAGAGCAGCTGAAATTAGTAGAGATGAAGTTAAATTTACTAAATTTGTTGCTAGATTAAGAAAGAAATTTACTGCTTTATTCCATGATTTGTTAAAAACACAATTAGTTTTAAAAGGTGTTATAGCGGTTGAAGAATGGGATGAAATAAGCCAATTAATTAGATATGATTTCTTACAAGATGGTTATTTTGCTGAACTTAAACATTCAGAAATGATGAAAGAAAGAGTTAGTTTAGTACAATTAATGGAACCTTATATTGGTAAATATTTCTCAACACAATATATTAGAAGAAAAATATTGAAACAAAATGAAATAGATATAATGGATGATGATAAACAGATAGAAAAAGAAAATGCTGAAAGCGAAACAATAGCACCAAATGGTGGAGATGGTAATTTAGGTATTCCAGGTGCTACACAACCTGCTGGAGGAGCAAAAGTACAAAAATCTCCAGAAGCAGACGCAGCTGATTATGTTCAAAAAAGAATTAAAAAACAAACTTATAGTAAGTTTGTAGGAAAATAGGAGATAAATAATTAAATGGCTAATGATAATACAAAAAATTTTGTTGATTCACTTGACAAAGGCAATAACGACCAAGCAGGAATAGATTTAAAAAGTGCTCTTGGTGATAAAGTTAGTGCAGCTTTAGATGACAGGAAAGTTGATGTGGCTAAAACATTGTTTCAGAATGTTCAAAAATCTGGAACAGAAGCTATAGAAACACCTGCTGAAGAGGTACCGAGTGATGACAAAAACACTCAATAAATTTAAAAGCGAAAATATTAATGAAGGTAATGATTATAAGCGAACTAGGCAATATAATAAATTAACGCCTAGACTTAAAAAAGCCGTAGATATGGTTTTTCGTAATGCTGATGATGACGCTGATGTTATAGCAGACTTTGAATTAAATATCAAAGCAGCTGCAAAAAAACATAAAGTAAAAATTAAAGATTTAATGAATTATTTTGATAAAGAAACATTAACAATATTAAGGAGATAAAATGGCAGTATCACAAAGAGTTTTAACAGACAATGCTTATGGCGCTAAAGTTTTAATAAGCTTTGATGACCATGGTTCAGCTGAAACTGTTGACGCTTCTAGTTTAGCAAATTCTGTAGGTACAGCAGACCAATTAGACATTAAAAAAGTATGTTGGTCTTTAGATGTAGAATGTGCTATCACTTTTACTGGGTCAGGTGTTGTAGAAGCAATTGACCTTGCAGGTGGTACAACTGGATGCTTTGACGCACATATGATTACTAATGGTGCTACAAAACCTGGAAATGCTACAGACGCTGATATAGTAGTAACACCAGGAAGCAATACAGATGGTTTTGTTTATTTAGAACTTGTTAAGTCTGTTGGCTTTGGAAACTAATAGTCTATGGCTATATCATCCACAACATTGGTTGATGATAGTTTTAAGACTATTGTTAAAGCTTCAGGTGCTGGTTCTGAAACAAAAGGTGTCTTATTAGACGCTTCAGAATTATTAAAAGCAACATCTGAACCAAATTTATCAATAGCACATTTATATTATGATATTATCGGCACAGGTAATTTGACATTATACTTTGACGCTGAAACAGATGAAGAAGCAAAAGTATTAACTGGCCGAGGAAATTATGGTTTAAGACCTGACGAAGGAAAAATTAAACAAGGTGATACAGGAATTACATTAACAAGACCGTCTGGAGATGTTTTATTAACTACAGATAATAATGTAAATACCTATAATATAGTATGTGAATTTAGAAAAGAAAAAGGATTTAGTAACTAATGGCAGACGCAGTATCAACATTGACAATTGCAGACACAAGCGGTGTAAAGTATACCTGTAAGCTTACAAATTTATCAGACGGCACAGGTGAAACATTAGTGAAAAAAGTGGATGCGAGTGCATTAACTTTTATGACCGAAGATGGCAATAGAACTATTGCAAAACTCTATTGGTCAATTAATACAGCTGATACTAAATCAGGTGTAGAATTAGTATGGGATGGTACAACAAATGCTACTGCTTGTTTTTTATCAGGTCAAGGAGTATGGGATTTAAGAACAGATGGTAATGAAATTACCAACAACGCTACCACTCCAACAGGTGATGTTTTGTTAAGTACAAAAAATTTTGCAAGTGGAGATAATTACACGATAATTGCGGAGTTTAGATAAAAATTTGTATAAATAATAGAGAGATAGATACAAATGAAATTAATTACCGAAGAAATCCAAGACGCACAATACATTGTAGAACAAACCAAAGATGGTAAAAAAAGTTATGCCATCAAAGGTATTTTTATGCAAGCGGATGTGAAAAATAAAAATGGAAGAGTCTATCCACAAGAAGTCCTAGAGAGAGAAGTACAAAGATATAATAGGGACTTCATCAATAAAAACAGAGCTTTTGGCGAACTAGGTCATCCAGACGGTCCCACAGTCAACCTAGAAAGAGTATCGCATATGATAAAGGCTCTCTATCCTGACGGAAAAAATTATTTAGGAGAAGCTAAGATTTTAGATACCCCTTATGGAAAAATAGTGAAATCATTAATAGATGAGGGTGCAAAATTAGGAGTTTCAAGTAGAGGTATGGGCACATTATACCAAAGAAGTGGTGCCAATTATGTCAAAGATGATTATTACCTTGCTACAGCAGCTGATATAGTTGCAGACCCAAGTGCTCCAGACGCCTTTGTAGAAGGCATTATGGAAGGAAAAGAATGGGTATGGGATAATGGGAGATTGAAAGAGCAAGATATAAACGAATTAAAATTACAAGTTGAACAGGCAAGCAGACATCAAAGAGCGGAAGTTAATGCTCGTGTTTTTGAAAATTTCCTTAAAAAACTGTAATTTTATAAATAATAATTAACAAAATGTTAATTATTTAATTAGGATAGAGGAGAAAAAAATGGCTGAAGATCCACATAAAAAGGGCGCAGTTGCTGCTCAACCAGCTCAATCTTTAAGTACGACTATTCAGAACGTAATTACTAAAGCAGTTACGCATCCGAATGATCCAAAATCAGATTTCGCACAAGGCGTTAACCATATTACTGGTGACGCACACCAAAAAAGTGCAGGTAAAGCTGACAGTATGCCAACTTTAAAAGCTCAAAATGACTCTGAAAAAGAAGTCAAAGAACAAGATGAAAAGAAACCTGAGGAAATCAAAGCAAATGCTGAAAAAGAAAAAGAATTAAAAGCAAACGCTGAGAAAGAAAAGGAAAAAGTTGCAGAGCAAGACGAAAAAGAAGATGAAAAGAAAAAAGAATTGAAAGCTCAAGACGATAAAAAAGATGATGTTAAAGAAGGTGAATTACCACCAGCTTTAAAGAAAGCAATTGACGCTAAAAAAGATAAAGAAGATGTAAAAGAAGATGATGAAAAGAAAGAACTAACAGCTCAAGAAATAAAAGACAAAGAAAAAGAGTTGAAAGCTCAAGCTGAAAAAGAAAAAGAAGTGAAAGAAGAAGACGAAAAGAAAAAAGAATTGAAAGCTCAAGAAATTAAAGATAAAATTAAAGACCTTGACGTTAAAGAAGATGTAAAAGCATTAGTTTCAAATGACGCTGATTTATCAGATGAATTTAAAACAAAAGCTGCTACAATTTTTGAAGCGGCAGTCAAAACAAAACTTGCAGATGAAATTATCAGAATGGAAGACGAGTATGAGTCTAAAGTAGAATCTGGTGTTGAAACTGCAAAAGAAGAAATGACTGAAAAAGTTGACGCTTATCTTAACTACGTTGTAGAACAATGGATGAAAGATAATGAGTTAGCAATAGAAAAAGGATTGAAATCAGAAATCACCGAAGATTTTATCGGTGGTCTGAAATCTTTATTTGATAATCATTACATAGACGTTCCACAAGAGAAGGAAAATGTACTTGATAATCAAGCAGCTAAAATTGATGAGTTAGAAGTAAAACTTAACAAATCAATTGAGGAAAACGTTGAATTAAATTCTACAATCGGTTCATTCAAAAGAGATGAAATCCTACAAGATGTAGGTTCTGACCTTGCGGATACTGAAAAAGATAAATTCAAAGGTTTGGCTGACAATATTGAATATAAAGACGCTGAAGACTACAAGGCGAAATTAGAAACTGTTAAAGAATCTTATTTCCCAAGAAAGAAATTAGCGAGTGATGAAAATAATGATGTGGCGGACACCAATACAGAATCTCCTACAAATTTAGAAGGTTCTATGGCTGCATACTCCGCTGCTATTAGTAAAATGAAAGCTAAGAAGTTATATTAAGTAACTTCATAAATTCTATGGAGTTATAAAACTTCATAGTTAGTTATAACTAACAAATAAGAGGAGAGATAGAACTATGTTTTTATCAGAAACTATACAAAACAAATGGCAGCCTGTATTGGACCATCCTGATTTACCAAAAATCACGGACGGTTACAAACGTGCTGTTACATCTGTTATACTTGAAAACCAAGAGAAAAGTATGAGAGAAGACGCTGCTTTTTTATCAGAGTCAGCTCCTGCTAACGCTACTGGTTCAAGTGTATCAAACTGGAATCCTATTCTTATTTCGCTAGTTAGACGTGCTATGCCTAACTTGATTGCATACGACATTTGTGGCGTGCAACCAATGTCAGGACCAACAGGATTAATATTTGCTATGAGAAGCAGATATGCATCCCAAGCTGGAACAGAAGCATTGTTTAATGAAGCTGATACCGACTTTACTGGTCGTTCGGCTGCGGGATCAAGTGAACAAGGATTTTCTAGTACCGCACACACAGGTGAAAACCCTGCTGTGCTAAATGACGCTCCAATTCCTGGTGCAGGACCAAACTACACTACTGGAACTGGAATGACTACAGCTGCTGCTGAAGGCTTAGGCCACGGTTCAGACGGTTCAGAATTCGCTGAAATGGCATTTTCAATTGAGAAATCAACTGTTACTGCTAAATCAAGAGCTCTGAAAGCAGAGTACACGATGGAATTAGCTCAAGACTTGAAAGCAATCCACGGATTAGATGCTGAAACAGAATTATCAAATATTCTTTCAGCTGAAATTCTTGCAGAAATCAATAGAGAAGTAATAAGAAGTGTCTATAGAACTGCTGAAGTTGGAGCTGCTGACAACGATAATTCAGACGCTGCTATTAACACAACTACTGCTGGTATCTTTGATTTAGATACTGACTCAAATGGTAGATGGTCCGTAGAGAGATTCAAAGGCTTAATGTTCCAAGTAGAACGGGATGCTAATGTTGTCGCTCAGAGAACAAGAAGAGGAAAAGGTAATTTAATTATCTGTTCTTCAGATGTTGCCTCTGCTCTACAAATGGCTGGTGTATTAGATTATACGCCTGCTCTTTCTAATAACCTAAACGTTGATGACACAGGCAATACTTTCGCTGGTGTTCTTAACGGCAGATTTAAAGTTTATATAGACCCATATGCAGCTAATTTAGCTTCAAATGCAAGTCCTACTAAACAATATTATGTTTGCGGTTATAAAGGAACTTCACCGTACGATTCAGGTATTTTCTACTGCCCTTATGTACCATTACAAATGGTAAGAGCAGTTGGACAAAACTCTTTCCAGCCCAAGATTGGATTTAAGACCAGATATGGTTTAGTTGCGAATCCTTTTGCTGGATCAGACGTAACAGGAACTGGAAGCATTACTGCTGACGGTTTAACTGCTTTGTCCTCAAACAGATACTACCGAAGAGTCCAAGTAACTAACATAATGTAAAGAGTTATTATTCTTCATTGAATAATAGACAAATTTAAGGGCGATTGGGAAACTGGTCGCCCTTTTTTTTGGCCAAATCCTCAAGAACCTAATTATTGGTTGTTATAAATAGTAGTATGAAAACAACACATACACACCACATCATACCTAAACATATGGGTGGCACAGACGACCCTAGCAACTTAAAAGAGTTAACTGTTAAGCAACACGCAAGGGCACATAATAAACTATATAAAAAATATGGTAAGTGGGAAGACAAAATAGCTTATACATTTTTATCAGGACAGATATCAAAGTATCAAGCACAACAAGAGGTAAGGCGACTAGCCAATCTCGGCAACACACACTTTAAAGGACACACCCATACAAAGAAAACTAGAAAGGTAATAAGTGAGTATCAAATGGTAGCAAAATTAGGCAATCAATATAGAAAAGGTATGACCTTTACACAAGAAAGTAGAGATAAAATATCCAATAGTCTTAAAGGCAACACGAACAAATTAGGTAAGACAGGTGCAAATAAAAATCCATACAAAGGAGAATACTGGTGGTTAAAGGGCGACAATAACCCAGCAAAGAGACCAGCGGCACGTGCTAAAATGAGAGAAGCAGCCTTAAATAGATATAAATAATATAAATATAAGATATAAATAATAATATGAAGAAAATATTAATAGAATATCTCTATATTTTTGTGTTTGCTATTATAATATTGGCATTAGCATACTGTACAGTTAACATATAAATAGTGGTATGACTACAACAGATACACTTTCAAGGCAACCAACAAAACTAGATTATGCAAGCCCAACGCAGTTTAGGTTTTCTATTATTAAGTTGCCAAAGGTTGAATACTTTACAACCACAGTTAATATACCAGGGATAAATTTAGGTAGTGCAGAAATGCCTACTCCTTTTAAAGATGTTCCTATACCTGGAGATAAATTATCATATTCTTCTTTAGATTTAACATTTTTAGTAGATGAAAATTTAGAAAATTATAGAGAATTGCATGGATGGTTAACAGGTCTTGGTTTCCCTAAAGCTCATTCTCAATTTAGAACATTACAAGGTGCAGGAACTGATAGATACCCTACTACTAAAGATGTAGGTGAATCTAAAGAATTAGGTCAAGTTAGAAAAGCTGTACAAGATGAAGGTGCTATATATTCAGACGCTACTTTATTCATATTAACAAGTAAAAATAATTCTAATATAGAAGTAAGATTTAGAGATGTTTATCCAACATCACTTTCAGGACTACAATATGGTCAACAAGAAACAGATATTTCTTATTTAAATGCTACTGTTAGTTTTCAATATAAAATATATGAATTTGCAAGTGTTGGAGCAAGCACTACTACAGAAACTACATCATAAATCCTTGACTTTTTTAAAGTGATATGATATAATATTCCATAGGATAAAATAACCATAAATAATAATATGAAAGTGGTAACATAATGACATTTGAAGAATTACAAAGCTTAGCAGAAAAAGATTTAAAAATTAATGAAAGTGAATTAGATTTAGAATCGTTAAAGACACCTCAATTACATAACAAATATTGCAAGTTTCATTCCACATATATTAATTTATTAAAAGTTGCTGAACAAACTTTAGCAAAAATAATAAAAGATAAATGGGAATATTTTACAGGTAAAGCAGACCCTAGTGTATATGAAACCAATCCTTTTAATTTAAAAATATTAAGACAAGATGTGGATAAATATATTAAAGCGGATAGTGAGGTTCAAAAATTGGAACAAAAGGTAACTTATGTACAAGAGATTGTTAACTATTTGGATAAAACAATTAAACTTATATCAAATCGTTCCTTTCAAATAAAAAACGCAATAGACTGGCGTAAATTTACAAGTGGATTAGTATAATGCAATTAAGAAAATCTTATATGTATTATACATCTACTATTAAACCAGAGTTGTGTAAAAAAATAATTGCTCACGGTTTATCAAAAATGGTTGTTGATGAAGCTAAAGGAATTCCTAAAGAAGCTTCTACCTTTGATAATAAAGAAAAGGGTGGTATTGCTAGGGATGGAAGCCAAGTTTCTAATACGTTAATGAGTGGTGGTATGACCCGAGAAACTATGGCAAAAAAAGGCATTGATATACAAAATGCTTATGTTAGAGATAGTCATATATCTTGGTTAAATGATAAATGGATATATGATATATTACATCCATATCTACACCACGCAAATAGAGAAGCTGGTTGGAAATGGCATTGGGATTATAGTGAGTCTTATCAATTTACAAAATATGCTAAAAAACAATTTTATGGGTGGCACGCTGATGGTTCATCTGACCATTTAAGTATATATAAACCTGCTATAAAAATAACAACTGGAAAAGTTCCTACTTTTAAACCAGTAAAAAGAGATAGTAATGGTAAAATAATTTTAGATGCTAATGGTAAGGGGGTTCCTGATATGGATAAACCAAATGTCCCTACAGATAAAAAAAATAAAAGACTAATATCAGGTTGGACTGATAATCCACATATGTGGGATAAAGTAAGAAAGATAACTATGGTTTTAAATTTAACCAATCCTGATAATTATGCTGGTGGAAATTTAAAGCTTGATTTAGGTCCACACGCAGGTAAAAAAAGATTCCATGTATGCCAAGAAATAAGACCACAAGGATCAATCATTATATTTCCATCATTTACATATCATTGTGTTACACCTGTTACAAGAGGCACTAGATATTCATTAGTAAATTGGTGTTTAGGAAAGCCTTGGTATTAAAAAATGGAGGTATTAAAAAATGGATACTATAACAAAAGATACAGCAAAGATTTATAAAGAACATAAGTATGTTGTTATAAAAAATTTTATATCAGCAGAATTAGCAGATTTTCTATATGGTTATGCTTTAATGAGAGCTCGTAGAGCAAAGACAATGGTTAATAGTAGATTTCCTAAATACAATGAAGACACCGATGGTACATATAGAGATGGACAAGTACCAAATACATATTCTTGTTATGCAGACCCAGCAATGGAAACTTTATTACAATATGGTCTACAAGGTATGAGAGGAATTACAGGTTTAAATCTTAAGCCTACTTACTCATATTGGCGATTATATAAAACAGGAGATGTTTTAAAAAGACATAAAGATAGACCAAGTTGTGAAGTATCTACAACATTATGTTTAGGATATGATAATACAAATTTAAAAGGAAAAAAAGTAGATTGGGCAAGTTATGATTGGCCGATATGGGCTGATGAAACTGGTGGTATTAATAATAAAGGAAAACTCATACATTTACACCCAGGTGATATGGTAGTTTATAGAGGTTGTGAAGTTGAACATTGGAGAGAACCGTTTTTAGGAAGAAACCACGCTCAAGTATTTTTACATTATAATAATGTTGATGGTCCTTATGGTGAAAATTGTGTTTTTGATGGACGACCTCATTTAGGATTACCTCCAGCTTTCAAGGCACAAGAAAAAATGGACGCTATGAGAGAAGCTGATAGGAAATTGACTGTGGAACGAAATAAAAATATTAAAAATAAATGAAGTATATCTTAAAATAGAAGCAGAAGCAGCAATCAGAAACTACATGAGCAACGTGTCAAAGGCCGAAAAACTTAAAGACTTCACATTAATACAGGATAATTTCTTATCTAATAATGAGTGTGATGAGCTTGTAGAAAAGTATAAAAATCTTACATCTGAATTTGATAATAACAAATATGGTTATTCATCATACTTTACAAACAACATAACTTTCTCAGAGCAATTAAAAAAACTAATAGATACATACACAGAAACATTTAAAGAGAGCTCATTGACACCATATCCTTGGGTGTTAAAAGAACTAAGATTTAAATGGTTTAAACCAGGCAACTGGTTCAAAGATTTTCATTGTGAACATGGTTATGATAATAACAAGAGGGTGTTAAACTTTATGATATACTTATCAGGTCATAATTGTGGCACCGAGTTTTATACAGGTGAGATAATTAAATCTGTAAAAGGTAGGGTCGCTATGTTTCCAGCATATTTTACACATCTACATAGAGGTCAACCTTGTCCTAATAACTATGATAGATATATTATGGGTGGTTATTTTAATTATGAAGATAATAAAAGATAAAGATTTTTTAACAGATAAACAAAAACATTTTATATCAGAATTTCTTTTAAAATCTGACTTTGCTTATTTCATACAGCCGCGCTCTACGTTTGATGATAATTATATAATGATGGAACATATATGTTTAAGAAGATACGATAAAGATTGGAATACAGCTAATGTAGAAATGTATGAGGGTATATTAAATACATTTTGTCAAAAACATAAGATAAGATGTAAAAAAATATTAAGGTGCTCTGTAAATTTAACTTTCAATGTAGGTGTGGAAAAATCATTGGTTCATAGAGATTATAAAGGCTCTCATAAACAATTACTAATATATTGTAATAATCCAATGGACAAGGAATCATGTACAGTTATATTAGATAAAAAAAGAAACCCGATAGAAAAAATAAAACCAATACAATATAGTGCAGTAAGTTTTGGCGACAACCATCACTATCATTATTATCCAAAGATAGGCCATAGGGTTGTGTTGGTGTACACGTTTAAGTGATTAAAGTAAAAAAATTAAATGAAGTATATCTTAAAATAGAAGCAGAAGCAGCAATCAGAGCTGAACTATCTGATTATTTTTCCTTTGAAGTCCCTGGATATAAATTTACACCTCAATATCGCAATAGAGTTTGGGATGGAAAAATCAGATTATATTCCTATGCTACAGGTCAATTATATGTTGGATTATATCCTTACTTACAAGAGTGGTGTAGCCGTAAAAAAATAGAAATAGTTGAAATCAACAAAATTCTCACATTTAATACTCTGCTAGCCGCCGACATAGACGGACTTGTTAAAGAACTTGAACTATCTATCATACCTAGGGACTATCAAATTGACGCTTTCATTTATGCTTTACAAAATGATAGAGGACTAATTTTATCGCCTACAGCTTCTGGTAAGTCTTTAATCTCATATATGTTAGTTAAACATTATTTGAGAACTATAAACAATAAAATTTTAATTATTGTTCCTACCACAAATTTAGTGGAACAATTATTCAAAGATTTCAAAGATTATGGATTTGATAGTGAAAACAATGTAAGTAGAAACTATCACGGATATGAAATAGAGGAAGATAAACGAGTAGTTATTTCTACTTGGCAATCATTATATAAACTTCCTAAAACTTTTTTCGCAAACTTTGGTGCCGTTATAGGGGATGAGGCGCATTTATTCAAGGCGGTTTCTCTTACAAAGATAATGACCAAGTTGGTTGATTGTAAATATAGAATAGGTATGACAGGAACTTTAGATGGAACAAGAACACATAAACTAGTATTAGAAGGTTTGTTTGGAAGAGTTAATCAAGTTACTAACACTAAAGAATTAATGGACACTAAACAATTAGCAAAATTAAAAGTTATATGTCTAATTTTAAATCATACAGAAAATAATAGAAGACTAATATATGGTAAAAAATACCACGAAGAATTGGAATATTTAACTCAAAATAGCCAGCGTAATAAATATATTCAAAACCTATGCCTAGCATTGGACGGTAATACGCTCTGTTTATTTCAGTTGGTTGAGAAACACGGAAAACAGTTATACGAAATGATTAGAAACAAGGCTGATAATAAAAGAAAAGTGTTTTTCATCTATGGAGGAGTAGAAACCGATGTTAGAGAACAAATTAGAGCCATCACAGAAAAGTCTGATAATGCGATTATTGTCGCTTCTTATGGGACGTTTTCTACTGGTATCAATATTCGTAATTTACACAACATTATATTTAGTAGCCCTAGTAAATCTAGGATAAGAAACTTACAAAGTATTGGAAGAGGATTAAGAATTGGTGATAATAAAACCAATGCTACACTCTATGATATAGCCGATGATTTAACTTATAAGGGATCAAAGAACTACACATTAAACCATTTCCAAGAAAGAATAAAACTTTATAATGAAGAAGGCTTTGATTATGAAATACATAGTATTGACCTAAAAGAGAGTGATAATAACATAAATATTAGTAATGGACACAACTAAAAATCATATTAAAATGAAGCCTTTACCTCAATGTAAAATTGTTAAGCTGATAACAGGTGAGGAGCTTTGTTGTACTATTGCAACCGACCAAATCAAAGACAAAACAAATCTAGTTAGATTAAATAACCCACTTTTAATAAAGTATGTTCCCCATATTAATGAAATTGGTATTTCTGATTATATTGCAATGGTTAAATGGATAGGCTTTACTAACGACCCAATTATTTCTATCCCAAAAGATAAGATATTAACAATCTGTAATGCCACTTTACAGTTTAATAAAAGATATGACTATATTTTACGAAAAGCGAATCAAGTACCACAAGAAATGCCTGATTATATTGAAAGGGATATGAGTGAGAAGGACTATAATGATATGAAAACCTATGATAAAAATAGAGTTAAAAAACTTAAAAAGCTTCAACAGTTTTTTGATATGTCGCATAAAAGAACTTTACACTAGATAGCTAATATCCTCTGAAGGGACCCACACCCCTATTATACTAATAAATTATGAAAAAGTCAATGAGTCACACAAAAAAAACATCTTCAAATAGAAATAGAGCTATTATTCCAAAAAGGCCTGTACGAGGTATAGAAATTAAGGTTAAAGATTTATCAAAACCAGTAAGAGATTTTATATTAGGAACTAACGAAAATCTTGACAATAAGGACAAATTGTAGTATTATATTAATATGACGAAATTGAATATACCATTAAAAAATGTACCTATATTATCAATAAAAAACTTTCATAAATTTACAAAATATCAAAAAGATAAGATAACAAAAAACTTATTAAATGTAAAGGAACTCTGGGATAATCAACCTAATTCAAATAAATCAACTACTAATTTTGAGATATTATATAACAAAAATGATAAAAAATATAATGATTTAATTAATGGTTTATATGATAAATTTTATAGAGTAGCACAACAGTTATTTAATTTTACAGTATCAAATAGAAGTAAGAGAATATGTTGGGCGTGTATTACTAATAACAAATATTATGACTTTGTGCCACATAATCATATAAAATCATCTACTATAAATGCTGTATATTATTTAAATATACCTAAAGTAAATAAGAAATTATCAGGTCCTATAAAATTTAAAGTAGACAATAAATGGATACATTATCAACCAGACAATAACGAGTTGATATTCTTTCCAAATTATCTTATACATGACGCAACTAAACACAATTCAAAAGAATGGAGAATAAGTATAAACATGGAAATATTATGTAGAGAAGATAAGGATTATATTGTGCAAATCCTTGACAATAAGGACAAATTGTAGTATTATATTAATATGACGAAATATAAAAAAAAATCAGAACATTATGTAGATAACAAAGTATTTTTAACTGCTATGATTGATTATAAATTAGTACGTAGTAAAGCAGAAAAAGCAGGGAAATCTATTCCACCAGTTACTAATTATATAGGTGAGTGTTTTTTAAAGATTGCAAACCATTTATCATATAGACCAAATTTTATAAACTACACTTTCCGAGATGATATGATTTCTGATGGTGTAGAAAATTGCTTACAATATTTAAATAATTTTAATCCTAAAAAATCAAAAAATCCATTTGCATATTTTACTCAAATAATTTTTTACGCTTTTGTACGAAGGATACAAAAAGAAAAAAAACAAGTTACTATTAAATACAAATTATTAGAGGATGCTAATTTAGATGATATGACTTTAAACCCAGGAGATGATGGTGAATATAAAAATCAATTTGTAGAATTTTTAAGAAAGAATAGACCTACAGAAGAATTACCTAGACCTAAAGATATTACAGTTAAGAAAAGAAGAAGAAGAACTTATAAAAGCGTTTTAGATAAACTTATATAATGAGAATAAAAAATATTGTTATAATTGGCGGTGGAACTGCTGGTTGGGTAACAGCTCACCAGTTTTTAAATAAGACTGGACCTGAAGTCAAAATTACTGTTATAGCTTCTAAAGAGATTCCTATTGTAGGTGTGGGTGAAAGTACAACAGGAAGATTTAATGATTTAATTAAATTAAAACAAAACACTAGTGGACTAAATGAACGGGATTTTTTAAAAGAAACATTATCTACATTTAAATTAGGAATTAAACATAGTGATTGGCATAAAAAAGGTGAGTCATTTTATTCTCCAATAGGAGATGATTACTCCCATAATATTTCCAATTACCCACATAGCGATTATGATTGTTTAAGAATATATCATATTGCTAAAAATATTCCTTATACTCAAACTTTTCAATCAAGGTTAATGGAAGAAAATCGTTTGCATTTTACAAATGGTAAAAGTATTTTTGATGTTAAGGATACATCAAATCCAATAGCTTATCATTTAGACACTTATAAAGTAGGACAATATTTAAAAAGAAAAGCATTAGCTTGTAAAAAATTAAATAAATTTATTGATGACCAGGTTGTTTCATTTAAACAAAATGAAAAAGGATATGTAACAAGTGTAAAAACAAAAACAGGCAAAACTATAAAGGGAGATTTATGGATTGATTGTTCAGGTTTTTGTAAAGTATTAATTAATAAAGCATTTAAAAATAAATGGATATCTTATAAACAAAATTTATTAGTTAATCGTGCTTTAAATTATAATATAAAATATGAACCAGGTGAACAAATAAAAAGTTATACTCACGCTAAAGCTTTATCAAATGGATGGTTATGGGAAATACCAACACAGGAAAGAATGGGTTGTGGATATGTATTTTCTGATAATCATATAACAAAAGAAAAAGCAAAGGAAGAAGTTGAAAAAGTATTAGGACACGAAATAGAGGTACAAAGAGATATACCATTTGAAACAGGACGACAAGAAAAGTTTTGGATTAAAAATGTTTTATCAACTGGAATATCAAGTGCTTTTATAGAACCTTTAGAAGCAACATCTATACACGCTACAATAATGCAAGTAACACATTTTATAGAAAATTATTATAAGCAAGATTTACCAATTGAGTGTGAACTTTTTGAAAATCAATATAATTTTGAAATGGTCCAAATGTGGGATAACATTAGAGATTTTATTATTTTTCATTATTTAGGTCCTAGAAAAGATAGTGAATTTTGGAGAGAGTCTTCTAAAGAAGAAAGAATGACACCAAGATTAAAAGACCTTATGGAAATGTGGAAACATAAAATGCCAAGAGTTGTTGATTATGTAGTTGGTAAAGGTAATAATTTTTTTAATATTGGTAATGTTTTATGGTATCAGATTGGTATTGGTATGAAATATTTTGATCCAAAAATTGCAAAAAAAGAATTACGAGATTATGGAGAGTATGAGAGAGCTGAGAATGCTTTTAATGAGATTACAAGATTAATAGATTTAAATTTGCCTGGGTTTATTAAAACAAACGAATATTATAAATCATTATGAAAATAGCAATAGTAAATGATACACATTTTGGAGCAAGAAATGATAGTGAAGCTTTTAGAGATTATCAATTAAAATTTTTTAATGATATTTTCTTCCCTTATATTAAAAAACATAATATTAAAACATTAGTCCATTTAGGAGATGTAGTTGATAGACGTAAATTTATTAATCATCAAACAGCTACAGTATGGAGAAAATCTTTTTGGGATATATTATGGAAAGAAAAAATTGATACACATATTATTATAGGTAACCATGATACTTATTATAAAAATACAAATGAAGTAAATGCTATTGAAAATTTATATACAAGTTTTGATAGAGAAAATGAACCTTGGATTTATACAAGACCTAAAATTGTAACCTTTGATGATTTAGATATTTTGTTTGTACCTTGGATATGTGATGATACTAGGGAAGAATCTATACATTTATTAGATACAGCACCAGTAGAAATTGTAATGGGACATTTAGAAGTGAAAGGTGTTGAAATGCAAAATGGCGTTGTTAATGAATATGGAAATGCAAAATCAGATTTTAAAAGATTTGAAAGAGTAATATCAGGACATTTTCATAAACATACCGATGATGGACAAATATTTTATTGTGGTGCTCAATATGAACAAACTTGGGCAGATTACCAAGACCCAAAAGGGTTCCATATTTTTGATACTGAAACAAGAGAAATAGAAAGAGTTTGGAATCCAAAAACAATACATAAAAAAATTATATATGATGATGTAAAAAAAGATTATAAGAATATTGACATATCACAATATCATAATCACTTTGTAAAATTAATAGTATTGAACAAAACAAAAGAACATATATTTGATGATTTTGTTGAAAGATTATATAATGAAATAACTGTACACGATTTAAATATTGTGGAAGATTATTCTGATATAAAAGCTAGTGTTAGAGAAGACATATTGGAAATGGGTGAAGATACGGTTACATTTTTAAATAATTATGTGGATCAATTAGATACCGATGTTGATAAATCAAAATTAAAACAATATTTAAAATCAATTTATATAGAGGCGAGTGACCATAATGCCAGTTAAAAGAAAAAGTGTAACTAAAATTTCACAGGCAAGATTATTTGATACGCCTTATTGGGTTTCTATGTTAGAGCATTTTAAAGAACATCCAACAAAAGTATCTTTTAATGAAGATGTGATTGCTTATGTACATAATTTAAAAGATAAAGAAAAAAGTAGGACATTATCAAATGAAGGAGGTTGGCAGAGTGAGCTTTTACCACCTAAAGATTTTGATAATTTCTTTAACGAGGTTTATAAAATAGTAGAACAACTAAATCTTGGAGTAAAAGAAATGAGAGTGGCTCAGGTTTGGATGAATATTAATTATAAAGGAGATTGGAACCAAATGCATTTACATAATGGAAGGTATGATTTGTGTGGAAATTATTATGTAAAAGCTTCATCAAACTGTGGCAGGTTAGTGTTTAAGGATCCAAGACCAGCAGCTATGAGCAGTATATTTATGGTTAATAGATATGCAAAAGGTGAATTTCATAAGATAGAGCCAAAAGAAGGAATGCTTTTATTGTTTCCTCCTTACCTAGAACATATGGTTGAACCAAGTAAAACAGATGAGGAAAGAATATCAATATCGT
>Ga0098040_1000150_pt1 | contig 33885 bp, 24 predicted proteins | sample 7_EtaG_FD_75065 | JGI IMG/M metagenome (GOLD analysis project Ga0098040, IMG submission 75065) | Marine viral communities from the Subarctic Pacific Ocean - 7_ETSP_OMZ_AT15161 metaG | ecosystem: Environmental > Aquatic > Marine > Oceanic | place: Pacific Ocean | collected 2015-01-08
ATTATCTTAATAGATTGGTATGAAGACTAAAATCATCTGCAAGTGGTGCGGCAAAGCCTTCACCCCAGAGAAAAAAAGCAACCGAAAAGCCTGCTACTGTAATGCCAAGTGTAGAGGTGCGTTTCATAATCAAGAGCAAAGAATTAGGCGACAAAAGGATAAAGATTACAGAGAATTCATAAATAAACAGCAAAGAGAGGCATACCACAGAGTGAAAGCAGACAGACGGGAAAAAGCTAACGCATACAGAAAGAAACACAGAGACAAAATCCTCGCTGCAGGCCGAGAGTCTTACCACAGAAACAAAGACACACCGGAATATAAAGCAACGGCATCGAGGAATGGAAAGAAATGGTATCGAAAGAACAAAGAAAAGCTAAAAGCTAAATGGAACGCACGTATGAAAGAAGACGTAGTGTTCAGCTTGAAAAACAAGACAAGAACCAGAATAAGTAATGCAATTCGGTATTATGTTAAAGGATTACGCAAAAGTAATGGAACAGTTGAACTCTTAGGCTGTTCACTATCATTCTTCAAAAAACATATTGAAAAGCAGTTCACTAAAGGCATGTCTTGGGATGAGTTCTTAGAGGGTAAGATACACCTCGACCACATAAAGTCATGCTGGTCTTTCGACCTGTCCAAGGTAGAAGAACAGAAAAGGTGTTTCAATTACAAAAACGTTCAACCACTATGGGCCGGTGACAACTTATCAAAGAACCGCTTTTAAAGACTTTCAGTTGAGGACAACTAACAACAAAAACTAGGAGGAAAGAAAGGCCTCCATATCTACGGTGTTTGTGGATTAAAGTTGGGCAACACCTCAACTGACCCCGCCCCACAGGGTGTATGTCCCTTGTGGTGTGCGGGGATTTTTTTGTGACTCCTTACTACTTACCCTCACAAGAGGAAGAGTGATCGCTTCGCTCACAGGGAAAGAACGAACGCTCCCGCTAAACGCCGAAGGGTACTATCATTGTTGGTACTCCATGAAAATACTATCATTGTAGGTACTCCATATTTGAGAGTTGCAAACAAGCATTAGAAGTTCTAATACTTCCCTTACGTGAAATGAGCCAACGTAATTACAGAAAAGAATACGATAATTACCACAAGCGGCCTACCCAGAAAAAGAGAAGGGCCGCTCGTAACACCAGTAGGGCGAGACTGATGGCTTCAGGGGCTGTTAAAAAGGGAGATGGAAAAGATGTTCACCATAAGGATCGCAACCCTGCCAATAAATCACGCAAGAACCTACAGGTCACAAGCAAGGCCTATAACCGTAGCAAAAACAGTTAAACCTTGACCACCACCCCACGGATGACTCTAATCTGTCTGCCGTGTTCGTGTGTTTCTGCAGGGAATAGGGAGTTTTGGTCGATGAACTATTCCCTCTCTCTCTTCACATGGATGCGGCACTTTTATGGTTAATTCTTTAGACTGCGTAGAAGAAGGCCGTAAACGCTTCTATAACCGCACAAAAAGACTCCAAAAGAAACGGCAGGAGTCCATCACACTTCATGGGCGGTACTTCTACAAAAAAACACTAAACAAACTTTCAGAAAGAATTTCCCTTGTTGTCGCTAAAAAAGCGAAGGCGGGTATCTACGCAGCCGAGTGGAAACTTATTCAAGACTTAAAGCCACTACTTGTTGCCCACCTAGCACTTACGACAATCTTAGATACCTTATCTATCCAGCAAAAAAGAACAGCAATTGCCTCTAAAATAGGACAGAAGATGCAAGATGAGATCAACTTCTCTGCCCTTAAAAAGAAGTATCCTGCGTGGTGGAAGAGCCTAAAGGCAGAAAAAGACAAGCGAGTCGCCTATAAATTCAAGCGTATCTTTGCTGTCAGAAGGGCTGCAAGTGAGTTTGGGGACGCTTGGAAACAGGATTTACCGCAAGCCTCCTTGATCAGAGTGGGTTTATCCTTGGTAGAACTCTTCAAACAGGAGACAGGACTGATCGAGTATGCTAGACAGAAAGTTTCTAGAGGTCGCTGGCAGTATGTAGTTTTACCCACGAATGGGGCAATCGACATAATTAGTCACATTCAAAAACAAGGTAGCCTAATCTCTCCCTGCTACCTTCCTCTGACAGACAAGCCTTTAGATTGGACTACACTTGACGAAGGTGGTTACCAGTTTCCATCAGAGGTAGGCTGGAGATTCCTCAAAAGGGTCAGAGGAAAGACAAAAAAAGAGAGTTCATATGAAACTGCCTTCAATGCTGCCAACACTCTACAGAGAGTCCCCCTTAAGGTTAACCCTTGGGTGTCAGAGGTAGCACTAAGGTTAGTGGAGTTTAGTAAAGAGGAAGAAGTGACACGTAGGGAGCAAGACCGTGGGCTTCTCCTTGAGACCAATGGTAACCTTGCTTACAGAAGGCGTCAAGCTAAATATCACGAAGGGCGACTTAAGCGGTTACCTAAACTAATAGCTACGGACAACACCTTGACCCTTGCGAGACGCTTCAAGGATCAGACAATCTATATGCCCGTTCAGGCTGACTTCAGGGGTCGCCTATATTATGCACCAACCCATCTGAACCCCCAAGGTAGCGATCTCTCTAGAGGGTTGCTTGAGTTTGCTACACCAACTTCTGTCAGAGGTAATGAACATTGGTTCCTAGTTGGAGGAGCCAACAATTGGGGAATCAAAGGTAGCCTACAAGAGCGTCAGGATTGGGTATTGTCGCATGAGAAACAGATCAAGGGTGTAGCAGATGACCCTCTCGGTAACCGCTGGTGGCAAGATGCAGCATCTCCCTATCCCTTCCTAGCTTTCTGCAGGGAGTTCAAAGAGTGGATCACCAATAGGATTACCTTCAAGACTCACCAACCTGTTCGCCTAGACCATACTGCATCTGGCTTACAAATAGTCGCTGCTCTGACTAAAGATGAGGAGCTACTCCGACTCACCAATGTAGCTCATCTGGATTATCCTAATGACATCTACTCCTCCATCTTATCTAAACTGAAGGAGGGACTACAAATGTCCCACCGTCCAGAGGATCATGCGTGGATCAGTTTAGGCATCGACAGGGACTTGGTGAAGAAGCTGACCGTATCCTATATGTACGGCTCCACCTACTACGGTCTGGAGAAGACACTCATCAAGTGGTATGTCGAGCAATCAGCAGATATCTTCAAACGTGAGGTTTACAAAGAGGCTCGTCTGTTACTACACTCTTATTACAAGGCTCTCAACGCTGTCTCCGAAACCCCCATGAAATTCATGGAGGAAACCCGTCAACGCCAGAAAGATGAGGTACTATCATGGACTACGCCATCTGGCTTTCCCGTTTCCAATGACTACCGAAAATCCCAATCGGTTCGCATCAAGACTCTAATAATGGGTGAAGCTGTAGTTTGCAGGGCCAACATTGACACTAGAGATTTCAGCCAAAGAGCCGCTAGACAGGCGTTGCCAGCCAACCTCGTTCACGCCTACGATTCAGCCATTCTTCACACCGTACTGACCTCTGAGGAGTGGCCCCTCATCATGACCCTCCACGATTGTTACTGTATTCCCCCTGCATATTGTGACAAAATACAGAAAAACATCAAAAACACATTATGTGGTATGTTCGGGCTTGACCTCCCCCAAGATGTGGTATATACTGCATCCTGACGTCGCGAGATCGACCTAGTTTAAACTCTCAAGGCGTCCTTTAAGAGAGATGAAAAACGAAAGACTAACCACCGGAGCGGGTATTGCTATGTACCCGTATGTATTCAAACCCGACACCAAGTTCAGCACAGAAGGGGTCTATTGCCTCACACTACGCCTTGACGCCGATGAAGGGGGCAAGCTGCAGGATAAGCTGCAGGCACAACTCGATGAGCATCTAAGTTCCATCGAGGCAACGACAGGGAAGAAACCTGAGAGGGTCAACAATCTTCCCGTTAAGACGGTCATCGATGAGCAGGGTAACGAAGTGAAGGACTTCAAGTTCAAGATGAAACCTTCTTTCAAATCCAAAGATGGCTCTAAGATCGAACAGAGACCCGCTGTCTTTGACTCTTCCCTGAAGCCACTCACCGAGGATTGTGCCTTGGGTACTGGTTCAAAGGTGAAGGTGAATTTCTCCCCAATTCCCTACAGCACACAAATGGGAACGGGAGTTACCTTGAGGCTCGCCGCCGTACAGGTAATCGATTTGGTTCAATGGACAGGAGGCAATGATACGACTTCAGGTTTTGAAGTTGAAGAGGGGTTCTCGTCCAGCGAATCAAATGCGCCTGCAAGCTCGGCCAACGTACCGCAGGACGCCCCGCAGGAAGAAGCTACGTCCGCAAGTAACTTCTAGGGCTTGGTAGTCTGCCTTAGAAGCCCATTGGAGACGTATGCCTGCGGCCTACAAAAGTAAACTCGAAAAGAATATGGGGCATCTATTGGAAACAATGGGTGTCCCATATTCCTACGAGCCTCTTCGGATACCGTATGTCAAGCAACACTACTACCTACCTGACTTCTACATTAACGAAGAGTACTTCATTGAGACCAAAGGTCGCTTCCTCGGTATTGACCGAAAGAAGCACCTACTAGTGAGGGAGCAGAACCCAGACATTGACATTCGCTTCGCATTCCAGAATCCGAAGGCACGTTTGAATAAGCATTCTAAAACGACCTACGGTGAATGGTGTGAGAAGCATGGGTTTCAATGGTGTGGTAAGAAAGTTCCACGCTCATGGTTCTCATAAAACCACGCAAGGCAACTCATGCCGTGCTGGAGACCTTTGAGGGCAAGAAGGCACTCGTCTCTGTAGACGATCTGGACACCCTTGTGGGAACCGCTGGCACACTCCAATGGTTAAGGCTGACTCGTACCAACCGAGAACTGCTTAACAGAATATCCTTTGATGGAACAATAGAAGAAATAACAAGTGACTACCAAATTAAACGAAGAAAAAAGAACGGAGGCTAACTTCATTAAACACGGGGCTTGCACCGAGTGCGGCTCCTCCGATGGAGTAGGTCTATACGATGATGGACACGGCTTCTGCTTTAGCTGCAACCATCTATACCCCAACTACGACTCACCTGACACCGTAGTACCTATGCCAGCCCAATCAGCTACTGCTGATCATGACGGGCTACAAGAACTATCATTTAGTGGGCTATCCGCTAGAGGTATCTCGGAAAAAACCTGTAAGTTCTGGAACTACCAAATTGGCTCCTACCAAGGCCGTCCAGTTCAAGTAGCCAACTACAGGGTCGGTGATTCGATCATAAGCAAGGTCAGATTTCAGGACAAAAATTTTCTGCAAGTTGGCAAGGGGAAAATGCCCTTGTATGGCTCATGGCTCTTTCAACGTGGAGCGCATAGCAAGCAAGTTGTGGTTACCGAGGGAGAACTTGACGCCATGTCTGTCTCCCAATTGCAGGACAACAAGTGGCCTGTAGTCAGCGTACCTAACGGTGCAGCAGGAGCAGTCAGGGCATTCAAGGATAACCTAGAATATCTTGAGAGCTTTGAGAATGTGGTGATCATGTTCGACTCCGATAAGGTAGGACAAGAGGCAGCAGAGAAGTGCGCTCAAGTCTTGTCGGTAGGGAAGGCCAAGCTCTGTAAGTTACCTCTCAAGGATGCCAACGAGATGTTGGTCGAGAAGCGAGGGGCAGAACTCATTCAGTTAATGTGGAACGCCCAAGCGTGGAGGCCTGACGGCATCATTGCGGGGTCTGATATGTGGGACTCTCTGCTGTCCAAGGGGACTTCAACTGCTCACCTTTATCCTTGGCCACAACTCAACGAGATGACGCTGGGCTTGAGAGAGGGTGAGATTGTCACACTATGTGCTGGCTCTGGTATCGGCAAGTCAGCCGTCTGCAAAGAGATTGCCTACCATCTGTTATCTGCAGGGGAATCCATTGGTTACATTGCCTTGGAGGAATCAACTGAACGTACTGCTCTAGGCATCATGGGCCTCCACATCAACAAGCCATTGTACCTCAACCCTGAAGAGATTCCAGAAGAGGAGCGCAAGCAGGCGTTTGAGGCTACCGTAGGTAGTGGGCGTTACTTCACCTATGACCATTGGGGATCGATGGGTGAGGCTAACCTGTTATCAAAAATAAGGTATTTAGTAACTGGAGTAGGCTGCAAAATTATTTTCTTGGATCACCTTTCCATTGTGGTCTCTGGGATGGAGGGCGGCGACGAGAGACGCCTGATCGACAACACCATGACCAAGCTGCGTAGCCTTGTTGAGGAACTGGGGTTCGCGCTGGTGCTTGTCAGCCATCTCAAGAGGCCCGATGGAAAGGGACATGAGGAGGGAGCAAGGACTTCCTTGGCACAACTACGAGGGAGTGCTGCTATCGCACAACTCTCTGACATGGTCATAGGTATGGAGCGTGACCAACAAGATGCAGCTACATCAAACATCACCACACTTAGGGTGCTGAAGAACAGATGGTGTGGGCGTAATGGAGTGGCAGCTACGCTGGAGTTTACCGAGGAAACTGGACGCTTGAGCGAGGCCATCCAAGTAGAGGAAGGAGGGGACAATGAGCAGAACGATTTTTGACATTGAAACCAACGGACTCCTTGACGCCTTAACAGACTGCTGGTGCGTCGTATGCCGAGACGCCGACACGGGAGAGGTATCCACCTTTGGGCCTGACCAGATTGAACGGGGAGTGGCACACCTTCTTGCCCAAGAGGAAATCATAGGCCACAACATCATCAACTATGATATCCCTGCACTCCAACAGTTGGGATACTTAAAAGGCGTGGCCCTACCAAAGATCACCGACACCTTGGTGATGTCACGCCTCATCTACACCAACCTCGCTGAAGAGGACAAGATACGTAACCTGAAGGATGACTTCATACCCACTAAACTGACGGGGTCTCATGGATTGAAGGCATGGGGTTACCGTCTCGACTGCCACAAGGGGAACTACCTTGAAGAGGAGGGCTACGATAAGTTCACAGAGGGGATGCTGGTCTACTGCATCCAAGATACCGAGGTTACCTACCAGTTATTTCACAAGCTGGACAAGCAGGAGTGGGACACAAGATGTCTCACCTTGGAGCATGAGTTTGCTACGTGCATGAGCCACATGGAACGCTACGGCTTTTGTTTTGATATCCGCAAGGCCCGTGATCTGTACGTCGAGTTGTCTTGCCGTAAGCTGGTACTGAATGAGAAGTTGCAGGATTTATTTCCTCCTGACAGCATCACCATGAAGTCTCATCTCTGGCGTACACCTGACGGTGATCTGTATGAGACCAAGAAGGCTGCTCTAGGGGCTGGCTTCAAGGCTGCAGAGATAGAGAAGGGGCCACTAAAAACAAAGCCTCTGGAGTTTAATCCAGCGAGTAGGGATCACATAGCTGACCGCCTCAAGCGTCTCGGTTGGGTTCCTAAAGACTTCACGGAGCAGGGGAAAGCCAAGGTAGATGAAGCTGTACTCTCTGCCATCAAACTTTCCAATGACGGTGGAGCCTGCAAAGCATTGTTGGAATACCTCCTTCTAATCAAGCGCATGGGTATGCTTGCGGAAGGCCAGCAGGCTTGGATGAAGTTGGAGAAAGCTGGGAGGCTACACGGGAGGGTCAACCCTAACGGTGCAGTCACGGGAAGGTGTACCCACTCGACACCTAACATGGCACAGGTTCCACGGGTAGGTTCACCCTATGGTAAGGACTGCAGGAGTCTGTTCAAGGCTACCGAAGGCTACACCTTGGTCGGTTGTGATGCCTCTGGCTTGGAGCTACGCTGCTTGGCTCACTACCTACACGCCTATGACGAGGGCGATTACTCTCGAAAGATTCTGGAGAAAGACATCCACGTAGAGAACCAGAAGGCGGCTGGATTACCTAACAGAGATGCTGCTAAAACTTTCATCTACGCATTCCTCTACGGAGCAGGGGACGAGAAGATCGGTGACATCATAGGGAAGGGCAGGGGAGCAGGCAGAACTATTAAGGAAACTTTTTTGAGAAGGCTCCCTGCATTAGCTCAACTTAAGTCTTGCATTGGTGACACTTTAGCTTCAAGAGACTACCTCAAGGGGATTGATGGTAGGCTTTTATACATACGTTCAGAGCATAGTGCGCTCAACACTTTGTTACAATCTGCTGGTGCAGTAGTAATGAAGAGGGCCACCGTTCACCTCTATAATAAACTAACAAACAGGGGGCTTCGACATGGGAAGGATTGGGCGTTCACCGCTCACGTTCATGATGAGTTTCAGATGGACGTAAAGCCTGACCTTGTTGACCTAGTAAAGGAGGAGGCGGTAAATGCTATTCAGGAAACAAGCGGGTTGTTGGGGTTCAGATGCCCCCTCGACGGTGAAGCAAAGTCTGGCCCCAACTGGGCCGAAACACACTAAAAGATTTGAGGTAACTGGCGTGGCTTGTGAATTTTTAATCAAAGCAATCCTAATAGACCGAGGGTTCATTGTGTCTACACCTGACATCAGTACGGGCTACGATTTCCTTACCGATTGGGATGATGGCGTCATCAACAGGGTACAGGTGCGATCTACTAGTTCAGCCCAAAAGATTAGTGGGAGCAAACGCAAGAGATACAACATACCCACCATTAAAAGATTAGGGAATTATACTATTTTAATAATCCACATTCAACCGACAAAAACTAGTTACATAATCCCTTGGAGTGCAATCAAGAACCCAACTATTACATTTACCATAGGGCTTCCATCAAAATATGACATCTATAAAGAAGCGTGGGAGTTACTTAAGGAGACCCACTAGGATAACCATACTCAACCAAGAGTTTAAAGTGGAGTGGCTCTCCACGGGTGATGTTCACGGGAGTGTTGACCTAAACGACTGCGTCATACAGATGGTGAAGGGTTACCCCAAGGGGACAATGGCAGACACCTTTCTGCATGAGGTAATCCATGCGGTGAACCATGTGATGGGCATCACCGACACAACGAACGAGGAGGAGAGTACCACACGCCTGTCCACGGGTTTGTGTACCGTGTGGAAGCACAACCCCAAGGTCTTTGAGTGGCTTCACAAACAACTGACATGAACACAATACTATTACTAGATGGAGACATCCTAGCATATAAACACGCTTCAGGAGCCGAGGTAGCAACTGATTGGGGAGGGGATTTCTGGTCTCTTCACACCGACACTCGCAAAGCCAAGGCCATGATGAACAAGGAGGTCGAACGGATTGCTGCTGCCTTGGGGGCTGATAAGATCGAGGTTGCTATCTCTGACAAAGGTAACTTCCGACGTCAGATTTGTGACACCTACAAGGCGGGTCGCAAGAAGAGTAGAAAGCCCATAGGTCTGCCTTGTCTGCGTGAAGAGTTGATGCTGGAGTGGAAGGCTCAAGTGAGAGAAGACCTAGAAGCAGATGACCTTCTGGGAATCTGGGCTACTGACCCAATGTATCATGCAGGGTCTAAGAAGATCATCGTCTCCATCGACAAGGACATGAAGACCATTCCTTGCTTCTTGTGGAATCAGAACCACCCAGAGTATGGCGTACTGGAGATCACCAAACGAGAGGCTGACTATAACCATCTATATCAAACCCTAATAGGAGACAGCACCGACGGGTACTCTGGTTGTCCCACCGTTGGCCCTGCTAAGGCGACACGCATCCTCGACGCTTCCCCCACATGGAAGGCCGTGGTTAGAGCCTACGAGGTACAGAATTTATCCGAAGAGACCGCACTCCAACAGGCACGGCTTGCACGGATACTACGCATAGAGAACTATAACCCAAAGAAACAGACTATTAAACATTGGATACCATGCAAATAATCGGACTAGCAGGAAAGAAAAGGTCAGGAAAAGACACCATCTATAGCATAGCCTCTGACGTATTAGAGGGTCGCATAGGCCGAGTAGGCTTTGCGGACGCTGTAAAACATGAGGTAAGTGAGGCTACAGGGTTTCGCATGGACTTCATTGAGGAGCATAAGAAAGACTTTCGATCTCTCCTACAGGTGTGGGGAACGGAGTTCAGGAGAAACCTCTGTGGTAATGAGTACTGGATTGAGAGGATGGCAGATGTCCTCAAGGCCAGCGAAGGACACTATGACTACATCTTCATCACAGATGTGCGTTTTGATAATGAGTGTGAATTCATTAAGAACCTAGGAGGTCAGGTAGTACGTGTTGAACGGCGTCTTGAATCCTACAAAAACCTGTCTGAAATAGAGGCATTCGACAGCCACTCATCCGAGAACAGCTTAAATGACTATTCTCACTACGATTACGTGATTAAAAATGATGGAACCGAGAGAGAACTCAAGGATTCTGTGGCTCTCATGCTAGAAACTTTAAATATATCGAAAAATGCCGCTTGACTTGCCTATTAATTATGCTAATGAGAAGTTGCCTCCTGTAACAGGCGAGCTTATACTGTGGCTGAAGGAAGTATTTCCAGATCGAATGCCTGACGATGTGGATATGTTAGAGATTAGGTACAAGCAGGGTCAGGTTGCCGTGGTGAAAGCCTTGGCTAGTGTTTACGAGGAGACAAAAAGATAATGTGTATAGGAGCAAAACCCAAAACGGTGAAACCCCCAGCCCCTGTGCTGCAGCCCCTTCAGCCCAACAAAGTGGTGGATGTAAAGCGAGGAGCCAACAGTAGAGTAGCTTCAAAGGGGAAAACCCGTAGGCGGGGGACGGCCCGTAAGGACATGATCATCAACAGGAATCCTGCGGGGGTTAACAAGGGTTCAGGTGGTGTAGGGGTTTACAGCTAATGCAAGAGGGTTCACTAAAGTCTTACTACCAAGCGTGTGAGTCTAACCGAGACCCTTTCCTACGTAGGGCTAGGGACGGAGCCTCATATACCATACCGTACCTCGTACCCCCAGAGTCAAACGGTTCGTCAACTGCTTATCCAACACCCTTCCAAGGCGTAGGGGCCAGAGGTGTAAATAATCTCTCATCTAAGTTATTACTCGCTTTACTACCTCCTAACTCTCCCTTCTTTCGGCTAATCATAGACAAGTATGAGTTTGAGAAGGCCAGCGAGGGGGAATCTGATCCTGCATTACAGACTGAATTAGAGAAGGCTCTGTCTGAAATAGAGAGGGCTGTCCAGAGTGAAGTGGAGACCTCTGCCATACGTGTAGGGGTCTTTGAAGCCCTGAAACAACTCATTGTAGCAGGCAACGTACTGCTTTATGTCCCTGACAAAGGAGGCCTACGGGTCTTCAACCTAGATAGGTATGTCTGCAAGCGCGATCCTATGGGTAACGTGCAGTCTATGATTGTCAAGGAGTCGGTTGACCCTGACGTCTTGCCAGTTGCTGTGAGGGAGCGTCTTGAGGAGGCAGGCAACCCTACCGTGCAGAACATGGGGCATCAGCAAGACAAAGCTGTTGATGTATACACAGGAATTTATAGGGACGGTGATAAATGGGTGGTTCGACAGGAGGTTGCCGACTTCGACATCCCCGAAGCCAACGGAGAGTATGCCTTGGATAAGAATCCTTGGATGCCTTTGCGTTACACCAGAATTGAGAACGAGGATTATGGGAGGGGTTTTGTTGAAGAATATCTAGGTGACCTACAGTCCCTTGAAGGCCTCACCCAAGCCATCGTTGAGGGAGCCGCTGCAGCAGCTAAAGTATTATTTCTAGTTAACCCTAATGGAACCACACGCCCACGCATTATTGCCAATTCTCCTAACGGTGCTATTGTTCAAGGTAACGCCCAAGATGTCACGGTTCTCCAGATGGAGAAGTTTGCCGACTTCAGGGTGGCTCAAGAAACTATAGAGCAAATCAAGGAGAGACTAGGCTTCGCCTTCTTAATGAACACCTCCATCCAACGGAGTGGGGAGCGTGTGACTGCAGAGGAAATCAGATTCATGGCCCAAGAACTGGAAGATGTTCTCGGTGGGGTCTACTCTATCCTCGCACAGGAATTCCAGATGCCACTAGTAAACAGGCTGATGGATCGAATGTCTAAGGCGGGGCGTCTTCCTAAGTTACCCAAGAAAATAATCAAACCTACTATTGTGACAGGGCTTGAGGCATTAGGTAGGGGCCACGACCTTAACAAACTAGACAGTTTTATTTCAGGTGCTTCCCAATTGTTAGGGGATGAATTTGCCACCTATGTAAACATGGGCGACTATCTGAAGCGTAGGGCTACCTCGTTGGGGATAGATGTTGAGGGTCTGATCAGAACTGAAGAAGAAATTCAAATGGAACAACAACAGATGGCTCAACAGCAAATGGCCCAACAGGTTGCCCCTAATATGGCTAATGCTGCAGGGAAGATGGCCCAAGAAGACCCAGAGAAATTACAAGCCGTGGCTGAAGCGGTACAGGAGCAAGTCCAGTAAAAAGAGAAAACTAACTAATGGAAAGAGTAACTATAACAGACCAACAAGCGGAGGCTGAACCAACAGTTGAAGAACCTACTACTGCGGAAGCAACAGAAGAGACCTCGCCACAGGAAGAAGGCAATGCGACAAACCGACCAGATTGGCTACCTAATAAGTTTGAGTCTGCTCAAGACCTTGCCAAAGCCTACGGACAACTAGAGAAAAAGTTCAGTAGCAGGCAAGCAGAGGAACAAGGACTACTGACTGCAGATGATTTCCAGCAGTACTCTGATCAATATCAAGAGAACGGTGGCCTCGATGATAAGACCTATGAGGATTTAGGTAAGAAGGGTCTTTCCAGAGAATTAGTAGACCAATACATCACAGGCCAGCAACTGTTAGCCAACCAACAAGTGCAGGAACTACAGAATGTAGCAGGCGGTGAAGAGAACTATAAGAACATGATCCAATGGGCTTCAGAGACCCTACAACAGGATGATCTGGACGCCTTTAATGACGCTGTCCAAGGGTCTCCTGCTGTTGCCAAGTTAGCCATACGTGGCCTGTACGCTCAGTTTAATAAAGAAGTAGGAGCGTCAGCATCTTCTCCTAGCCTCATACAGGGAGGGAAAGCTGGGAATCTGGGTGGCTATGGATCAACCTATGAGATGCAGCAGGACATGAAGAACCCTCTCTATAAAGCAGGGGATCAGAAGTTTCATGAGATGGTAGATCGAAGGCTGGCTGCTACTTCAGGAAGTGTTATATGACCGCAAAGAAAAAACCTACTACAGAGGAACCCGCTGCCCCTACAAAGAAGGCGGGTTATAAAAGCACCGAGTTCTACATGAGTCTATTCGCTATGGGAATAGGTGCGGTAGTCTCTTCAGGAGCTATCGAAGAGAATGAGTTCGCAACTAAAATTGTAGGCCTAATTGTGGCTGCCTTGGTAGCCCTTGGCTATACAGGTTCGCGACTCACCCTTAAGAAACTAGACGCTGAAAAAAATGGCAGCAGCCCTGATACTAATACTTAAGGAGATATTAAATTTACTTTGGAATGAATCCACTACACCCATTAAGGCGTCAGTTGCTCCTAGTGTTCCTACTTCTGTTAGGGATGCTTGGAACAAGCGGATGCTTAAGTGGAAAGAGGGTGGTATTCATATCAAATAACGATGCTTTGGTTCGTTTAGGGCCAGATGTCAAAGGTCATGTGTACCATTGGACAGGTACAGAGTGGGAACTCTCTCAAAACAGAGTCACTCTGCCTGAAGGATGGATGGCAGGGCCACTAGAGTTACCTCAAGGAGGAGCCGAATAGCCTGTTACGACAGACAACTTGGACGCAACAACAACGGGTATTGTGTTATGTATATAGACTGCGGTGAGTGCCGTAGTTGTTTAGTTGTTTATTAACGTATAAAAAGAAAGGTTATTAATTATGGCAAATCTATTTACCAATCAAACAGCCTCCGCTGCTGGTGATGGTCGCGTAGGTAATATCAATTGGGGTAATGACTCCACGGCTCTCTTCCTGAAGAAATTTGCGGGAGAGGTAATGACGGTGTTTGATGAGAAAAACATCATGAAACCGTTGCATACCATTCGTACTATAACGAAGGGTAAATCGGCGCAGTTCCCCGTGATCGGAACGGCAAACGCAGGCTACTACACTCCCGGTTCTTCTATCTTAGACCCGTCGGATAACGCAGTAACCACAGGTGGTGCTACAGGGACTGCTGGTCTTAACCAGTTCAAGCAGACTGAAATCTTGCTACACATCGATAAGGTTCTGATGGCTTCGACCTTCATAGCTTCCATCGATGAGTTAGTGAGCCACTTCGATGTTCGCGCTCCTTATTCTCACCAGCTTGGTGAAGCGTTGGCCAACCAGTTCGATAAGAACGTGTTGACTGTTGCTGCCAAGACAGGTGCTAAGACGGGTAATGATGGCGATGATGGTGATGGGCTTGTTCCTGCTGACGAGTGGATCAGCGGTCAGACCAAGAAGGGTTCTGTTGTTTATGCAGAGCGAGCCAACAACGGCTCTAGTGCCTTTGCTAGTCCCGCTGATGCAACTAACACGGCCCACGCTACGCCCCTTGACAAGACGTATGCAGAAGCTACTGGAACAGACGCCCGTGCGCTTAGGGAGAAACCCAATGCAGCTTACATTCGTCGCGCTCTCTTTGAGTCTGCACGTTTGTTGGACGAGAAGGATGTTCCTCAGAGTGATCGGTTCGCTATCGTAACTCCTGCTATGTATTATGAGATGGTCAACAACAGTTCGGGAACGGACGTTGTGAGTTCATCCATGATCAACAAGGATGTCGGTGGTGAAGGTTCGTTGGCTGCTGGTACTATTGTTCGTGTTGCGGGTATCACCCTCCTCACAAGCAATCACTTGCCATCCACCGATCTCGACAGCGTGGCCAACAAGTGGTCAGGAGCTACGGGTAATGATTACACGATTGATTGCACCGACTTGGCGGGTATCGTATTCCAGAAAGGTGGATTCGGTACACTCAAGTTGATGGACTTGACGATGGAGTCAGAGTACGTCATTGAACGTCAGGGCAACCTGTTTGTAGCCAAGTACAGCATGGGTCACGGGGCGTTACGTCCTGAATCTGTTGTTGTCTGGTCAGACGGTCGCCAAAACGAAGCGTAATATCTAACCATTGGGAACCCCTCTGAAATATGGGGGGTTCCCTCTTTTATTTTTAGTCATGGCTTACGGATCATTTACATCAAAATTAGAGGCGGTCAACACGATGTTGTCCACCATTGGGCAGTCACGTATCAGCCAGTTGGCAACCGCTGGTGAAGCCAACGATGCACAGAAGATACTGGAGGAGACCGACAGGGCCGTCCAAGCGGAGGGGTGGCACTTCAATATATTTTATGATGTCGAGTTAGCCACAGGGTCAGCCACATTGGTTTGCGATGTATCCAACTCCACCACGGTTAACACAGCAACAGCACACTACCTTGTGGCAGGAGAAGCTGTAGAAATAAACACCGTGGCTAACACCGTGGTAAGTATAACGGATGCCGACACTTTCGTGGCCACTACAGCAGCAACAGGAACACTCCTTACATATGCCAAGCGTATAGAGACACCAGCGACTGCACTTAACGTGGACTTCTCCACCTACAGGTACTCCACACTCGATCCTGTTGTGAGGGGTCGCTTCATCTACGACAAGAACAATGCAACTTATGAATTTAACGAGGAGAACCTGAAGGCAATCATCACCTACCAAGTTCCGTTTGAGCAATCGACAGCAGGGGGAGAGGCACTACCAGAGTATGCCCGTAGATATATCACCACCAAAGCTGCCCGAATCTTCGCTGCCCGTCATGTTGGTGATCCACAGTTGGTTCAGATGGCAGCACAAGACGAACGCGAAGCACACTCACAATTTTTACAGGCAGAAGCAGAGAACGCAGAGACTAACGTGTTCAACTCTGCCCTACCTTATCACACAATAGCAAGAGGAAGAGACGTACAGGTTCCTGCTATATCTAACTTATATAAATCCTAATGCCGATAGTTAAAAACGCAGCAACGAGTCTATCGCAGGGAGTCAGCCAACAGGCAGAGTCCCAGAGGTATCCCTCACAGGCTGACGAGCAGATCAATGCTTACTCGTCGCATATAAAGGGACTCGTCAAGCGTCCTCCGACTAAGCACATAGGCAATTTAGACCTAAACACATCTAGTGATTCTTTTATACACACGATAAACAGGGATAGCAGCGAACAGTATTCAGTAGTTGTAAGCCCCTACACCACGGTTGTTGTAAACAGTATCGATACATCTCCAAGTACCCTGAATGTTTCCACTCAATTAGCGTTGAATGATGCTGTTAGGTTTTCACTAACAACACCTGAAGGGACACTACCAACAGGGCTGTCAACCAAGATCACTTACTACGTATTAAGCATCTCAGCCTCTGGGCCAAACTGGAATATAACAATCAGTAAAACTAAAGGGGGAGCTATTGTTAGGCTTGGTAAAGCCGAGATAGATGAAATAAGATTTACTTCGGTTAAAGACGGGGGGACGGGGCAATGGGTTGATGGTGTCTCTGCGGTTACCTTCGCAGCAAACCACGGATTAGTTGCGGGTGATCTTATAAAGCTGGAGGGGCTGACAGGAAAAGCACTAACATTCCTTGGAGAAACTACAGAGTACGAACTACGTGTTCCTGACAACTACAACTACCACTTCACATACGCCAACAGTACCTATTCGACAGCTACGTGGCCTGCTGATAAATTTCTTCTCGGTGTACCCAACGCAAACAAAAATAGCCTTGCCGACAACTTGGGTTACTACGTAGACAAGCAATGGCAAACAGATGGTGATGAATCTGGGTACACTATGATGGGCGACGGTGCTAGTCCAAGTAACCTTCACTTTGTTCTTTTAGATGGGGAGGGTGCTATAACACACACCAAAGGAAACAAGCTAAAGTGGGATCACTCCGACGCAGGGGGGGATGAAGCAACTTGGCCAAGCGGGTGGGATGCCACAAAATTAATAGGATCGGTTATTCGGCTGGGTTCTCGGCGTGGGAAATCTAAGGCCTACAGAGCTATAGTCGCCGACGCCGACATCTCCGCAAGGACTCTCACACTTGATCATTATGTTGATCTTAACAACGAACTGTTTGATGTCGATCTATACGATAGCAGCGGTGACCCAAAAAGCTACAACACAACAAGCAACCCTAAGTGGGTCTTCGTTGCCTACTGGGCTGACACCACAACTTACACTTATTCAGCGGGAAGCAACCCCAGACAGTTCACCGAAGCAGAAGCCGATGCAGCTTATGTAGGAGTCGATGCTGGTGTTGGTGAGTTTCGTATAGAAAAAGGAGGCATAAAGATATTTGATGTAAACACAGGGAGCGAGAAACAACTCAATGTTGAGTCAGGGTTAGACTATATTACTGAAGGAAACTCCCCAAGAAATAATCTCACAGCAGTCACGGTGGCTGACTATACTTTCTTGGTAAACAAAATCGTAACCACACAATCCCACAGCAAAACAAAGTATGACAAAAAGTATGAGGCTATAATCACAGCAAGAACGGCTGACTATGGCAAACGCTATAAAGTAAAAGTAGGGGAAGCCGCAAGTCCTCTTGAGGTTAAGGATACTGGAACAGCATCTACGGTGGCCTACGTCGATCTAGTGGGGAGAGATCGAAATCTCAAGGAAGATAAGTGGATAGCAAGGATTCAAAGTATATCTAGTGATCCCAAGTGGAACGGCTGGCAGTTCCGTGTAGTACAGAATTGGAATTGGGACAGCAATTACGTGCTTCCTAACGCAAACCCAGATCAAGACTTCAAACACACGGATAAGCTACCCCCGCAACCCACTTCGATACCCGCTACAGTTAAAACGTATTACTACAAAAACGAAAGAATTGCAGTCTATGTGGGGGATGGGTGGATAACGATCTACGGGAATTTCCATTGGTCTAACTCCGATACAGTCAAAGGTAACCTAACAACCGTACAAGACCTTATTGATGTTTTTAGTGACACACCCGATTTGGCTAAAGATTGGGAGGTCAAAACACTAACGGGTGGGGCGTCCTCTTCGACAGCAGTAGTTGCGGGAAACAACACCAACGCCCAGTATTACACACTACAGAATGTTATTGTAGGTTCAGCAGGCGAGACCGTATCTACCGAGCTTCCGTATAAAGCGACATACGTTTATGGGCGGGATGAGTCCATCAATACGGGTTGGGTTCCTTTTTACGGGAACACGGCAGGATCAGCGTACATAACCGCAGGCTACCTGACTCCATCAGCTAAGGTTACAAATATTGAGCGTAAGTATTTTACAAGCAAAGCGGGGCGTATCCAAGCTGGCGCAGATTGGGATACCACTACAGGTACAACCGCTGTTCAAGTGGTTGAAACAGGGGAGTACTGGTACAAGTCGCCTAAATGGACAGGAGATGACTTTCAACAAGCTATAGGTACTGAACGAATTGCTGAAATGTTAGCCAGCAATGCCAAAATAAACAGAGGACGTTGGATTAATACTGACCCTAGAAAAGCTAACGGGCGAAAAATTACAACTAGGCCAGCAGGCTGGGATTCGGCTATAACTTCAACAGATAACGTAGCCCACAAAGGTGAGGAAGAAGCACTCGGTTTAACTTACTCTGGCCCCAGTAGCGATAAGGGTTATCTATACGATGTAAACGCAGCGGGAACTAACAAAAGGCTGGGAGAACATACGTCTGATTGGCGGGTGCAGCAGCAGGGATACACGATAGCCTTGATGGCCCCTGACCGTGAACAGTTTCAGATTACTGTTGAAGATGATCTGGGCGGTATGGGCCTTAAACTTACTTACTTTGAGGTGGGGGAAGCAGCAGACCTACCTGACGTCTGCAGGCAGGGTCACATTGTTAAAGTGGTTGGGAGCGCGAGAGAAGAAGCCGATGATTACTACCTTCGCTTTGAAGCTGATGACCCTAACGAAACCAGCGTACTGCAGCATGGACGCTGGGTTGAGTGTGTTGGTTACAACCAGCAGTATAAGTTTGAAGAAGCCACAATGCCCGTGGGGTTGGTACGTGAAACTGATGGTAGTTTCTCTTTAAAACAACTAACATGGAGCGAAAGGAAAGCAGGCGATGATAACACTAACCCTTTCCCCTCCTTTAGAGGGAACACTATTAACGATGTCTTTCTGTTTAGAAACAGGCTGGGTTTTCTTTCTGGTGAGAATGTAATCCTTAGCGAAGCAGGGGAGTACTTCAACTTCTTCAGAACAACAACAGCAGCCCTGCTGGACTCCGCACCTATAGATGCCACAGCAAGTACCAATAAAGTTTCCACCTTACGGAGTGCGCTACCCCACAACGAGAAGCTGCTTATTTTTAGCGAGCAGACCCAGTTTATTCTAGATGGTGAGCCTTACCTGTCGCCTAAGACTGTCTCTATAACACCCACCACAGAGTTCACCTCTTTCCCGAATGTGAAGCCTGTCGTAAGCGGTAAGGCGGTATACTATGGCTTTAGTAGGACAGACTTTAGTGGGGTGGGGGAGTTCTCTGTGTCAGTACAGGATTCCGACATGGCTGACGCAGTAGATGTCACCGCTCATTGTCCTAAGTATATCAAGGGGGACATAACCATGTTCGCCGCTTCGCCCACGGAAGATGTCGTATGTTGCATCACAGATGATTCAACAAGCGGTGCTACCATGTATGTCTATAAGTTTTTTACCAACACGCAGAACCAGAAGGTTCAATCTGCTTGGTTCAAGTATGTCTTTGGTGGGACAGGGGACACTATTGAGGCTATAGATTTTATAAACACCAAACTTTATATGGTCATCACCAGAAACAACCAGACCTATCTGGAGTCCCTCACGTTTGAGGATAGCCAGAAGGACACAGGGTTGGACTACGAGGTCTTGTTGGACAGGAAGCTACCAAAGAGTAGCCTCACTAACGTGACCTCCACCACGGTGACGCTGCCCTATAACGTCACAGCAAACACTAAGCTGATTACGGCTGATTCAGTCTACAAAGGGAGCAGCACTACAGGCTCTACCACGTTTACCGTGTCAGGTGTAGACCTTACCGCCACAGATTTTTATGTAGGGGAGTTGTATGAGATGTTGTACACGTTCAGTCAGCCTTTCTTAAAGTCAGAGAAGGCAACAGAGACAGGACGCTACCAGATACAGAGAGCATTCCTAGAGTATGCCAATGCACGTACCTTTGATGTTGATGTAGTCCACAACCCAACCATGAGTACGCCTAACAAAGTAACCGTGACCAACACCTTCGCTACATCGTCCATACAGCAGGGGTTAATTGAAGGTTCGGCAGACTTACAGCAGGGTTTCTATAAGATAGGCATTCAGGAGAAGAACGATAGATTGCAATTAACGCTTAAGAATAACGTACCATACCCGTCAGACTTTTTAAGTATCGACTATGAAGCAAGAGCGTACTCCCGTGGAAGTCGATGGAGAGGATAAACTATAGGGATTGTTATGTTAAACCTAGTACCGAATCAGACGGGGTATTCCTTTCCTCACGACTTCGTACCGCTGATCGCGACGAACTCGCTGCCACAACTAAACTCCCTGCTATACGAGTCCTTGTCGATGGAATCCGTGCCTCCTCTCCGTGCTACACGATACACACAAGAGAAGGAGACCCCTGCGGAATCTTTGGTACACGTGAATCTGACGATCCCTCTGTCGGAGTGGTCTGGATGCTCTGCTCTGACGATCTCCTTACCGTCTCCAGAACTTTCATCCGACACTCAAGAGGGTGGCTAAAGGAACTACATGAACAATACAGGCAACTCTATAATGTTATCGACGCACGAAACAAGGTACACCTTAGATGGCTCTCTTGGATGGGCTTTGAATTTTTACAGGACATCCCTAAGTACGGGGTAGAACAAAGACACTTTATATTATTCAGTCACTATGAATGAACACGATCTGATACAGCCTATGTTAGCGTGTGGGCCTCTGTTGATAGCCCAGCTTGTGATTGGTGCTGCATCTGCTGCTGCTGCTTACTCGTCACAGAAGAACCAAGCTAAAGCTACGGAGCAACACCAGAGAACCGTAGGCAAACTACAACTGGAGCAGTCTGTTCTCAATCAATCTGATCTCATACAGAGGAACGCCGAGACAGAGGAAGCTACCGTCAGGGAGAGCTTGGAGATACAGCGTAAGTCTAGCTTGGCTAGAGCTTCTGCTACCACCTCTGCACTAGAGGGAGGGGCAGATGGAGCCGTGTTGGAAGCCTTGCAGGGAGAATATATGCAGAGGGAAGCTGAACTGATGTTCGCCTCTACGCAGCAGAGAGATATGGCATCCAATCGGTTGGACAGAGATTTAGAAAGAATGAGGAAACAGTCACAGGGTCAATTCGCCTCAACCTTTAGGCCCATCAATCAACCCTCTGCAGCCGCTCACGCTCTAGACTTCGCATCGTCTGCAACGTCTGCTGTCTCAGACTACAAAATAAGAAATGCCTAAGAAGAAACGTATTGTACCTAATTTAGATGAGATAGGGGTGGTGAGGTCACCCAATCAATCCAACGCTAACCGATACAACATAGTCGGGGCCGCTGGCCCACCTGTAGGCCCAGACCCTATTGCTCATCTGGCGAACTCCTTGAGTAGATTCAACAAGAATCTTGGTCAGGCATCTGCAGGACTTAGGCAGGCAAGTGAGGCTGCTGCTATGGATAAGATACCTGAACTGCTCGCAGGGGTTGACGATGCTGCTGCCAACATTTCAAAGACCTTGGGAAAGAAAGGTCTCTCCAACTTCTTAAACCCAGCCACTCCTTCAGCAGCTACCTCGGCGGTAGGGTCTTATTCAGGTAGACGAGATGTTGCCAACATTATGAACTCTGTGGAGTTCGCGACATATGCCCAAGAGGAGATGGACGGAGAAGGAGACTATAAGCAGAAGCTCCATGACTTTGTAGTAGGACAACTACCTAACCGTGACACGGGGAATAAAACAACAAGCCGTCAATGGAAGAGAGGGTATGATCCTACCGTCTTAGATCAGCTTGAGCAAAAGCTACAGCCTTACGAAGCGAAGAAGAAACTTAGAGAGTTTGCAGAAGCGCGAGAAGGATTCCTCGTTGAAGGACAGGAGATGTTGAAGGACGTCATTAACGCTCGACAGTCTCCTGAAGGTTTCAACGCCGTGGATAGTTTTGTATCTTACTACGAGAGCTTGAGACACTCATATGTGACTACCCCCCAAAGTGGAATCACACTTAGGGGAGACTTTATCAGTAAGGTGATTAAGCCTATCTTTGAAGAAGCCCTTAATAATCCTGACACCGATTTAGACGCACTCGGAGAAACTTTTGAGGCTCTCATGAAGAGTCGAAGGAAGACTGACAACGGGAGTACTCTTCTGTTTGGATCGGAAGCCACCGTCCAGACTGATTGGTTCAACAAGAGGGTTGACGCAGAACACGCCCAACCTTCTCTGACCACCCGCAGAAACGCTGCTGACCAGACCGAGTTATGGGAAACTATAGGTAAGCCTCTCGTAAACGGCTGGGATTTTATCCAGCAAGAACACTCAGACTTTCTATCCAAGGAGCAGATTGTTTCTCTCTCTGACCTTGAGGGTCAGCCAGATAAGTTTAACAAACTGGTACATCTCCTTGCTAAGGGGGGTGACCTCAAGCACGACCCTGCAGTCTTTAAACGAGTGGGAGGACTCCAACGAGCCAGCCTGCTGGAGCAAATGACTGATCTGTATAAAAGTTTGGCAAAAACAGAGATCGACACCGATGCTATAGTAGTTAAGGCAAGAGTCAGGGAGGCTTTAGGGAACAATTTTACGTACCAAGGCATGACAGAGGATATTGCCGCCAATATGTCCTCATGGTTAAAAAGCGGTAAACCTATTGCTGACATAAGACAGGACATGGCAGCAGCCGTGGGTAAGTCACTCGCTAAAAACAATGTCAATTTTGGTGAGAGAGAAGAAGTTATAGGAGGCTACATCAGCAATCTTATGACAGAGCGGTTTGATTCTTCAGCCCGAAAGGAGGCAAGCCGTCTCTTACTTTACTATAACCATCTACTAGATAATGGGATTGTACCTCCTGACGCAACCAAGAACATACGAAATGTAATCTCCCAGAGTTTTACAGGAGAAAAAGACATAGACCCTGACCTAAGAACCCTTCTGGGTAGGCTTGATAAGAACGATGAACGCAGCACGTATAAGGCATCAATTAAGTTTGGGGATGTCCTGAACAAAGTTGGACAAGAAGCTGGTGGCGTATTATTTACCAAGATCGCTGCGAGTCATAAGATGAGGGGGTCATCCAATATCCCTTCGGAAGACGGCACGTGGTCGTATAAGCGAGCATATGCAGACAAGCCGGAAGAAGAAGAGCAGGGAGCAGGAAGGCGTGTTCTGGAAGTAATGGAGAAAGACTATGAAGAGTTCATGTATGAATACTTGGAGGAGTGGGCTACGTCTCCAGAGAGGGTCGGAAAAGATTTAAAGGAAGAGTGGGCTAAACCTACAGGTCGTAACGCCGTAGAGGATAAAGTAATACGTGCCATCTTGAACCGAAAAGATGGTTACTTACAACTATATAACAACGCCCTAAACCCAGCAGATGAGGATGAGCAGGCATTACAAATATCATCAAACGCGCTTGGCCCTAATTTTATGCCAGCGGCACGTAGCCTAGACTCGATGTATGAGGATAACTTCACCGAGTTTGGTGTGTTCCTCAACAACAACGAAGTAGGCCAAGGAGCCTTATCCAAGCTGACCAAGCTTAAGTCAGGCAACACAGCCGCTACTGGTTTTTACGTTGGAGAAGTAGGCGACTCTCGCTTCGCCAAGTCTGCACAGCTTGTAGCTAGGCGCGATAAAATGACGTCTGATCTTGAGGGACATATAATTGGTTTGATGGAAGATGGGGAGGACATATCAAAAAGGAATGTCGATGGGACTGCGGCTGACGAAGCCACAGCAAACCGAGCCGCCATCCGTGCTACTAAAGCACAGCTAAAAGCGCACCGCCTTAAGTATGAAGGCGTGAGTTGGGAGGATTTGGTAGAAGGTAAGGCTAACTTTAATATTGATAGAGGTGGGAGGGCTGTTGTCATTCCCGTAAGCATGGAGGATATCAGCCTCGATTCATCTATAGTATTCAAAAGTTGGGAAGAGATGGACAAACTTGAGGGTCTGTTTAACCGCTGGGAAAGGCTAGGAACCGCTAAGTCGGTAGAGCCAACCAGCCTCGTAGAGAAAGATTCAGGTCTAGCAGATCAGCCACAAGAAGAGAAACCGTTGACACCTGACGAGATGAAGAGGCTAGGGAGTTTCGTTGGCTTTGTCGCAGAACAGACAGGGTACAGCCTCTTTGACCCTGAACAGAAAAACCTTGCAGAAGGTCTCTATAATAACATGGCTCGAAAGCAACGGTCTATGATGATTGCAACCGACTTAAACAAGCTACCTAAAGCAGCGAATGTCGCAATCAAAGAGGAGGCACTACACACTTTTTTCAATAGCAAAAACAACACATGGAAGGGCAAGCAGTACACCAATAATGACAAGGCGCGTGTCAAAGCGGTTAAAGAGTATAACGATTTTATTGTTAAGGGTAAATTTTCTTTAGCAACAGGTGTTACTGCAAAAGAGTTCCAGACGTTATACGCTGGTCTTGTAGGGGGTCGAATGTATAGCAACATACACCACAGAAGGGGTGGTACTGCAAGAGGACACTTTGGGTCGAGTACGACAGCCATACCCGTTGACCCCTCCAAACCTTTAACTAATAAACAGAAGGAGATTATAGCAGAAGAGTTAGCAATGGCTCAACTAGGCATCAAAGACCCACTCATGCCTAGTGTTACCTACCGAGGCCGTCCACGAACCCACCCCATATCGGTAGGAGACAAAGCAGTTTACATGGCTCAATGGTCAAAGATGAGGAAACTTTTAGACAGCAAAGGCAGTAGCCCAGAGTTAGCTGCAGCCTACCAAAAGCTGTATAAGCACACGGACTTAACCAAGACCTACAGCAGCTTTGATGATCAACAGAAAGATTGGTCATTCTGGAAAGGCCAACGAAAAGGTGCTATGGATTTATTAGCCCCGTTCGGCCTCCACCCAATACCACTACCAGACAAATAATTATATGCCTATAGGACAAGGACAATTTAGCGGTTCCACCCAACTCAAGTCGGAAGGTCAGCAACTACTCGATGGTTACAACAACCTACAAGCTCGCTACCACTCCAACCATCTTGAGCAACTAAGGTTAAACCAAGAGGGAGCCATAAAGCAGCTTGGGATGTCTGCATTAAGAGGTGGTCAGGAAGGCGTAAAGAACATAGTTAATCTGATTCCAGACCTTACGGGCTTCAATAAGTGGACAACCTTTGAAGGTATATCCCCACGGGAAGGTTTCCTTAACCAAGCTGTTGAAGGTATAGCGACTTTTGCCACAGCATGGCCTGCGGGTGGGCCTGTAGCAAAAGGTCTGGTAAAGGTGGCCAAGGCTGCTAAGGGGGCTAAAGGAGCTAAAGCAGCTACAACAGGTTTCAAACCGAGACTAACCAAAAAAGAATACTATAAGCAACAAGCAGGGATGGGCTTACTAAAGGGAGGTGTGGCTGACTTTGCTGCCTTCGATGCCAACGACAGCCTTGTACTTCACCTTCTTAATGCACACCCCGATATGCATGATGCCTATGCGGAAATCACAGGCAAAGAAGGATGGCAGAATATGTCCCGTGCAGAACTTGTTAAGGCTACTCAAGGTCTAGGTTCGTTCTCTATGGAGCGTATGGCTAAGAACTGGGGAGGCAGAGGGGCCAACGTAGCAGAGGGAGCGATCATAGGTGCTTTCCTTAATGTCTTTTGGGGAGCAGCCAAACTGAAATGGGACAGCGATGCTGCATTAGGTGGAACAACCGATTCACTAACTAAAGGTGCTATTGAGGGGACAGATGAGGCCATCAAGAGAGGTGTCGATAAGACCGAGAAGGACGGCATCGTAGTCATAAATAAGAGCGAGAAGGAACTGCAGGAGGAGACAGCCTTCCGTCACACACGCATGGCTAAAGAGGGGGAGGTTACCCCTGAACAGTTGGCTAAGTTAAAAGAAGATGACGCTGCTCTGGCAGAGGCTTCAGCCGACTATGCCGCTACAGCAGATGATCTCAGAGATAGGACTCCCCATGCAGAGATCGACGAAGATGAAGCTCTGGCTCCCAAGGATTGGGATCGGATGGATGAACAGAAAGCCTATGGTGATCTGGAGAATGTTATACCTGACGAGGCTTGGGAGAAGGGTAGGGTAAAACACAGCGAAGAATTTAAGCCTACTGTCGAGTATGTTGAGGGTGATCTCCCTGCAATCTCCTCAACTGTCAACGGCGCAGACGATGCCCTCATTAAGATCAACCGACAAGCCCTTGCAGATGAGTGGGCCAAGGAGGGAACCACAGTACTGGAGCGTAAGTATTCCAAGGGTGCATTCAACAATGTAGATGAACTGGAGGCGTTCGCTCTGGCAAGAGAAGCCGCACAGATTAAGTACTCCAAGCTACAGAGAGAGTCTCACGCTGGTTACCAGAACCGTATCGACAGGGCTGCTGCCAATACCATGAAGCGTAAAGGTCTTGGTAACTTCTGGCTGTATGAGCAGGACGCCCTCAAGGGGATGAAACAGTTCCAGATGGATGAAGACATTCTGATGGGTAAACTGTTTAAGAACCCAGAGGACATGAAGAAGCTCCTCAACGATCTTGTGAAGTCCCGCAAGGGTCAGGGTAAAGACCTCAACAAGATGTTCATCAAGGCGCAGGAGATGATCAATCTAGACTCCACCATGACCTCTGGTGGGCAGAAGTATTTCTCCGCTAGGCTGATGCAGTTCATGATGAGAAGCATGAGGAAAGGTCTTGGGGATAAAGCCTCCAAAGACCCTATATCTGATCAGCTTGCCAAAGCCCTTCAATGGACTGCTGACCATGAGAGCCGCCTCTCTGCTGCTGACTTTGTACAGCAATCAACAATGAACAACATTGATGAGATAGCCACAGCTAGAGGGTTGTCCCCGCAGGGTGTGGCTGAACGCTTGCGAAAGGGTAGGGGAGACTACAAAGAACTCTTCCCTGAAATTAAGTCTAAAACTAAGAGTGTTGACACAGCCCTCAAGGAGGATGCTGCAGTAATGAAAGAGATGTATATAAGGACATGGGCTTACCGCTTAGACCAAGTGGTATCCATGCGTCAGATAGAACAACTCTCTTCTGAAATCGTTGAGGGGGGAGGCCTAAAGAACCTGACTCCAGCGCAAGGAGCCAAGTTTGCTGCACAGATAGAACTGCTGGAGGCCAAGCTACGATCCTTCCGAGACCTAGCAACAGGTCAGGGCCGCGCTCTGGCAGCTAACAAGGCAGTCAAGGAGGTAGGCCTTGGGGGTAGTGAGCAGATATACGATGAGATCGTCAACAAGGCTGGAGGACTCAAGGGTCTGGCCGAGCTTGCTAGTCGCATAGATGCCATTAAAAATGGTAACAAAGGTAACCCAGCAGCGGCTGCGGCGGCAGCACAAGGACTCCTCAACAAGTCAGTCACAGGCATTGACGTTCACAATGAGTATTGGCTCAACTCAGTTCTCTCTGGTGCGCGTACCCAAGTGGTCAATACCATAGGTACAGCCCTCCACGCTGCGTATAAACCTATGGAAGGCCTGCTTGGGGCAGTCGGTGGGGATGCTGCAGCTAAACGAGTCTTCATCAAACAGGCTGTCTATTCTGCCAACCTACTCTTTGAAACCATTAAGACAGTAGGAGCTTTGGGCCTCAACAAAGGTAGTAAGGTTTTAGGTGCTATCGACCATGATGCCTACATGAAGAAGAGGGGTCAGATTTTCTCTGAAGGAGGAGACGGTGCTGCTGTGGTAGCAGGAGGTCGTAAGTCCATGAGGTCAGGTAAGGCCACCCTTGAATCCCGTAGTGAAATCTTTGACGTCACCCCTACTAAAGCAATCAGCGGTGACCTTCTGGGCGACTCTAGTGGCAAGTGGGCCAAGGATGCTTTAGACTATATAGGGGATATAGTACGTGTTCCTAGTCGGTTCATGATTACGACTGACGAGATTTTCAAGCAGATACAGTTTAGGTCAATGTCTATGGCCAAGCTAACAGGAGAAGCTCTGGAGAATTTACCTAAAGCCCACCACACCACAGACCATATATCAGACTATGTGTCCAAGCGTTTCCAAGGCATGGTCAGGTCTAACGGTGCTAGGTTTACCCCTGACATCGTCAAGGATGAAGCCTATAGGAACTACTTCCAAGCAGTCGCCAAGGCCGAGAACAATGGTACTCCACTTCCTGCTGAATTTCAGAACAAGAAGCAGTACATAGATCAGTACATTAATGACAACTATACAGCCCACGCTGACAAGGGTGAGCTATCTGACTTTGCTATGGATTGGGCAGAGGACACCACCTATACCAGAGCCTTAGATGCTGATCTCACAGAACTTCAAGGGAAGCATAACCTCCTTTTAGGCGAAGAAAGCGCACACAAAAACTTTCAAGACATGGTGAGTAAGCACTCTTGGATGCGTGTGGTTGCACCCTTCATTAGAACACCCATCAATCTTCTTAAGTTTCCTCTGCAGAGAATGCCTGTTGGCTATACCAGAGAGCTTACCGAGAAGACCCGCTTCCTTAAGAAGACTCATTTGAGGTATCAAGCTGATATGCTTAGTGGTGACCCAGTACGAAAAGCACAGGCCATAGGAAGGATGAGGGCTGGGAAGCTCATGTACACCGGCATTGCAGCTTTAGCCGCTATGGATATGGTCACAGGCCAAGGCCCAACTGATCCCGCCAAACGCAGAGCCTTGATGGCAACAGGTTGGAGACCCTATTCAGTTAAGGTAGGCACACGCTGGATTAGCTATGCAAGACTAGACCCCTTCTCGACAGTAATCGGGCTTGCTGCTGACACCTCAGAGTTCCTAAAAGAAGCTGGTAGAGACGGTTCCTTAGACCAAGACTTTGGTATGCCTCTAGCACTCGCTGGGATGTTTGCGCTGTCAAATAATATAGCCAACAAGAGCTATCTATCGGGAATGAGCCGTATACTTAACACTCTAATAGACCCTGAAGGAGGAGGGCAGTTTGAGCAGTACGTACAAAAACAAGGAGCCTCTTATATCCCCAAGGCCATATCACAGTTTACCGTGCTGACAGATGACGGCTACATGAAGAAAACCTATGGTCTTCTGGAGGCAATGAAGAGAGAGATACCCCTGCTGTCTGGAAGCATTGAGCCTATGCGTAATTACTTGGGGGATAAAATGGACTATATAGACCCAAGTCTACTCAGTAGGGTTACCTCCATCTTCAATCCATTCCTGTCCTCCAAGTATAAACACGACACCATACTGGATAGGCTGGCTGACATGAACTACGGGTTCCAAGCACCTGAAGCTAAGATAAGAGGTAAGTCCTTCTTGGACATGAGGAAGTTCAAAGATGAACAGGGGCGGTCAGCTTATGATTACTACCAAGAGAGGGTCGGTAAGATAGTGTTGGGCGGTAAGACTCTAAGGGAACGCCTTGAAGATTACCTCAACTCCAAGCACTATTTAAACGCTACTAAGTTTGAACAAAGAGAGGGATTTGAGTCTCTAGGTGGAGACCCAAGGGTTAAAGCGGTAAAATCAATAACCGATTCCTACAGGAGAAAAGCCAAGAGAGAGGCTCTGGCGAAGTACCCTGAACTACAGGCCACCATTAAGGCTTATGAACAGCAATACTCTGACACCATGAAGGAAATCTTTTCCTCACGTTAACCGATGGCTTTCTCACGCTACTATGCCACGGAAGATACCCCTATTAATTCAGGGGTACTTACTCATACTATATCTAATCCCAGCAATACTAATTTTGGGTATCTTGCTGACACTCATCTGGAGCTATATGTGTCTAAGTCAGACGAGAGTATGTCGGCGTTTCAGGCAGACGTAGCCGCAGGGTATGCTGATAAGTATAACCTCAACAACGACTTCACTCTGGAAGGGAGTACGATAACCATAACGGGGCTGGCCACGGACAAACGATACCGCCTGTTCCTCAAGAGGGTGACCCCCAAGCTCACTCATTACGTGGACTTTCAGGCAGGGTCTCCCCTAACAGAGGCTGACCTTGACAACAGCAACAAGTATAGCTTATTTAGAGAGCAGGAGATTGAGGATGATCTCGCTGACGCCAGAGCGGATATACTGGCCCTGCCAGATCAACTCTCAGATGATGTCTCGCGGCTCAGAACGGCGTTTACAACGGTGATTAGTGGGGGAAATAGTGAGTACGACATTACACATAACTTGGGGTATCACCCCGTCGTACAGGTGTTTGAGGGGAATAGCTTGCCGAGCAATCAACTGGACTGTGTAGTGACACACGTTAGTACAGCAGTAACTCGGTTGACCTTTGCGGGGAGTGCAGTAACAGCAACAGCAGAATTTAGATAAAATGGCAGAAAAGAAAGTATTCACAGGGTATAACTTTCAGGGTGGGGGCCAAGCAAAGAACCTCCGACTTGAATCTCGTACAGACGATCCTACCAATGTTGGTAAGGGCCACCTCTACTTTAACACCACTTCAGGTAAACCGAAGGTCGCCACAGTTGATGCTGGAACCGAAACATATGCCACCCTCCTTACGACAGACTCAGCCATTGAGGCTTCCCAGCTTGATCTTACCAATGTAGATGCAGTCACATTAGATGGTAAGGACTCCTCTACTACTGCTGTTGCCGATAAGATTCCAATTTACGGAGACAACGGCATACTCCTAGTAGGCGACCCAACGGCAGACGGTCATGCGGCGAATAAGGGGTGGGTGGATACACAGGTGGCAAATCTGGTGGATTCTTCTCCCGAAGCGTTGGACACGCTGAACGAACTGGCGACTGCGCTGGGGGATGATGCGGCGTTCTCCACCACGATAACCACATCGTTAAGCAACCGCTTACGGTTTGATGCAGCACAAACGCTTACGAGTGGGGAGAAAACGCAGGGGCAGAGCAACCTTGGCCTTGGATCGGTGGCAACCCTCTCGGCTATTGGAGCTTCGGAGATCACGGACGGATCGGTAGACACGGCAGAGTTAGCCGACAATGCCGTTGATGCCGACAAGCTGGATGATTCCGCTTCGTTCACAATGGCGGGGCTGACTACTGATTCGTTGTCAGTCGGTGATTACAGCGGAGCATCACCCGCATTAACTTTCAAAGCATCCCAAAACGGGACAGCCCGTATAAATTTCTACGATAACAATAACACAGAAGGGGGCAGCTTGCGAGTTGTCGGTGAGCAGGGTGGCAGTCGGATGAATTTTGCGAACCGATGGAATACGGATAGTGATTCCGTAACCTTCGATCTGGAAAACAAGAAAGTCGGCATAGGCGCAGACGCAACCTCACCCAGCGGAACCCTGCACGTTTCCACGGCGAGGTATGGGAGTGAGTTGATTGCTGGCACGTTTTCTTTGGATAATATAACCATAACTGCTGGAAACAATAACGGTTATTGGTACTGTAGCACGGGCTGGGATGTTGGATCAACTACGGCGGGGGTTGCAACACAAACTACAGGGTCAAACGGCGCACCCCTTAGGACTAGCGATGGCTTCTTAACCGCAGGAAGGGCTTACACCTATTCGTTTGATTACGTCAAGACCGATGGATATTCTATCAAGTTTACACGGCATACTGGTTCGGCCTATGTGACCATTGCCGAGCTTACGGGTTCTTCAGGCACAGCTACGGGAACTTTTGATGCATCGGCTACCAACGGGAAACTTTACTGGGAGGTAGTCTCTGGCTGGAAAGGAACAATATCAAATGTTTCCATCAAGGAAGATCACCACTCCACCAATGGAACTGTTTCAATTAACTCTGGGTCAGACGATCTGGTTGTAGCTAACAGCGATCACGGTGGTATAACCCTGTTAAATCCAGTTAACAAGAAGGGTACTATATTCTTTGCCGATAAAGATGACAACGATGTTGGTTCCATCAAATACAACCACGCCGATAACAGCCTAGCGTTTCACACAAATGGAGCAACGGCATCCCTAGAGTTAGACTCTGGCGAGAACGTCAAGATTCCGACAGGTGGACTTGGGGTTGGGCGAGCAGCGTCAACAGCCCCCTTGGAGATTAAGAGTAATTCAGTAAGTGCATCTGGTTCTGGTATTATCATTCAGAGCAATTCTGGAACTCACCCGATTGTAAAGTTTGGTGAGAAATCTACCGAAGGAGGACGACTCCATTTAGCAGACGAAGGGGTTGATAAGATCAGTTTTTATTCTGACGGCACTACCAATTTCATAAACGCTGGCAACGTGGCGATTGGTGCGACGAGTACAACTAATAAGCTATTAGTAAACGATGCCAATGCCAACTCCACTTGGAACTCTGTTCATATTACAAACACCAACACGGTTGGGGCAGGGTTAACACTTGCAGCGAGTACTGGAGAGCAATGGTCTATAATTTCACAAGGTTCTAGTGGTGGTGGTGGACGATATAATTTAGGGTTTCACCAGACCACATCTAACGGCCCAGACGGAACGGGCTATAAACTTGTATTAGATAGCGATGGTTCACTTAACCAACAGGGCAATGGCATAGTAAACAGCGCATCGATCCAAGGGCTTCAGGACGGGGCTTGTTACGACTTTGATGGGACTAGCGGCGGCATAAAACTGGAGAGCATGGCCAATGTTGGAACAAGTGACTTAACTGTTTCGGCGTGGATAAAAACCACACAATCTGGCGAGGGAACAATCTATCGTAATGGCTACACCACGCCTTATATTGTATGCGGCATCAACAGCACGAAGATGCGAGCCTCAATACATGATGGTTGGGCATCAGCAAACGATGAGAACGATAATGGGCCAGTAGTCAACGATGGGAATTGGCATCATTGCGTTTGGGTTCTTGATAGATCGGACAAGTTTATTTTCTACAAGGATGGAGTCAGGACTGATGGCAACAGTATAAGTAGTGCTACCGCAAGCATAGGTACTGACGCTTATCACGCAATTGGCAAACGCCCACCCTCTGATTCTGGAACGGGAGGTTCGCTGTATTTTGATGGCCAACTCCGAGACGTAAAAATCTTCCACTCAAAGCTGGAGGATGCAGACGTTCGCAAATTATATAGCGGCGAGAACCCGAAGAAGAATCTTAATGTTGATCTGTTGGCTGGGGATGGATCGTTTGACTCCGATTCGGGGTGGACGGTTCTTAACACGGGATGGTCACACGGAAGTGGGGTATATTCGGTCAATGGATCACAAACGCAGACTTCACATTTACGCAGAACCGCTGCACCTTACGCTGAAGGAGATTTTATCCGTGTCACATTTGATGTAACAGCATTTGCTAATGGCAACCTATACTTGAGCTACTCCAACGGGTCAGCCACAACCCCTGCAATTAACACAACGGGGTCGTATGAGTTTGTCCAGCAAGTCACAGCAAATAGCATAATTTATATCAGCGCAGACAGTTCATGCTCATGCTCCATAGACAATGTACGGTATGAAAAGATTGACACCCTAGTGGACTTCAACCCCCGCTCTGCATCCACAACCAAGTGGTACAACGCTGCCATCCCTGCCCTATACAACGGCACACTAGAAGGTGGAGTCACGTTGTCGGCTGGGTCTACGGATCATTATGTGGGAGGAAACCTTCATGTTGAAGACCCAGTATTCTCCCGTGTTATAACAGAAAAAACAGGGGGAGCTTGGGGGTTCCTTGGTTCAGCCACTAACAGTAGTGTAATTGCCTTTAAGGATGACAAAAGTTTTGTTATCGGACGAAAAGCGACTGTTACAGATGGCAACTGGACGGGTCAGGATTTAACCATTGGTTCTGACGGCAACATCTCTACTGGTGGTGATGTCTTTATAGCGAGCGGCAAGAAGCTAGACGTAAAAGGCAACATCCGAGGCGAAGCA